>SDGW01000220.1_pt1 | contig 24473 bp, 28 predicted proteins | sample 2873831 | NCBI WGS metagenome assembly SDGW01 (sample SAMN08132700, study PRJNA421101) | hypersaline lake metagenome | isolation source: celular fraction 0.22 microns magnesium sulfate-rich crust from ephemeral... | place: Spain: Penahueca Lagoon, Toledo | collected 2011-07 | reverse complement strand
GACCCGGGGCGGGGTCGTGCTGGTCCAGGTCGACCGGCAGTCGTCGGCGGGGACGATGGAGCTCGAGGCGAGCTGGGAGGACCGGACGGGAGGCGAGCACGAGACGACGAAGACGCTCACCTTCCCGTCGGGGTCGTCGGCGTCCTTTGCCAACTCCGGCGTTCGGAAGGCCGTCCTGCTCTCGAGATACGCCGACCTCCTGAAAAACTGGATGGCGACCGAACGGGACCCCTCGCTCGAACCGAGCGAGGACGGTGTCGCCGTCCCGCCCGAGGAGTCGGCGCTGGGCGAGTGGGAACAGCAGTCCGAGCCGCTGACACTCTCGGAGGCCCACCGGGAACAGCTCAGCGAGTTCCGCGACCACTTCGAGACCGAGGCCGACGCCATCGGCGACGACGCGCTCGACACCGAACTCGAGACGCTCGATACGATTCTGGAGACGGCCGAGGACCCGTCGAGCGAGACGGACGGCGGGAGCTGACCCCGCCGGGCTTAAGCCGCCGCCACGGCCAGTCAGCGTATGGCCGGGCCGCGGCGGGACGCACCGGACTCCCGGCCGACCCGGGCCACGCCAGATAGGCACGTCGTTGATACGTGTCAAGTTCCAATCCTGACTATGGACGACGAGGAGGCAGACCCGGTCGGCGGGTCGCTCCCGATGGGTGACTCACTCGACGAGCGGGTCCTGGCGGCCAGCGAGGAACTCATCCGCTACGTCGAGGTCATCGCCGCGCTGGTCATCGTGTTGTTGTTCGCCATCGGCGTGTTCGACCTCGGGCTCCAGATATTCAACAGCGCACTCAGCGGCCGCATCACCGACCCGCTGGTCGTGGTCGGCTTCATCGACACCGCCCTGCTCCTGTTTATCATCGTCGAGGTGTATCAGACCGTCGTCGCCTACACCCAGGAGAGCGAGACCCGCCGCATCGTCCGGCTGGTCATCTACACGGGTGTCATCGCGATGGTCCGGAAGGCCATCATCTTCCGGACCGGCGAGTACGCCGACGAGGGGGCGGCGCTGATGGCCGCCGGCTCGTACACGCTGATTATCGTCGGGCTCGCTGTCCTACTCGTCGTGGAACGCCGCACCAACTAGCACGAGATACTGTCCCACGCCCGAAGACAGTTAAAGGCCGCTGGCATACCACCGACCAATGCTGCTGGTGCTGTGCGTGGACCTGGACGACGACCTCGGGCGCAAGACCGACGTGGAGACGCCCGTCGTCGGCCGCGACAACGTCGTCGACGCAGCCGTCGCGCTGGCCAGCGCGGACCCGGAGGACTCCGACGTGAACGTCCTCTTCGAGGGGGTCCACATCGCCGACGAGATCGACGACGAGCCCGTCGAGGTCGCGGCGGTCACGGGCGTCGACGCCGGCGACGTGGCGGCCAACCGCGCCGTCGGCGAGGAGGTCGACAAGGTCCTGGCCTCCCTGGCGGCCGACGAGGACGTCCGAGCCATCGTCGTCACCGACGGCGCCCAGGACGAGTCCGTCGTGCCGGTCATCCGCTCGCGCATCCGTATCGACGGGGTCCGCCGCGTCGTCGTCCGGCAGGCACAGGACCTCGAATCGATGTACTACACCATCAAACAGGTGCTCAACGACCCCGAGACGCGGGGGACGATTCTCGTCCCGCTGGGCATCCTCCTGCTTATCTACCCGATGACAATCGCAGTCGAGTGGCTGGGCTATCCGGGCTCGGCGCTCGGTATCATCTCCGGCCTGCTCGGGCTGTACGTACTCGCCCGCGGGCTCGGCGTCGAGCGCATCCTCGACGAGGCCGTCGACCGCGCCACCTCCGGCTTCTACGGCGGCCGCATCACCATCATCACCTACGTCGTCGCCGCGGCCCTGCTGGCTATCGGGGGGCTCAGCGGCGTCACCGCCTACGAGGCCCGGCCGAAACCCCTCTCGGCCGTTGAGGTACTCGCCGCCCTGGTCTACGGCGCCGTCCAGTGGTTCGCCGCGGCCGGTATCACCTCCAGCCTGGGGCGGGTCACCGACGAGTACCTCAACGGGAGCTTCGAGTGGCGCTACCTCAACGCGCCCTTCTACGTGCTGGCCATCGGCGGCGTGCTCCACGGGCTCAGCGCCTTCTTCCTCGGTAGCCGCACCCTGGAGTATCTCGCCGTCGTCCTCACCGGCGGGACGCTGCTGGGACTGGCGAGCACGCTCGCCTTCGCCATCGCCGAGTCCCGCCTGGAGGGCGCCGAGCGCCACAATCAAGGCCCCGGCGGCCCCTCCTCGGAGTGATGTACGTCTCCCGCGCCGTCCGAAGTATCCGCGCCGAGCCCATCGAGGGCGAGTCGGTCGCGCTCGCGCTGACGACGGCTGACGATGCCGACCCGGACGAGGTCGCCGCGGCCGCCGAAGCCGCCGGCGGGACCGTCGAGCGCCGCCTCCAGTTCGACGACCTCGCCGTCTCGGTCCCCCACGAGGGGGTTGCCGACATCTGTGCCATCGACGGGGTAGACGCCGTCGAGACGACCGACGCCATCGCCATCACGACCGCCGACGCCACTGACGAGGATGTCGAGTTCGACGGGTGACCCCACGGTCAGTTTCGTCGTGCCCGCCCGGAACGAGGCCGACTACCTCCCCGCGACGCTGTCCTCGATTCGGTCGGCGGCGTCGTCGGTCGACCACGAGTGTCTCGTCGTCGACGGCGAAAGTGACGACGCCACCCGAGCTATCGCCCGCGACCACGGCGCTCGCGTCCTCACCGGCCCGGCCACGGGGCAGGGCGACGCCAGACACCGCGGCGCCCGCCACGCCAGCGGCCGGTGGCTCGCCTTCGTCGACGCCGACACCCGTCTGCGACCCGACTACGCAGAGGCTTTGCTCGCGTTCGTCCGCGACCGGGACCTCGCCGGGGCCAACAGCCGCTGTCGCGTCACCGGCGGCTGGCGCACTGTCCCCTTCGAATGCCTCTTCAACCACGTGTTGCCCAGACTGTCGCCGCCGCCGTTCCCGGGGTTCAACGTCTTCGTCTCGCGGCCGGCGTACTTCGATGTGGGGGGGTTCGAAAGCGGCCCCAACGAGGACCTCACGTTCAGCCACCGACTGGGCCGGGCCTACGCCACCGCCACCTGCCCCCGTGTCCTCGTCGAGACCTCCGGCCGGCGGATGACCAACGAGGGCATCCTCCGGACAGTCGGCTACTACACGAAACTCGAGTATCGACGCCTGCGCGCCGCCGAAAGCCGTAACTGACTCGTAATACTTGCAGTATAATGGGGTATGAGCGCGTTCACCCATCCCGTCGTCGTCCTCGGGATGCTCTCGACGGCGCTCGCTTTGCTCATCGCGGGGGTGGCCTGGCGACAGCGAGCGACGCGGGGCGCGCGGACCTACACGGTCCTGATGGTCACACTGGCCGTGTGGTCGACGCTGTACGTCGGGCAGTTGCTCCCGCCGACGGTGGCCGCCAAGCGCCCGTGGTTCATCGCCCGGCACGCGATGAGCCCGCTGTTCCCGATGGCGTTCTGGGTGTTCGCCGCCCGGTACACGGACCGCCGGGAACTGCTCGACCGCCGGCTCCTGGTTCCCCTCGTCGCCGTCGGCGTCGCGCTCATCGCGCTGGTACTCGTAAACCCCGGCGAGCTGTACTGGTCGGCGCTCGCGATAGACTCCATGGGGGCGCTCTTCCTGCTCGAACTCACGCTCGGCCCGCTGTTCTGGCTCAACTGCGTCTACATCTTCGGGGTCGTCGGCGTCGCCCACGTCTTCATCGTCTCGACGTGGAAACGCACCTTCGCCAGCTATCGGCCACAGCTGCTCGTGCTGACGGTCGTCGGCTCCATCGAGTTCGGCCTCTCCGTGCTCTTTCTCTCGGAACACACGACGCTGGTGCCTGGGTTGAACCCCTGGCCCAACGTCCAGCTCATCACCTACGGCGCGACCATCGCCGCCCTCCCCATCGGCTGGTCGTACGTCAACGACTTCTTTTTCGACATCCAGCCGCTGGCCCGCCAGGCCGTCATCGAGAGCATGGACGACGCCGTCTACATCGTCGACCGCGAGGGGACGATTCGGTACACGAATCCGCCGGGGAACCGACTGCTGGGCCGGCCCCCCGACGCCGACGCCCCGACCGAACCCGTCGAGGCGGCCTTCGCCGCCCGGCCGACGCTGCTGTCCTGCTACGAGCAGTCCGTCGCCGGCGGCCCGGTCGACGACGACACTATCCTCGCCTGCGAGATAGACGGCGAGCAGCGCTTCTACGACATCGGCGTCTCGACGATAGAGAACTCCACGGGTGAGTCGGCCGGCGTCGTCGTCGTCGGCCGCGACATCACCGAGGAACGACGCCAGCGGGGCCAGCTCCAGGTCCGCACCGCCCAGCTCGAACGCCAGAACGAACGCTTAGAGGAGTTCGGCCAGTTCGTCTCCCACGACCTCCGCAACCCCATCCAGGTCGCCTCGGGCTACGTCGAACTCGCCCGCCAGACGGAGGACCTCTCGCGGCTCGACGACATCGACCGCGCCATCCGCCGGATGGGCGAGATGGTCGAGGAGCTCCGGGAACTGACCACCGTCGACCGCGACAGCTTAGAGCCAGTGCGGGTCAACGTCGCCCAGACCGCCCACACCGCCTGGGCCCACGTCGACACCGGCAGCGCCACCCTGCAGGTCCCCGACAACGCCATCATCCTCGCCGACACCGACTACCTGCTCCACGTCTTCGAGAACCTCTTCCGGAACTCGATGGACCACGGACTCCCCGACGACGGCGGCGTGACGATGGGTGACGGCGGCGGCCTCACCGTCACCGTCGGCCCGCTTGAGGGCGGCTTCTTCATCGAAGACGACGGCGTCGGCATCCCCGAGGACGACCGCGACGCCGTCCTCGACCACGGCTACACCACCACCGAGGAGGGCACCGGCCTCGGGATGTCTATCGTCCGCACCATCGCCGACGCCCACGGGTGGACCGTCTCTGTGACGGAGAGCGAATCGGGTGGGGCGCGGTTCGAGTTCCGGAACGTGGACCGGCCCGAGGAATGAGGGTGGGTGTGTGATATCGCGATAGAGATGCGTACCTGATGGTAGGGCCTACAGCAGATGCCTCGTCGACGAAGGACAGTGATAGCCAGAAATCCTGACTGGGACCGGGTTGGGTATCTCGCCAGGCGGCACGTCGCATAGCCAGGTCCGTGCCTTGGACGTATACGAGCCCGACAGGTCGGCAACGAGTTGTGCTGGTTGTGTACCCTAAATCGGCCACAGTTGCCCGCCCGTAATCGAAGTGTGGTTAGGAATCTCGATTACGGCCACACCCTAGAGCTATCCTGTCCGATCTACAACCGATAGGCCGTCACTCCTGCCTACTGTGAATTTGTGTACACCGTATCTCCGCTACTCTCCTCGATTATTTTTATTCTGAAGCCCTCGACTGTATGTTCATTCGCTAGTTCTTCGAGCTTGAACGCAAATTTGTCACCGCTATCGAACGTATCTCCGGAGTTTATCGACGAGTAGAACCCGACTCTGGGTTCAAGCTCATCCTCAGAGTAGGTGCCGCTGACGACACCACTGCTTGACATATCTGACAGACCCATATCACTTTCATCATAAGTGAAATCTTTCTTGCTACCACCTGCCGAGGTGTTGTTCACGGTGAAGGTGGCGACAAAATCATAATTGGTGCTGTCGAAAGCGTTGTTCTCTGTAGTGGTAAAGTTTAATTCATATTCGTTCTGGGTGGATGCTATATTACTTCTGGTGATTTTCGAGGACAGGTCAGCCGACGAGCTACCACTGCTGGCCGAGGCGCTGCCCTTGTCCGAGAAGAGCACGGACGAGGACGAGCCGCCCTCGGCCTGGCGCACGACTTTCGCGTCGTAGTTGGCGATTGCGAGGTTGCTGCTCGACTGACTGCTATCCAGCGTCACGCTGAAAGAGTCGCCGGCGGTGACGTCGTCGCTGTCGAGACTGTCGAACTCGACGTTGACGTTCTCCCCGTTGACCGTCACCGTTTTGCTCGCATCCTTATCGAGCGCTGTCGACAGACTCGTGGTCTTACTGTTCCCGCTCTCTGGGTTCTTGACCGTCACGTCGACTTTGAGTGTCGCCGTGCTGGGGTCGAACTTGTCCCCACCGCTGACGCTGAACTCGACTGTCTGTCCCTGGGCCGACGTTTCCATCGCTACCGACGGTGATGCGTTCTGATTGCCATCGAGCCCGAACACGACCAGGCCCGCGACCGCCGCCAGAATGACTGTTATCGCCACCATCAGCACGACGCCGATGACGGGGCTGACGCCGTTCTTTTCTCCCAAAAAATTCCCGATTTTACGCATAGTGCTAGCAATATGGAGAACCCGTGATAAGATTTTTATAGCTTTGAGACTATTTGAATTAACTACTTCATACTGGTATCCAACGCTCAATTCATATCGAAAATCCCGAGACAGCGACCATCTATCCGGTAATCCCGACTCGCTCGCACGCGGTCGGCCGGGACACCGCGTCGACCGCTGTTCGCCGGCACCGGTTCGACGCCCGCCCGGACGACCGATTCGCACGGTTTTTGACGCTTCCCGTCGATACCCCGCTGAGGGCACGTAGCTCAGCCCGGATAGAGCGTCGGACTTCTAATCCGACGGTCGTGGGTTCGAATCCCACCGTGCCCGTGAAGCCGCCGAGCGACAGCGAGGCGTGCTGAACAAGCACGCAGGGGATTCGAATCACGCCAGACCGAACGGAGTGAGGCCTGGCCTCGGGTTCGAATCCCACCGTGCCCGTCGACCTTTTTCGTCGTCGGGTTCGCGCTTCGCGCGAACCGCTCCTCGAAAAACGTCGATGAAAAAGGCCGGAATCTCGGCCTCCGGCCTCGATTCCGGTGAACCGCGCTCACTTCGTTCGCGCGGACATCCTGCAACGGTTGGGATTCGACTACTGACGTGAGAACCCCGTGTCTGTCGAACCAACTTCGAGGGACTGACTAATGCGGCCGTGCGCTCGTTCAATCGAATCCGTAGCGCTTGTGTGCCTCGTCGATATCTAAGATCTCGATTACACGGACTTCCTCGTCCGCTTCGAGAATGTCGTAGAACGCGGTGTGAGTACGGCCGATATGTAACCGATACAGTTCCTCGCCGTCGACGACCAGTTTCTCTTTGTCGCCGGAGCCAGAACCTGGTTTGGGATGCGGATCATCCGCTAACTTCCGAAGGTTGTCCGTCAGGATACGAGTACTCTTCTCGTCTAACGCGGCGACGTACTCGCGGGCTGTCTCCGCGAGGAGGACGTCATAACTCATCGAGGGACGTCAGTTCCGCACTGTCTGCCTCGCGGACTTCCTTCGTCCGTTCGGCGAGGCGCCGCCGCTGGTGTTCCTGTATCAACTCCGCGAGCAGGTCATCGTATGTTTCGCCCGCCTCCTTGAGTTCGTTCAGTTCCTTCCACCGTTCTTCTGTGACTGGAATTCGCTTGCTCGCGTTCGACATCTGTCTCGTCTCCCGTGTTCAGTCCTTACAACACTTACAGTCAAAAGTCTTTGCTGGGTGGATTGCGTTCGGCAATGTCGGAGTCGCATATCACCGGAGAGTCGGACCCCACCGTGCTCGCTTCTGCGAGGACCACGAGACGTGACCGACGGGAACGTCTCGCCCACGACGAGCGAAGCGGTCAGCGGATTCGAACTCTAGACGCTACATCTCCCCGAATACTGTTGTGGTGTCCGCTCACCGAGGTACCTGTGAGAGCACCACTGTGTCCGCACTGACGCGTCGATTACGTCGACAAACAGCCTGCGGGGGCTATCATAAGCCAGTCACGTCACGGCAGGCCCCGTTCAGGTGTTGTCGATGACGGTTTCCTTGTACAGTACATCGTTAGTGGCACCTTCTATGATCGCCATCCGAATCTTGACGACCTCTACATCGGATTCATCGGGGTCTATAACGGCCTCCATCCTGTCGCCCGAACTGAAGTCATCGTCGGAGCCGGTAAATGGCGTGTACGTGCCCGGTGCGCCTCCGACCTTGTGGAACGCCTGGTCACCGGCAATCGACCCAGTAAATATATACCACTCTTCGTTGGCCGGCTCTTGGAACACTTCACTGTCGGTCGTGCCGGTCGAATCTTCCAGCGTATATTCGAGACTGATGTAATTGTCGTAGCCGTCGAAGCTGCCACTGGTGACCTCCATGGTGAGCTTTGACGGGCCGCTCGTACTGTTCACACTGTTGCTGATGGCCAGGCTGCCGTCGCCGTCACCATCGCCGTCGCCATCGCCGTCGCCACTGCTTGCGGAGAGTTGACTGCTATAGGTGTCGGAGTAGAGTACCTGTGAGGAGTCGTCGGACGTAGACCGGACGACACTCGTGTCGTAGCCGGTGATTTCGATGTCGTCCCCTCCGCCGCTGAGTAAGACTTTGAACGAGTCCCCTGCGGTCACTTCGTCCCCGTCGATGCTGGGCGTGTACTTGACGTCAACATCCGTGCCGTCGACGGTGACTGTCTTGGTCTTGCTCCCGTCGAGCGACGTCGAGAAACTCGTTGTTTTACTGGCTCCGCTTTCCGTGTCCGCGACGGTCACCTCGACCTCCATTTTCGCGTCACTGGGGTCGAACGATTTCCCGCCGTCGATACTGAACGTGACTTGCTGGTCGTCGACCGTCGAATCGACCGCTGGTGCGGGCGAGCTTTCCTGTTGCTTATCGCCGAATCCGAGCGCGAAGGCTCCGACACCCGCCGCCAGTACGACCGATATGGCGACCAGCAGTATCACGCCGATAACTGGACTTACCCCCCTTTCATTCTCACCCACGAAATTAATATTGCTTTTCATTACTATGCAATTATACATGGATGCGGTTAATATTTTCCCACACTCTACTGGTGTAGTTATAGAAAGTGCGAGGCGAAAACCCACGGCTTTAGCCGTGGGTAGCACAATCGGGCCACGTGGGGGTCGGTTCCAGCGACGGCACCACCGACCGCTCTGTCGACTGGGGAACGGTCGGACGACCCTCGTCGACCTGCCGACGGTATCGAGAAGAGCTTCGGTGACGTAGCGACCGAAAAAGCCGATATCGCGGTCAGTGAGTCGGTAGCGGGCCAGCCGCACCTCGACTGCCGGGTGCCGATAGTGTTACCGACTCGACGGTATTCGGCTGGTGGAGTGGTCGACGCTCCCTAGTTGTCCGTCAACCGACCCACGGCCTGGGACACTTCCTCTATCGTCGCGGCCTGTTCCTCGTTGGCGGCGGCGATCTGCTCGGCTTCGGCGGCGACGGTGTCGGCCTGGGCGACGAGTTCATCGAGCATACTCGCGACCTCCTCGGTGCTTGCGGCCTGTTCGTCGGTGGCGTCGGAGACCTCGCGGATGCCCTGGGCGGTCTCCTGGACGGCGTCGGCGATGTCGTCGAGTAGTTTCATCGCCTCTTCGACGCGCTCGATACCCGCTTCTATCTGTTCGGTGGTCTCGTCGAGGCTCTCGACGGTGTCCTCGGTGTCGGCCTCGATGGCGGAGACGAGCGTCTCTATCTCCTGGGCGCGTTCCTGTGAGTCGCCGGCGAGCGATTTGACCTCGTCGGCGACGACGGCGAAGCCGCTGCCGGCCTCGCCGGCGCGAGCGGCCTCGATGGAGGCGTTCAGCGCGAGGATGTTGGTCTGTTCGGCGATGTCGTTGATGACCTCGACGACGGCGTCGATTTCCCCGACCCGGTCCTGTAGTTCGTCCACGTCGTCTGAGACGTCGTCGACGGCGTCGCCGACGTCGTCCATCACGCCCATGGCGTCGTCGGCGGCCGACTGGCCGTCCTCGGCGAGGTCGCGGGCGCGCTGGCTGTTGCCCTCGACCTCGCTGGCGCTTGCGGCGACCTCCTCGACGGTGGCGCTCATGTTCGAGACCTCGCTGGCGATGGACTGGATGCGCTCGGACTGGTCGCCGGTCAGGTCGGATATCTGCTGGGAGGACTGGGCGACGCCGTCGGCGGACTCCTTGAGCTCGGACATTGGGCCTTCGAGGTCGTCCTCGACCTCCGCGGCGAGCCGTTCGCGCTCCTCGATTTCCGCCTCGAGCTTCTGGCTGTAGGAGTGGATGTACGTGTCCGCGACGACCTGCATATCGAGGTTGATGATGCGCAGGACGGACATGATGTCCTCGCGGAGGTCGGTGATCTCCTCGTCGACGATGTCCTCGACAGCGTCGAGACCGGTGCCCGTCTCGCCGTCTTCGGCGGCGGTCCCACCGTCGGTCGCAGTGTCCCCGAGCGAGGCCTGGAGCCGCTCCGTGAGGCGCTCGCTCGCTTGCTCGGTGAGCAGCGGGAGAACGAGGTCGTAGTAGACCCCGTACTGGCCGATGTACTGTTTCATCGGCATCTCGAGGAGGTCGTGGAGCTTGCCGATGCGGGCCCGGTTCTTGAAGTACTCCTCGTCGTACTCGCCGTCGGCGAGCGTGACGAAGTACGCCCGCTGGGTGTCTTTCAGGGCGTCGACGGCTTTGGGTGACCGGCTGATGACCTCGACCGTCTGGTCGTACTGCGTGAGGTTCTCGTAGAACGCGTCGGCGATGGCGTCGGCGTTGTCCTCGAACAGGGGTTGCAGCGCCTCGAGACGCCGCCTGTCCTCGGCGTCGAAGTTGACGTAGTCCTTCCGCCAGTCTATCTCGCTCCGGTCCAGCCCGATCTCCCGGACGAGGGCGTCGACATCGACCTGGTCGTTCAGCCCTCCCTGCCCGAACATCGCCGCGTAATCAGTCATGGGCGCACAGAGAGTACCTCTGTATTTATATCTGCGTCGCGGATATTCACGATTGATACCGCCGCCGTGGCGGTGATAGCCGCCGCGTCTGGCAGGTCGCAAGCGTTTTGCCGGCGGCCACTGTACCCCGAGGCATGCCCGACTGTCCGCTCGCCGACGACTGCCCGAGCTTCACAGAACGCATCGAGGGGATGGGCTGTACGCACTACGGCGACCGCGGGGGCGCCGAGTGGTGTAACCACTACAACCAGCCCATTTCGGACCTGAAGAGCCAGCCCGTCAAGCCGGGTCAGGAGGTCGTTGTCGAGGTGGACGACATCCACGAGAGCGGGGCCGGCGTCGGCCGGACCGAGGACGGCTTCATCGTCATGGTCGACGGCGTCCTGCCGCCGGCCAGGTCGAAAGTCCAGATAACCAAGGTCCGGTCGAACCACGCCCGAGCTGACGAACTCGAACGGCTCGAACTGGACGAGGACGACGAGGGCGACGGCGACGAGGCGGACGAGGAGAGCGGCTATCAGGGCGACGACGAGGACGACGAGGACGAGCGGCTGGGCAGCCGCGACAACTTCTGGGGCAGTTAGCCACCGAACTTTTTGACCGCTTCTCCCGTGTATTCGGGCATGGACCTCGAACTGGCGGGCAACGCTGTACTGTGTACGGCCGCGACGAGCGGGCTGGGACGAGCGAGCGCCGAGCGGTTCGCACGTGAAGGCGCGGACGTGGCCGTCTGTGGGACGACGCCGGCCCACGTCGCGGAGACGCGCGAGGCCCTCGACGATATCGGCGACGGCGAGGTGCTGGCCGTCGAGGCCGACATCACCGACCCCGACGAGGTCGAGGCGTTCGTCGAGGAGACCGTCGAGACCTTCGGCGGGTTGGACCACGTCGTCACGAGCGCGGGCGGGCCCGCGCCGGGGCCGTTCATCGAGACGACCGAGCGCGAGTGGTACACCGCCTACGACCTGCTGGTGATGAGCGTCGTCTGGACGACCCGCCACGCCTACCCGTACCTGAAAGCGTCCGACGCCGGCACCATCGTCAACATCACCTCCCGGTCGGTACAGGAGGTCATCGACGACCTCGTCCTCTCGAACTCGGTCCGCCGGGCGGTCATCGGGCTGATGGAGACCCAGGCTCGCGAGTTCGCCCCCGAGGTCCGGGTCAACGCGGTGCTCCCCGGGGCCCACGAGACACCGCGTATCGAGGAGCTCGTCGAGGCCGCCGTCGAACGCGGCGAGTACGACAGTTACGAGGAGGGACTGGCCGCGTGGTCCGACGCCCCGCTGGGCCGGGTTGGACAGCCCGAGGAACTCGGCGACGTGGTGGCGTATCTGTCCTCGGCCCGGTCGTCGTATGTTACGGGTACCGCCTTGCCTGTCGATGGTGGGTCGATGCGGAGTTAGCGAGGTTCTGAGCAGCGAGGGACCGCAAAGCGGTCCCTCGGGCAGTCGGGCGGCTTTGCCGCCCGACGACGCAGCGAAGAACCTCGGCGGAACGGCGAGCGCAGTGAGCCGTGGAGCATAGCGCGGAAGCGACCGGAGGGAGCTTCCTCGTGGCGGAGCGGGGAGAGCGAGGCGTGAGTGAAGTGAACGCCTCGAACGCGAACGGCGCTGGCCGTGAGCGAAGCGACCCGCGGAGCATAGCGGGAAACCTCACTTTGTTCGGTTTCCCGGTCGTTCCACTTCGAGGGCCGCGCTTCGCGCTCCCCTCGCTCGCTTCACGGCTCCCGTCGGTCGCCGTTCAGCATCGAGGTGCCTCGCGTGCTCGGCACGTCGCTACTGAGGCGGCTGGAACCGGTCCCGGGCCGACCCGGTCCCGGTCGCGAGTTGCCACACCAGCACACCGAGACAGACGAGCGCGACGGCGGCCGTGGCGATGTACCCGACGCTGTCGACGGCAAACAGCTGCTCGGGGAAGAGCGCGGCCAGGACGAGCAGGCCGACAGCGGAGAAGCCGACCAGCAGCGGCACGACGGTGAGCCAGAACTGTCGGAGAACGCTCATACCCTCGCTGTCGCCGGCAGCATTAATGACGATTTTGTCCGCTCGACTGTCACCACGTCTCGATGGTGCCGGCTTCGATGTCCTCCACACACCCCTCACAGTCGGGGTGGTCGGGGTCGAAACACTCCGGCCGAGCTTGCTCGTCGAGCGAGACCGCGCGGCGGTCGGCGTGGCGACGACAGACGATTCTGGCCCGGCCGTCGTCGTCGCGTGGGAGCCCGGCCATCGCGGCTCGCTTCCCGTCGCTGTAGGCGCGTTTGGCCTCGGAGAGCTGGTTCCCGACCGACCGGAGGCTGTCGCTGATAAAGCGTTCCAGCCGGGCGTCGTCGTCGGCCATACCCACGCTATCGGCCGACGCCAAATCAATCTTCCCGACGGTGCCACGTGGCACCCAGACGGCTGTCCCGGACTTTCACTTTCACTACGCCAGACGAGAGTTTATAACCGAAGGCGACCAACCGTCGATTGTCTCCCACCGAAAAACAAAGCGGAGACAGTGAAAGCCAATGTCAGAGACAGATTTGCGTACCCACGCTGAAGAGATACACGAGCAGTTTTCCGACCAGCTCGACATCGACGTCGACGACGTCGAGGAGCGCCTCGACACGCTGGTCAACGAGTACAAGGTTCCCGCGAGCGAGGCTCGTCGGAGCGTCGTCAACACCTACCTCGACGAGGCCGGGATGGAGCGCGACCAGCTCGGCGGCGGTGGCGGCGGCAACGAACAGGTCGACCTCGCGGACGTCGACGCCCCCGAAGAGTGGGTCGACATCCGCGCCAAAGTGGTCGAGCTGTGGGACCCTCGCGCCGACGCCGTGGCCCAGGTCGGGCTGCTGGGCGACGAGACGGGAACCATCAAGTTCACCAAGTGGTCCAAGTCCGACCTCCCCGAACTGGAGGAGGGCACGTCCTACGAGCTCCGGAACGTCGTCACCGACGAGTATCAGGGCCGGTTTTCGGTCAAGCTCAACCGGACGACGACCATCGAGGAGCTGGACGAGGAGATAGAGGTCGGGTCGGATAGCGTCGAGGTCGAGGGCGCGCTGGTGGACATCCAGTCGGGCTCGGGACTCATCAAGCGCTGTCCGGAGGAGGAGTGTACCCGCGTCCTCCAGAACGGCCGCTGCAGCGAGCACGGCGAGGTCGAAGGGGAGTTCGACCTCCGTATCAAGGGCGTGCTCGACGACGGCGAGGAGGTCACCGAGGTCATCTTCGACGAGGAAGCCACCGAGAAACTCACCGGTATCGCGCTTGAGGAGGCAAAGGAGATGGCGATGGACGCGCTCGATACGACCGTCGTGGCCGACGAGATGCGCGCCGACATCCTCGGGCGCTACTACAGGGTCACCGGCCCGACGTTCGGTCGCTACGTCCTGGCGGACGACCAGGAGCGACTGACCGGGACCGTGGATGCGGACGAACTACTCATCAAAGCGAGGTCGATATAGATGGCTACTACCCCAACCCGCGAAGTCGCCCGACGCGTCTTCGCCCGCGAGTTCAACGACGCGAGTTACACGTTCAAGGAGTCCGACGACGACCGGGCGCCGGTGTACGTCCTGCTGCCGACCGGCCAGCGCGCCAACCGCGTGTTCCTGGTCGGCACCCTCACGGAAACCGAGGACGTCGGCGAGGACAGCGAGTACTGGCAGGGACGGGTCGTCGACCCGAACGGCGACACGTTCTTCATGTACGCGGGGCAGTACCAGCCCGACGCGGCCTCGATGCTGCGCGAGCTGGAGCCGCCCGCGTACGTCTCCGTCGTGGGCAAGCCACGAACCTACGAGACCGATGAAGGCGACGTGAACGTCTCCGTCCGTCCGGAGTCAATCTCGGAGGTCGACGAGGCCACCCGCGACCGCTGGGTCGTCGAGGCGGCCCAGCGTACGTTAGAGCGCATCCGCCAGTTCAACGAGGCCGACCCCGAGGACCCGGACATCGACGAGTACGTCGCGATGGCCCACGAGGAGTACGGCGACGACGTCGAGCCGTACCGCCAGTCGGTGGTCGGGGCCCTCGAGAGCATGGAAGACGCCGCCGAAGCCAGCGCGGACTGACGCTGTTTCGCGGTCCGGTTTTTTCAGAGTTCGAGCAGCTCGACCAGCGTTCCGTCCGGGTCCCGGACGAACAGGATGCGGGTCCCGCTCTCGGTCGTCTGGGGTTCGGCGATGGTCTCGACACCGTCTGGCAGTTCTTCGTACACCGCATCGAGGTCCTCGACTTCCAGTCCCAGATGGGTCGCTCCGGGCTGATTGAGTTCGCCCTCGGAGCGGTCCTCGCCTTCGGGCGTGTACTCGACGAGTTCGATGCGAGCGTCGCCGGCGTCCAGGTGGACGAACTCGGCGCTCGCGCCGTCGATACCGACGCCGGTGGCGAAGGCCTCGCCGCCGACGGCGAACTCGCTCAGGACGTCGAGCCCGAGCGTGTCCCGGTAGAAGGCGACGGCGCGGTCGAGATTGCTGACGGTGATAGCGTAGTGGTGTGCGGTAGGGTCCATACCGGACGCTCTTTTCCCGCTGGTAAACAGTTTGGCGTGTTTTCGTCGGCCGTGTTTAGTCAGGAGATTTGGAGTTCAAACAGCCAGAAAGCCCCCGCGTTCTCGACTCGCGCGGCTCGCTGCGCGCCGTAGGTGCTTGCGTCGCCGTGCTTCGTCGAGAACGCGGCCCCTTTCAGCCCCACCCATGCCGGCTGACCAACCGGCTACGGGTGGGGCTGAAAGGGGCGGCTGGCTCCGGGACGACGGCCGACGCAAGGACCGCAACGTAGTGAGGACCGCAGCGAGGCCCTCGACCGGAGCCAGCCGGGGCTTTCTGGCTCTCCGAACCAATCTCTGCTAAAGTAAACACTGCCGTTTTCGTCTGCTGTACCGTGCGAGCGTCTGACAAACGATTAAATATGAGGAGAAACGAGTAGGACACAACAATGGGGAACAAAAACAAGACTATCTCGTTCCGGGTCAGCGAGGACAAGTTCGAGACTCTCCGGGAGATCGCCGAAGAGCGCGACATCTCGCTGTCGGCGGTCTTTCGCGACTACGTCGACACGCTCGTCGACCACGACGGCCAGGTGACGGTCGCGCCGGACCACGAGATAGAGGCCGCGACGACCGAGGAGACCAGCTCCGAGAGCTTCCCGCCGAAAGTCGAGGTCCCGAAGAGCTTCGTCCGCGAGCACGAACGCCTCGAACTGGAGGCCGAGCACCTCCGCGAGCAACTGGAGGAGCACAAGCGCTACGTCACGAAGCTGCGCACCCAGCTCGACGAGATGGACCAGGACGAGGTCATCCACCTCGAAGACCTAGACGAGGGCGAGGAGGAGGAGGACGCCTCCTACCGCATCGGTAGCTTCGACGACGAGTTCTAATCTTTCTCGCGATTCCGACAGCTCGTTCTGGGGAGCGACCGCAGTTATTCATTCCAGTGTACATCTACAGAAACTATGGCCGAAGGTTCGTTTTTTGCTGCGATGGGGACGCTGGTACCCGGTCTCGTCTTACTGTTTTCAGGGCTCGGTCTCCGCCCGACCGAACGTCTCGATTCCGCCGGACGGGCTGATATTGTCGCCGGATGCGTGCTGAGCAGCTACGCGGCGCTCGCGCTGCTGGTCGCGCGGGGCGAATACTGGTTTTTCTCCCCGTATTTCTACCTCTTTTTCGCCGCGGGGTTCCTACTATTCCGCCAGTACTACCTGGTCGTCAGCCCGGACGATCGGCGCCAGCGAGACGCCATCAACGCAGCCATCGTGGGCGTTCCGGGCGCGGCGGCGATGGTCGGGCTGCTCGTCTCGACGGATGCCATGTTCGGGCTCTTCCTGACCGCTATCCCGGCAACCCTCGCTGGCTGTGGGTTGCTTCTCCGTGACGCTGTCCGGGCCGTCCGCGGCGAGACTGTCCACGTTCGTGACGTGGCAGCCGCGCTACTCTCACTCCCGCTGGGACCGATGTGGCTGTTTCTGGCGTTGACTGCGATTATCCCGGGACAGTAGCGGTTTGACCGACCAGCTAAACTCGGGTTCTGCTATCCCGGCCCGACTCCCTACTGTCGCGCGATGACCGACCGGATGACCTTTCGTTCCCCTTTCCGCAGGTGTTCGGCCGCCGTGCTCGGCGCACAGGAGAGCGCCGCGGCGACGTCTTCCTGGTCGGCCTCGCGCGGAATCGCGTAGTAGCCCAGTTCGAGCCCGGCCTCGAGGGCCGTTTGCTGGCGCTCGCTCAGGTAGCTCTCGGTGACCTGCGGGAGCCCGGTCAGGCCGCCGACGGACTGGACGGTGGCCTCGATTGGGTCCGGAACTGCCTCGATGGCGCGCTGTATCTCCTCGGCCGGTCCGAAGGCAGACATCGACACGGTTCCGTCCGCGTGGTAGACGATGGGTGGCACGACGACGAGCCCCCGGTAGCTGACGGGTTCGAACATCGCACGCGAGGTCGGCGTCATCTCGTCGAAGATATACGCGTAGAAGGCGTCGTCGCCCGCGGGCTCCAGTTCGTAGTCGATGACCGCCTCGATGTCGGCCGCCGCCACGTCGTAGGCGTCGATGTCGCCGACGACGTAGTGGAGTATCCCGAGCGTCCCGTCCGCCCAGTTCCACTGCAGCGCGGTCGCCCGCTCGATGTAGGGGGCGTTCATGAGCACGTCGAACATCGGATGAATCTCGGATTCGCGGCCGCCGGCGTCGAGCTCCAGCCGGACGTGTCTCATAGCCGAACGTACCAGCGACGGTTCACTTAAACCCACCGTGCAGGTCCGGCAGGACCGACTCCTGGCACCGGGCCCTCGACTCACGTATGCGAATCCTGGTGACAGGTGCGACGGGGACGCTCGGAGAGGCACTGCGCCCGCGACTACGACGCGCGGGCCACGAGGTCAGGGCGGCCAGTCGGTCGCCCCCCGCGGACGGGACCGCCGACTGGGTCGAACTGGACCTCGTGAGCGGCGAGGGTGTCGAGACCGCAGTCCGCGACGTCGACGTCGTGGTCCACGCCGCGACGGCGCCGACGGGCGACACCGAGGCGGTCGACGTCGAGGGAACGGGACGGCTGCTTGACGCGGCGGCCGACGCCGGCGTCGAGAATCTCGTCTATCCCTCTATCGTCGGCATCGACGATATCCCGTACTCCTACTACGAACACAAGCTCGCGGCCGAACGCGCCATCGAGGGGAGCGACGTGCCACACACCATCCTTCGGGCGACGCAGTTCCACGAGTTCCTTGCCGACATCGCCGGGACGCTCTCGAAGCTCCCGGTGTGGCCGCTGCCGACCAAGATGCGGATACAGCCGGTTGCGGTCGGCGAGGTCGCGGACGCACTGGTCGAGGACGCCGTTCCCGAGCCCCGCGGACGGATGCCACCGATGGGCGGGCCACAGGTCCACACCGTCGGGGACCTCGCTCGCAGTTACCGGGACGTGAAGGGTCTGCGACGCCCCGTCGTCCGGTTGCCGATTCCCACGGCGGCGTTCCGTGCGTTCCGCGACGGTGCGGCGACCTGCCCGGACCGCGCGGTCGGGACGGTGACGTGGGAGGCGTGGCTGGCGGGCGCCGGAGACGAGTCGCAAGTTGGCTCGGACGACGCGGCCGGGCGGCGAGCGGAGACTACCTGACGAGGTGATTCCGTCGCTCGCCGGCCAGACGCTCTACCTCGCGGTTGCCGTCGACGCCCGCGAGCGTCTCGATAGCTTCGAGCGTGCGGACGCTGTCATCCAGGAAAGAGAGGATGTCGCCGGGGTAGGCGTACAGCATATAGTCGTCGGTCATCACGTCGACGATGGCGTCGGGGCCCAGCCCCTGCTCGCGCAGCTCCAGCAGGTAGCTGATGAACTTCCGCTCCGGACAGCCACAGTGGGGGGCCGCCTGGCACTCACAGTCCATGAAGTCCTCGGCGAAATCGAGCACCCGCTCGCGGGAGGCGTCGTCGAGTTTCGCCAGCCCCTCGCCCTGGAAGAGGATGTCGAGGGTCGCCCCCTTGAACGCGCCCTTGGGGAAACTCGTCTCCAGCTGTGAGGCGAGTTGCTGGTGGTTCTTGACGTATATCTTGTCCGTGATGGCCACGCGTGGCTGTTCGTAGTCGCTGCCGGAGTAAAAGCGTCCCGGGACGGCCTCAGACCTCCGCCAGCACGGCCCGCATCACCTTCGACTCCGCCTTCCGCAGGTGTGTCCCCGCGGTCTGGGGCGAGCAGTCGAGCACCTCCGCCACGTCGGCCTGGGTCGCCCCGCGGGGCTGGTCGTAGTAGCCGAGCGCCAGCGCGGTGTCGACGGCCTCGCGCTGGCGTTCGGAGAGTGTGGTCGCCGGTTCCTCGAGTGTTCCGCGGAACCGCCCGATTTCCTCGACTTCGATGTCGAATACCTCGGGCATATCTCCGAAGGCGCGCTGTAATGCCTCGGGATCGCCGACGACGCGACCGTGCATGGCTCCGTCGCGATATATCATCGGCGTCCGGAAGACGAACCCCGACAGCGGGTCCGCCCGGTGAAGCGCGTCGAACAGTGACGTTTCGAGGGGGCGCATCACCAGCAGGGCGTAGCTCGGCCCCTCGTCGTAGTCGGCCACCTCGACCGATTCGACGCCGGGCGTCTCGGCGGCCCCCGACGCGAAGGCGTCGGTGTCGCCGTCGATGGCGAACAGGAACGTCTCGACGCCGTCGACCGTCGTGTTCACTTCCAGCACTCGTGCCTCCTCGATGGCGTCGGAATTCGCCAGGAGATTGAAGAAGGTCGGCGCCGCCTCGGGGTCGATGCGGGCCGTCGCCCGAATTGTCCGCATGTACTGTGGCCCGCGAGCCCAGTACATAAACCCCACTTCTATACCCCACAGCAGCTACTCGGCCGTGTCCACGCTCGTATACGGTGATGTCATCGAACGCACCACGACAGGACGCGACAGCGGACAGCCAGGGGCCGCCGGCAGTCGACAGCGAGGGGCTCTCGCTGACCTACGCCGACGGTACCGAGGCCGTCCGGGACGTCTCGCTCACGATTCCGCGCGGGGAGTTCTTCGGCTTCCTCGGACCCAACGGCGCGGGCAAGACGACGACTATCAAGCTGCTCTCGACGCTGCTCGCCCCCACCGGTGGGACGGCGCGCATCAACGGCTACGACGTGGTCGACGAGCGCCCCGCCGTCCGGGGGACCGTCGGCTACATGGCCCAGCACGTCAGCGTCGACACGGAACTGACGGCGCGGGAGAACCTCCAGTTCGCCTGTGAGGCCTACGGCGTGGACGGCGAGGACCGGGACGCCCGCATCGACGAACTGCTCGACCTCGTGGACCTCGCCGACGTGGCCGACACCCCCGCCGGCAACTTCTCCGGCGGGATGCAGAAACGCCTGGACGCGGCGACGGCGCTCGTCCACGACCCCGCGCTCGTCTTCCTCGACGAACCGACCACCGGGCTGGACCCGAAGGCCCGCAACCGTCTGTGGGACTACTTCGAGCGCATCAACGACGCGGGTACCACCATCTTCCTCACGACGCAGTATCTGGAGGAGGCAGACGCTTTGTGTGACCGGTTAGCGGTCATCCGCGACGGGGAACTCGTCGCAGACGACTCGCCGACGGCACTGAAACGTCGTGTCGGCGGCACCCGGCTCACCATCGAGGTCGAGGGCGGCGAGCAGGCCGCCGAGTCGGCCGCACGAGTCGTCCGCCAGAGCGGCCTGCTCACCGACGAGGCGACGCTGGACACTACTGCCGACGGACTCGCTGTCGCCACGTCCGCACCCGGCGACCACGGGCTAGACCTCCTCGTGGCGCTCCGGGACGCCGACGTCGTCGTCACCGGCTTCGACGTCGAGGAGGCCACGCTCGACGACGTCTTCCTCACTATCGCCGACGAAGGTACTACGGGACTCGACACGCCGGAACCACAGCCGATGGCCGCCGCGGGAGGGTCGGTATGAACGCCGCTACCCCCGAGCGCCCGACACCGGCGGGCAACAGCCTCTCACGGGACGTGTGGGTCAACTTCAAGCGCTGGTCCCGGAAGGCGCTGCGGAATCCGACGGCGTTCTTCCTCGAAATCGTCGTCGGCGTCTTCTCACTGCTGCTGTTCTCGGCGGTCTTTGGCGACGTGGGCGAACTCGCGCTCCAGTCGGCCGGCTACGGCGACGTGGACTACCTCACGTATCTGGTGCCCGCGGTGTTCATGCAGGCGACCATGGGCTCTGCCTTCACGTCCGGCGTCGGCATCGTCGGCGACCTGAAGAGCGGGATGTTCGAGAAGGTCACCGTCACGCCGATGGGGTGGACCGCCGTCCTGTTGGGCAAGGCCGCCGCCGACCTGCTGCGTATCCTCGTGCAGGTGCTGGTCGTCCTCGCGCTGGCCGTCGCGCTGGGGGCCTCCGTCGATACCGGTCCGGCCGGCGTGGTCGGCATCGCCGCCGTCAGCCTGCTCGTCGGCCTGCTGTTTATGTCTATCGCGAACATCCTCGGCGTGCTCGTCCGCGACGAGGAAGCCATCAACGCGGCGTCGATGCTGTTCATGTTCCCCCTCCTGTTCCTCTCCCCGGCGTTCATCCCGGTCGCAGACGATATCGAGTGGCTCGCCCGCCTCAACCCCATCACCTACGGCGTCGACGCGATCCGCGCGCTCGTCCTCGGCGAGGACGTCCTGACGGTGCTCGACGTGAGCCGCTTCGGCGGCATCTACGACACGCTCGTCCCCGCCGTGGCGATACTCGTCGGGCTGAACCTCGTCTTCGGCGCGGTTGCCGTCTGGGTCCTCCGGCGGGCCAGTAGCGTCGATACCGCCTGACTTGGCCGACCTTACCCCGTCGCCGACCCGGCTTACCGGTATCGGCTGTCCGACCGACCCCCTTACTCGATTTCCAGCGACCCGCCTCCAGCGCTCTCCCCGTCGGCGTTCTCGTCCCACTCGAGTTCGAACTCCACGCTCAGTTCTTTCGGCCCGTTCGTCGGTCCTTCGCGCTCGGCTTTCACCTCGAAGGTCGGCGTCGCCGGCGGATGCATCGTCAGGGACTCCGAACCTGCTTTGAGCGTGATGTCGCGCCCCTGCTCTAAGTTGTCCGCGACGGTACGGAGAAACGACGCGATGTCCTCTCGACGCTGGTCACTCTCGGACTTGAACAGCACTTCTTCTGGCATACGTAGCAGATACGCTCCGCCGACTGATAACAGTGTGCACTCCCCACATCGTTCTCACCGCGGCTGCCGTACGCCGTCCTGCTGGGCGGCTGCCGTCAGTCGAATCGCGCACCGACGACCAGCACGAAAATACCGACCGCCAAGACTGTGGTCTCAGCGGGCGGCTTCAGGCGGTCGTTCCACGTGGACGGCCGGCTCCATGTCGTGGGCGAAGCACATGAGGCTCCAGACGGGCGAGCGCTTCGCGCCCTCGGCCAGAATAGCGGCGTCTTCGTCCGAGAGGCCCTCGCCGTCGATAGCTATCTCGACGCGGATATCGTCGAACATCTCCGCGGATTGCTCGACGTCGTGTATCAGCAGCACGACGCGTGGGTCGAAATCCAGCTGGACGCTCGTCTCGAGGTCGTCCAGCTCGATGTCGTTCGCTATCGCGGTGACGCCGACCGCCACGTTCAGACAGCCACTGAGTGCTGCGAGCGCCACTTCGATGGGCTCCATGCGGTCGGTCGGATCGACGAACCCGGATGCTTCCTCCATCTCCTTCCAGGCCCCCAGCGGGAGCGTGTACTCGCGAGTCTCCCGGTTTATCTCCTCGCCGCCGAGCGTGTATTCGTCGACCTTCGCCAGGCTGTGAAAGAGCCGCCCCTCGTAGGGGGCGCGGGCGCCCAGCTCCATCTGGACGTCGTCGGGGTTCGCCGTCGCGTGCTCGACGAACTCGTGGAACTTCTCGCGGTCGATACCCTGTATTACAGTTTCTTGCTCTGTCATTGCAGTTTCACTCCGTTCGTATCCACGGCAAAATCACGTCGTTCACCACCCCGCCAACCGCCCGGACGACTTTCGGCTGTGGACCACGTTCGAGTACGCCCGTAGACATAATGAACGTTCGTGATAATTGCGTCGGTTTGCCGTCGTGATAGTTGCCCAGTACGGCCGTCTCTCCCCGGGAGCCAGCGACGCCCGTCAGTCGAGTTCTTTCACCACTTCCGCGGGATTGCCCTGCACGACGACGTCGCTTGGCACGTCACGGGTGACCACGGCGCCCGACGCCACCACCGACCGGTCGCCGACCTCGACGCCCGGGTTGAGGACCGCCTGGCCGCCTATCCAGACGTCGTCGCCGACGGTGACAGGCTTGCCGTACTCTCTGCCTTCCGCTCGCTCGGCCGCGTCGAGTGGATGGGTCGCCGTGTACACGTGGACCGACGGTCCCAGCAGGCAGCGGTCGCCAAATTCTATCGGACAGACGTCCAGAAAGACACAGCCGAAGTTCGCGAAGAAGCGGTCGCCGACGGTAATCTGCTCGCCGTAGTCACACCGGACGGGCGGCTCGACGGTCGGGTTCTCGCCGACCGACCCGAACAGTTCTTCCAGGAGGAGCTCCCGGCTCTCCCCGTCGGTCGCGCCGGTCTGATTGTACAGCCGGACCAGCTCTCTGGCGCGTTCGCGGTCGGCGACGAGCTCGGGGGCCCGCGGGCTGTACAGCTCCCCGGCGAGCATCTTTGCTTTCTCACTGGGCATACGAGCCGTTCCGGCGACGAACGGATAGCACTGGTGCCCACCGACTCTCTCCATGAGGGTTGGTGACGCACAAAGCACCGTTTGACCCTTCCGAACTATTAATTTATGTCCAGTTGACAGTCGGCGTGATGACACGAACACTGCTTGTCCTCCTCGTCCTCGTCTCGGTGACGATAGCGGGCTGTTCCGGCGGCCAGAGCCCGGCCACACCGACGACGGAGCCAACTGACGACTCACCCGACGAGATACCCGGGGTTTCGAACGGGACACTGACCAACGCCACCGCTCTGGCGACGGCGAACGGCGCCGGCATCGTCGCGGACGGCGCAGAGATACGTATCAGACAGACCGCCCCGGATAGCGAGGCACAGAGCCACCTGACAGTGGCTGCGGACGGCACGTCCGAGTTCTCGCGGACGGTCTCGGCCGGCGGCAACGAATCCGGCGTCGCGTACTACACCAACGACACGGCGACCTACGTGCGCGCGGACCGCGACGGCGAGACCAACTACCGCGTCGTGGAACGCTCGGTCCGGCCGCTCGATGGCGTCAACTCGTCGCTCGAAGCCGTTCTGGCTGCCGGCGACTTTACCGTCACCGGCGAGTCGACCGATTCGTCGGCTGTCGTGTTGACCGCAGAGGAGTTCAACACGTCGCTGAACAGCCAGGTTCTCGACGGTGCGAGGCCGGAGCACGCTCGGCTGGTGGTGACGCAGGACGGCGGGATTCAGAATCTCACCCTCTCCGGAGAGCGAGACGGTCAGACGGTGACTTACGCGTACGAGCGCCACCGGGCTGCCGTCGATACTGTTCCCGCCCCCGCGTGGCTCGCCGACGTGCCACCGACTGCCGACCTGCAGGCAGACCTCTCGACGGACGTCGTGAACGATTCGTATCTCCGCATCGACCACCACGGCGGTGACGCGGTTCCCCTGAACAGCACGCTCAGCTTCTCCGCGAACGACACCGCCGGCACCGTCACGTTCGACTCCCCGCTCGAAGCCGGCGACACCCGGTACGCCTACTTCTCGGCGGCGAAGGGCTCACTCGTACTGACCGACGACCGACCGGCCGCGGACGCGACCGCGTCCGTCGACAGTCCCGCCTCGGTCACGATTTCGACGGCCGACGG
>SDGW01000861.1_pt1 | contig 24620 bp, 21 predicted proteins | sample 2873831 | NCBI WGS metagenome assembly SDGW01 (sample SAMN08132700, study PRJNA421101) | hypersaline lake metagenome | isolation source: celular fraction 0.22 microns magnesium sulfate-rich crust from ephemeral... | place: Spain: Penahueca Lagoon, Toledo | collected 2011-07 | reverse complement strand
GGAACAATAGCCAACTCACCCAAACGACGTGCACCTTCATCCATATTTAATAGTTCTTGTAATGTTTCATAGCCTTTTTCAGCTGAGAAATCCACAACTTTTCCTTCTTCAAAAGTAAGGGAGAAGTTTTCAATTAAGTTTCCACCATAACTTAGTGGCTTCGTACTTGTTACGGTCCCATTTACACCGTACTTATGAGGAAGTGTGAACACCTCTTCCGTTGGGATGTTTGCATTAAAGTTGATCCCATCTTCAGTAGGAGAAGCGCCACCTTTCCACTTATGTCCTTCTGGAAGAGCTACTTCAAGGTCTGTTCCTGGAGCCTTGTAAATTAGTTTTTTGTACTGCTTTTGATTCAGATAATCCCTTGCTTGAGCTAGAAGTTCGTTATGCTCTTCCCAAGCTTTTAATGGGTCATCTTTATCAACACGAGTAATTGTGAAAATTTGCTCCCATAACTTCGCTACAGCGTCCTCTTCACTGTCATTCGGAAATACTTTTTGTGCCCATTCCGTATTTGGAATTGCAACGATGGACCAGCTAATTTTATCGTTCATGATGTATTTGCGGAAGTTCTTCATCGCTTCCCCAGCCGCTTTATTATAGGTAGCAATACGTGAAGAATCAATTCCATTTAGCAAGTCAGGATTCGTCGAACGAATGGAAAGTACAGCCGCTCCATTCTCTGCAAAATAATTTTGACGGTCCACTAACCATTGTGGAACGGTCTCTAGTACTTCCTGAGCTGCATTCTCAAAGAATAGACGTTGCATGGTGTCGTCTGTCCAATTAATATGTACTTGTTTAGCTCCAGCTTCATAAGCTTTTCGAGCTACAATTCTAGCAAACTCCGCTCCATCTACCGGGGCATTCATCATTAATGTTTGATTCTCTTGTAAATTAACCCCTGTGTGAATCGCAAGTTCTGCATATTTTTCTAACATGTCTGTTGATGGCATGATACATCCTCCTTGATAAATTTGAAAACTTTCAAATATTTCGTGTTACTAAATAGAATACCAAATCGTTCTTCATAATGTAAGGGAAACACCAAAAGCTTTACTCTTTCACAGCTTTAATGATGAATCGATGTGCAGAAACATCAATTAAGGCTGGCCTTCAATCAATTTCATTTCATTGTTATACGCTTATGGTAAAACTTACAGTAGTTTAAATGATTGATACCTCAAAATAAATTCGTTACAATAATGTGCGTGAAAATATACACCCCCAAAAAATTAACTATAAATCTCAATTTCAAAATATATAAAGCGAAATGATTAAGGAGGCCATTACATGGATACAAAAATGTTAGAAACGATGCATAGACGTAATGGAACAAAAGAATTTGATAAGAATGCAACGATTACACAAGAAGAACTAGAAGAAATCTTAAACGATTCAATTACAGCACCATCTTCTTTTAACCTACAACATTGGCATTTTCTAGTCTTTCATAATGATGAGGCTAAACAAAGCCTTCTCCCAATTGCCTTTGGCCAGGAAAAAGTAACAGATGCCGCTGCAACTGTGGCTATCTTAGCTGATAAAGAAGCAAACCATAATATAGATGCAGCATTCGGTCCTTTGGTTGAACAAGAAGTGATCACGAAAGATATCATGGAAAATATGCGTTCTACAATTAATAAAATCTATGAGAATGAAAAGGCTGCACACGATACAGCACTGGTTAATGCTGGACTCGTTTCAATGCAAGTGATGCTAGCTGCAGAAGCTCGCGGCTATGACACACTAGCTATGGGCGGCTTCTCAGGAGATAAACTGAAAGAAGAATTTAATATCTCTGATCGCTATGAACCTATCATGCTTATTTCGATCGGAAAAGAAGCGTGGACACCAACCAAAACTCCTCGCATGGGAATAGACCAAGTTTCTACTTGGGTTTAAACCTATCCGATGTGAATCCATCCCGTGTCCCCCGAATACTTTTCGACAAAATTCGGGACAACACGGGATTATTTATACTCTCTTTTTTTGGAAAAACACTGCTTTCGAATTATTTTTTGCCACTTCATTTTAATAACTTGTCATTCACCTGAAATATTCTACGACTTTATACACATTATTTTCCTCTTATCATGAATCCATCATACTATTTTTTCCCTATTCACTGTTTTCGACAAAGGACTTCCTTCCTTGAGGTGACGGTCGTTTGGAAATTTGTGCAAACTTTTCCAATAGAACATAATGGAAGCGATTCACAACAATTACACAAGGAGGAATTGCTTTGCACAAACCTAAACATCTATTTCGTTTGTTACTAGCTTTGATCTTAGTTATTTCTGTGCTACCTTTCACACCAAATGTTCAGGCAGAAGATCACAGTTCATTGATCATTTCTGAGTACATTGAAGGTAGTAGCTACAACAAAGCCCTTGAGATCTATAATGGTACGGGGGATGAAGTGGATCTAAAGGATTACACTCTTGTCCATTTTAACAATGGTGCTTCACAAGATCCTGATGACGGAAAATATGTAAATGTCCTTGATTTAGAAGGCACACTGGAAAATGACGAAGTACATGTTGTTGCACATGATGAATCTGATGAAGATATCTTAGATGTAGCAGATCAAACAGGGAATACTTACTTCTACAGTTTTAACGGAGACGATGCTATTGTACTTTTTAAAGATTACGACGCTGATACACGACAAGGAACTGTTGTAGACTCCATTGGCAAAGTTGGAGAAGATCCCGGTTCTGCTTGGAACCAAAATCAAGTATCCACTCAAAATGCTACACTTGTTCGTGATCAATCCGTAACTTCTGGAGATCAAGACCTCTATGATTCATACGATCCTTCAAGTGAATGGATTGCATTACCACAAGATACGTTCACCCATTTAGGTGAGTACACAGAAGTCCAGGCTCCGGAACAAAAAGATCAATACACAGCAGTAGTTGAACGTGTTGTTGATGGAGATACAATTAAAATTCAAGACCCTGTTCTTGGCACAACAACTGTACGTTACTTAAATATCGACACCCCAGAAACCTACCACCTAGACTCTTATGATCCATCCCTAGTCACTCAAAATAAAGACCACTCACAAAAATACCATGGTGAACGCGCTACACAATATTTACAAAACCTTCTCGATTCAGGAGATGAAGTTCGTCTGAAGTTAGGAGAGGAAGCGAAAGATGATTACGGACGCCTATTAGCTGAAGTGATCCGTAAAGATGATGGCGTGAATACGAACCTTAAAATGGTTGAACAAGGCTATGCCGTAACCTATTTTATTTATCCATTTGAATCAGATATGACATTCCTTACGTACCAACAAGCAACGAAAGAAGCTGTTGAAAAAGATTATGGAATATGGAGTGATTCAACACCACTACTAGAGCTACCTTTTGAGTTCCGAGTACGCGAACAAGATAAAGACTTCTCAAAATTCGTAGGGAACTATGAGACTGAAGAATATGTTAAACCAGAAAATTGGGATGATGTACCCGTTTATAAACGCGTCTTTTTCTGGACTGAAGAAGATGCTATAAAAGCTGGATACGAACCTGATTTCGAACGTGACCCACTGATTGCCGATGCTCGTTATGCTGATGAAGGTGACACCGTAACGGTAACTGGAACAGTCATTGCTAAAGACGAAGCTGGGTCGAAAACAAACTATTATATCCAAGATCAATCTGCAGGGATTGTCGTAAGAACGGATGACCTTGATGCTGAAATTGGAGAAGATATTGAAGCAACAGGTGAAACAAACAATTATTACGGTCTTCTTCAAGTTTTATCATCAGATGCTGAAGTTATTGACCATGAAGGTGAATATAACACTCCTTCCCTTATACAATCCACAGACATAGGCGAAGATTTAGAAAGCCAGCTCGTGATGCTTGAGGATGTAACAATTAAATCAGAAGATAGCTATAACAATTATGAAGCAAAAGATGCTAATGGAACATTCACAATTGATTCTGATCATGAGTTAGTAGAAGTTGGCGAAACATATGCCCAGCTTATCGGCTATGTCGACTACAACAATGGCGAGTTCAAAGTAACTCCTCGATTCGAAAAGGATGTTGTAGACGAAATCGCAACATCTGATATTGAAGATGTAAGAGATGCTGACTTAGGAACGTTAGTTAAAGTCGAAGGCATTATAACTGCAATGTTTGAAGCCGGTGGGAAAACGAACTACTTTATTCAAGATGAAACTGCTGGTCTAGTTGTTCGAGCTGAAGATATTAATGCGGAGATTGGCGACCAAATCGAAGCGAAAGCACGTACAGAAGAATATTATGACCTTCTGCAACTACAACCTTCTCCTACGAACATTGAGATCACAGATGAGGATGCAGGTGTACCTGAGCCAAAGAATATCGAATCTGATGACCTTGGTGAAGAACTAGAAGGACAGTTAGTTGAAATTGATGGTGTTCGTGTTACAGATGTTGACTCTCATCACAATTATACAGCTGAAGATGATGAAGGTACGTTCACAATTGATTCTGATCAAGACCTTGTCGAAATTGATGAAGAATATACAACCATAATTGGTGTTGTAGATTATAATTATGGTGAATATAAATTAACGCCACGCTTTGAAGAAGATGTTATGGCTAGAGATGAAGATGACGAAGATCATGATGAAGACTTAGATGAAGATATCTTCGGAGAATATCTAGATGGTGACGAATCACTTCATGATGTTAAAGATCATATTATTGACCTTTATGATGAGCTGTCTTCCGATGAATTAGCTGATCTTTTAGATGAGGAACTTAGCGAATTCATTGAAACAAACGGTAATACGTCACAGCACATCGACTCTACCGTTCACCATATTATGAAATCCCTATCCAAACTGGATAAAGGAAATACAGATGTGGAAGAACGCAAAATCCAGCACGAACTTGAAAAGATTATTAAGAAACACAATAAATCAAAACACAAAGGGAATGGGAAAGCTAAAGGAAAAGGTAAAAGAAAATAAGCAGGTCATACAGTGTTGGATCCGGGATCATATCGGATCCAACACTTTTTATTTACATATTGTGTTAATTTTGATAGATTATAATAATATTTATCTATCAATGGGAGGCGTTCGTATGATTCGGAAATTGACTGCAGAGGATCATGAGCAAACAATGAACCTACTAAATGAAGCACCTGCTGAGAATTTATTTATACTTGGAGATATAGAAGCGTTTGGATATGAGCAAGAATTCCAAACTTTATGGGGAGATTTTGATGAAAATGATTCATTGAGAGCAGTAATGCTAAAATATCAACAAAATTTTATTCCGTATGCTCCAGGGTCCTTTGATGCGCAAGGTTTTGCGGATGTCATTAACAGTAGCACAAATTTTAAAGAACTATCAGGATTAGATCGAGTTTCTTCACAAGTTCAACCTTACATCAAATATGACTTACAAAAGAAGAGGAAGCTATTTTATGCTAAATGTGATCATAACAAAGAACTTGAATCGCCTGACCTTCATACGAACGTAAAACTAGCAAGCGTACAGGATATTGATCAAATCATTCAGCTACATAGTCAAATTGATGAGTTTGTTACAAATGAGTCCCACGAGGAAATGCGACGCAATATGGAGAAAGGGATTACAAGAACTTATTTTATGAACGACAATGGAGTGATGGTTTCTGCCGCGTCTACCGCTGCTGAAAATTCAAAATCAGCCATGGTTGTTGGCGTATGTACATTAAATGATTACAAACGAAAAGGCTATGCTTCTCAATGTATGTCTAAACTATGTTATGACGTTTTATCAGAGGGAAAAGAACTGTGCCTCTTTTACGATAATCCTGATGCAGGAAAGATTTATAAACGCTTAGGATTTAGAGAGATTGATTATTGGACGATGTTTTTATACTAGGTACGATGTGGTTTCAATAATTATTTATATCACCATATATAAAAGAACCGTGTTGCACCCAGAAGTGCACAACACGGTTCTTTTATACTTTTATCGCCTCAGTAGGGATTTGATTTAGAAAGGATCTTACGGCTTGACGGAAAGCTTTTGGATTTTCTATGTAGGGATGATGTTTACCTTCTAGAATTTCAACAGTCTGGTTGGGAAACTGAAATCTGTGATAATGCTCAGGTCCCACTACATGATCCTCTCTCCCACTCACTACAAGTGTCGGCGCATCTACATATTTTGTGTAACAGGAGCAATCCATTAAAAATTCCTTCTTAGATAGGACTGATCTTTGAAAGGCTGGGTCCCCTCCTAATTCCCAATCAACTGATTCTAGTTTATGGGTACCTTTCTGAGCATCGACGAACTGTAATGTATCGTATTTCCCCTCATTTCTTAGTTTTCCAGCTACACGTGAAAAGGTTTGCAATATCCCTTCAGTACTTTGAGGGATTTGTATATCTTCTCCAAGAAGTTCTAACCCTTTTTGGGTTTGATGAGCTAATGAATCCACTAAATCAACTGTACAGTTCGATAACAATAACCCTTTCACACGTTCAGGAAAACGATAAGCATAGTGAACTGCCAATGCGCCTCCAAATGAATGCCCCATTACAAGCCATTCATCTATCCCTAACCTACGTCGAACATCTTCTAAATCTAATATTAGGCGATCTATAGAGTAATCATGATTGGGCTCATGACCAGAACGGCCACATCCACGCTGATCCAAATAAATCATTTCTAATTCTTCCTCTAAATAAGGGCCTGCATAATGCTCAAAAGAATAACTCCAATACCCTGGACCACCATGTAAAAATAGACAAGGAATCCCCTTGCCTCTTCGCGTGACATGTAATGAAACACCATCTTGCACTTCCACAATCATTTGGTAAGGCTCCTTTCCAAACTTCTAACAGATCCATCTACCCTTCAATCAATGTATATAAGAAAACTTTGGAATAAACGAAACTTTATACCTATTTCTACATTTCCGATCTATTTCCTTCCAATTAAGTTTAAAAATACAATTTTATAGAACGAGTAATTGAAATTCCATAATAAAAAGACTAGCTTCTCCGTAATCGAGAAACTAGTCTTCTTATTTGAGAGTGGTTTTGACAGTATATCGGAGTCATTTACAATGCACATGGGGAAATGGGATTTAAAATGGACTTCCAATTATAACAGGGGAGCCGTCGAACGAACTTTCTTACACATATAACGGATCGTGGACACGGAGTAACAAAGTCAAAGGAAATACCGATCACATCATCTTTTTACGAAAGGGGGGGATTCGACGGCTCATATAGGTAAAAGGCGGTCAATTACGTTTGACCTCTGTTAATGTACCAATTTGAAAATGCTTTCGTAAACACTTATTTTCAGGTAATTTTTGTTAGTCATCACGGAAGACACGCTTGAGTAACCCTGGATTCGGAAGGTCGGTCACGAGGCAATTTTATCTCGAGAACCTTGAGTGTAGCTTACCATCCTTTTATATGTGTTTTAGCACATTCAATTGTTACTACCCCTTTTGCTACAATCACCTATTAGATATGATAGGGATAGATTGTTGGAGGTGAGCGTTTGGAACAAAATCAAAAATTATATGAATTCATAACAAATCATGCTGAAGAGATTACAGAAGAATGGTTACGAAAAGTTCGAGTTGGAAAAGAAACAAAGTACTCGATAAAAGCACGTGAAAATGGTGAACAAGAGGCTTTGGAACAATACAAAGACATCACATACGCCATTGCAAACATTTTCATATCAAAGAAAATGAACCCGACCGATGAAATTCAAGATTGGGCACAAAATATCTCAGAAGAGCGCGTGGCTGATCAAACTCCAATTCATGAAACGCTCCAAAGCTTCAAAACGTACCGAATGGTTCTTTGGAATAGAATGAAAGAATTCTTTAAGGATGCACCTGTTGATTTAGAGCATATTTTACGTTGGTCAGAGCTTCTTGATGAAGCCTATGATTACATGGTTCTTACTTTCACTGAACACTACTATAAGACAAATATCAAGCAACTACATGCACAAGAGCAACTCATTAATGAATTAAGTTCTCCGGTCATACCGATTACAAATGAAGAAGCAATCCTCCCTTTAATCGGTGATTTAGATAGAAAGAGAATTTCTAATATCCAATCAACGACTTTAGAGCGTTGCAGTCAACATTCATATGAGCGAATCTATCTAGACATGTCAGGTGTAGAAAGCATTGATACCATTGTAGCACACCATTTATTTCAACTAATTCAATCGTTAGAACTCCTAGGTGTCAAGTCAGTTATTTGTGGAATGAACCCTAAAGTAGCTCAAGTTGCTATTCAATTAGGGATAGACTTCACTCAAATCCCGATTAAAAGCACACTCTCTCACGCACTTGATGAGATGGGATCGAAGCAAATCTAAAATTGATCAAACGTTTGATTAAACTTATATGAACCTAGTCCCCTCCCTACCTTCGTTTAATAAAGCTGCTAAAAGGGTAGCGTTAGTAAGAAATGGAAGGGGGCCATAGATTAATTATGAAAGAACCTGAATACTTAGCATATGTATTCCGAGATGATGGTGAAATTCCAAATAATGAGATACTTCCTTTAGTTATATACCCTGGTATATTAAATGATTTTATAGATCGAATGAATAAGGTTTTTCTACGTAAAGGATGGGACGGCATTTGGATAGGTTCTGTTTTTGATTATCACCATTACCATAGCACAGCTCACGAGGTATTAGGTGTTGTAAGCGGACATGCTATGATTCAATTTGGTGGAAAACATGGACGAGAGATCGAAGTGAGCCCAGGTGATGTGGTGATGATTCCAGCTGGCGTTGGACACAAAAACAATGGATCTACTCAGGACTTTCGAGTTGTGGGTGGCTATCCAGAAGGTCAAGATAGAGATTTATGTATTGGGGAACCATCAGAGCGACCTGAAGTATTACACAATATCCGAGCAGTTCCACTTCCCACCACTGACCCTGTATTTGGTGAGGAAGGAAAATTACTTGATTTGTGGGCCATTAGATAAGAGATAGTCCTAAACTTGCGTTAGGGCTATTTTTTATGATGATTAGAAGGAAATGTATGATATCAATCATTTCATCTAAACAAAACATGTACCATATTCCTCTTTATTTTGATAAAATACGAATAATCACAAAAGGGGGAGATTGGATGTTTGTACATAAGTTAGATGATGAAACCTACTTAAAATTGGTCGATTATCATGATGCTGAAGATTTATTTCAGTTAGTTGACCGAAATCGTGACTACTTACGTGCTTGGATGCCTTGGATTGATATGACTCAAAAAGTAGAGGATACGAAATCATTTATTGAGAGCGTCATGAAGAAGTATGCAAATAATGATGGATTCGATGCTGCGATCTACCATAAAGGAGAGGTCGCGGGGACAATTGGGTTACATCAGTTAAACCAATCTCATAAATTCACTAGTATTGGCTACTGGATCGGAGAAGAGTTTCAGGGAAAAGGAATTGTTACACGTGCCGTTCATGCCCTCTTAGAATACGTATTTGACACTTTAGAATTTCACCGCGTAGAGATTAGATGTGCAACTGAAAATGTAAAAAGCCAAGCAATCCCTGAACGACTAGGTTTTACGAAAGAAGGAGTCATACGCGATTGCGAATGGCTTTACGACCATTATGTCAGTCATGTTGTGTATGGGATGTTGAAGCATGAGTGGGATGAGTCACGAAAAGCGTAAGCGCCCGTTTAGCAACGAATGGACTGGACTGAGCCCGTAGTACGATTAACCAAACTTGCTGATTGGCAAGCCGACAGGCGCAGATAGAAGCTTAGTTGCCGTGGTACTTTCACCTAGAAATTTTAACTACGTCGAGTTTCTTCTTTGTTAAAATTTCATGTCATAAACGTGTAAAGGAAACACAAATTGCGTAGCAATTTGATGTTGACTTATCGAACGGAGTAAGAATGATCGACTAATTTCGTCACGTCCTGTGACAACGTCGATCTGACCCACGTCATGTGGGCCCAAGTCCATTCATTGCTGGGCGCTGGAGCTAGACATTTAAGAGCTACAACTTATGCCTTCTCTAGTAAAAAAAGACGGCACAGAGCCGTCTTTTTCTTATACATTCCCATATTCTTTTTCCTTTTTACGCAATTCAACTCTTCGAATTTTCCCTGATGTTGTCTTTGGTAACTCTTCAAGGAATTCAATCTTTCTAGGATATTTATAAGGAGCCGTTAAATCTTTAACGTGATCCTGTAATTCTTGTTTGAGTTCTGGATCATCGGCATCAACACCTGGTTTTAAAACAATGAAGGCCTTAACCACACTCCCACGAACCTCATCAGGACTAGCTACGACGGCACACTCTTGAACAGAAGGGTGTTTGACTAATGCATCTTCTACTTCAAAAGGACCTATTGTATAGCCAGAGCTTATAATGATATCGTCACTTCTACCCTCAAACCAGAAATACCCGTCTTTATCTTTACTTGCCTGATCCCCCGTTACATAGTAATCGCCGCGATAAGACATGTTTGTACGTTCTGGATCTTTATAATAATGTTTAAATAAAGCCGGAGTATCTAGATGTACCGCGATATCTCCAACTTTTCCTTCCCCTACAGGCGCACCTTCTTCATCAATAATCTCTACTCGATTACCTGGTGTAGGTTTACCCATAGAGCCTGGCTTAACGTCCATGCCTTTCATAACACCAACTAGCAAAGTATTCTCTGTCTGACCATACCCATCTCGAACGGTTACATCAAAATATTTTTTGAACGTATCGATTACTTCACGGTTTAATGGTTCTCCTGCAGAAACTGCACTATGAAGTTGTGAAAGGTCATATTTGTCTAAATCATCTTCTTTAGCCATAAGACGATACTCCGTTGGTGTACAGCATAATACATTGACTTGATGATTCTGTAGTAAGGTTAAATATTTTTTTGCATCAAATTTTCCGTGGTAGATAAACCCTGTAGCTCCAGAACCAAGTACAGATAAGAATGGACTCCAGATCCATTTTTGCCAACCAGGTCCTGCTGTTGCCCACACGGTATCTCCTTCTTCAATAGCAAGCCAATTTTTCGCTGCTGTACGCAAATGAGCATAGCCCCATCCATGTGTATGAACAACACCTTTTGGATTACCTGTTGTACCAGATGTATAAGAGAGAAACGCCATATCCTCACGTGTGGTTGAGGCTACTTCCATTTTGGCATCTTCTTGGTCCATTAGATAATCAAGGTTTAACCAGCCTCGCTCATCATGACCTACTACGAATTTTTTCATTTCATCCAAATGTTCAATACCACTAAATTGCTCAACAAACGGATAATAGCTTACAACAGCTTTTACTTCACCGTGATTAACACGGTATTGTAAGTCTTTTGTTCGTAGCATTTCAGAGCTTGGAATCACGACAAGTCCAGCTTTCAGAGCTCCAAGATACACTTCATACGCTTCAATAACGCGGGGCACCATCACTAAAACCTTGTCGCCTTTCTCTAGCCCTTGCGATAAGAAGGCGTTACCAATTTTATTTGCGCGTTTCAGAAGCTTTCGATATGTAATCTCTCGGGAGTTCCCTGCATCATCCTCCCAATATAGCGCCATATGATTCGGATCATTAGCATATCGTTCTACTTCACTTACCAGATTGTAATGCTGTGGAGCAATTAAGTCTTCTCGTTTCATCCCAAAACCTCTCCTTTATGAAATCCTTATAATGTAATGGCTCGCTTAAGGATAGTATATCAATTTTTCTAAAAAGTTTGAATTATTTGCCCATACAAAAAGCTGACTCCTAAGGTCGAGTCAGCTTTCAAAAGTTTATATGATTTCTGTTTCATCCTGATACTGAGGATGAAATTGATAATACATTGGATAAACTCGAGAGTAACAAAATTGAATTGCTGGCCCAAGGAATAAGATCCCTGCAAGCGTCCCAATTCCTACAGGTCCACCGATCAAAAATGCTACGAAAGCAACAATTGCCGCTACAACTGTTTGGCCCATTCTTAGACTTAGGTTAAAACGATGACTAACAGCTAAGAACAGTTGATCGACAGGCGCCATTCACGAAAATAAACAGAAACTGAAATACTCCATACCAAAAACCAACCGTATAGCCGAATTTATCAGAGAGCCCTACGAAAAAAGATGTCCAAAAGCCAGCACCGAGCATAGCATTAATGATCAGAGCCACTCCGAAAAAGTTCGTTACCATACCAAGAAGGTAAACCGTAACTCTATACATCATTACGATCTCCTCCTTTCTCCATGAAGAGTGAAGTATTGAGGGAGACAAAGTGTTTCTCTCAAAATTCCTGAAAACATTCTATCTCCCACTAAAGGTACCGTCAATATGTATGTTTGAATCGTTATAATCCATTTTTTTGAAATGTGTCAGTGACGGTATTTAGAGATATTTAAAGTATATAAAAGTATTTCGCAGTATTTTCTGATTATTTATGATTCATCCCACTTAATAGAATTAAATGATTGTATATATCTATTATTTATAATCATTTTATCGATTGTCTAGTTTATTCAATTAAATGGAAGTAATCTTTAATAAGGCCCCACCCAAAAGATAGGGTGGGCATTCGGAGTAAATCTATCTTGGATGTGATTATTTTTCCGAATAGAGGCTTCATTCGGAATGAATCTATCCCTGAATGAGGTTATTTTTCCGAATAGGAGCTTCATTCGGAATAATTCTATCCTGAATGGAGATTATTTTTCCAAATAGAGGCTTTATTCGGAATAATTCTATGCTGAATGGAGATTATTTTTCCAAATAGAGGCTTTATTCGGAATAATTCTATCTCTGATGGAGATTATTTTTCCGAATAGGGGCTTCATTCGGAATAATTCTATCCTGAATGGAGATTATTTTTCCAAATAGAGGCTTTATTCGGAATAAATCTATCTCTGAATGAGTTTATTATTCCGAATAGAGTCCGTTATTCTCATAATCGCAAAGGGGTGAAGGAAACAGTGAACTCCAGTGGTAGAAAGGGCGGCAGAGATCCCGCAAGGAGCGCAGCGGATGAGGAAGGTCGGACGGACTTCCACAAAAGAGGGCTATAATAAAATAATCGACAACATAAAAAGCCTGATCAACTTCCAACATTTAAGCCGGAAGTGATCAGACTTCTAATACACTTTCTAATGATTGATAAGTGGTCTTCTCTAATTTCATATACTCTAAGCTAAACTCCATATGGCGGTCAATCAGATGAATTAAGCGATCCATATCCTGATTAGCCAATGCATCCACAATATATTCATGCTCAACAAAGCGGGTGCTATCTTTCATGTTTGAATCATAAAACACATCATACAACATCAAATAAACATTGATCTGATCGAGAATTCGCTCCATATATTCCATCAAAAATACATTACCGCTTTTCTTTGCCAGATACATATGAAAAGCTTTGTTGACGCCTGTATAATTCAAGATATCATGACTTAAATACGTATCGCGTTCTTGCTGAATCAAATCTTTCATATTCTCAAGGTCTTGCTCTGTAATGGATGATATCGCTAATCGAGCAGCCATAGATTCCAGTTCCCTACGCATCACAAAAGCTTGCTGAATCTCTTCTGTCGTTGGTTGAACGACAAAAGCTCCTCTGTTTGGCACAACATTCACAAGTCCTTCATGCTCAAGACGAGTCAGCGCATGGCGTATCGGTGTTCGCGATACGTTAAGTTGCTCAGATATGGTCTTTTCTATCAACTGTGTCCCAGGAGCAACTTTTCGAAACAAGATTGCTTCTTTCAGAGACTGATAGACTCGCTCAATCATCGATTTCTTTTCACTCATGATTGGACGTTCATCCTCTTCCTCTTTTATATTCTTTTTCTATCATACCATAATTGAAAGCGCTACAACATACATGACTAAGCCAAACGTTTAAAGTTTTGTCCTAATATTTCATTTGTTGCGTGCACTGTTATAAAGGCTGTTTGATCAATCTCTGAAATGTATTTTCGTAAACGTGAATAGTCTTTACGCTTCAAGATTGTCGTGATCACTTCTTTTGAATCTTGTGTAAATGCACCTTTGGCAGAATGAATGGTAGCACCTTTCCCCAGTTCACTTACGATAAATTCACGGACAAGGTCACTTTCACGGCTAATAATGACGATCTCTTTATTATCATTGAACTGTTGCAATGTGTAGTCAATGACAATACCATTCAGGATAACGCCGAAGAATGCATACAATCCAGTTTGTGGACCGAACACAAAGATGGATGACGTCGCGATGGCGATATCAGAAAATAATACGCCTTTCCCCATTTCGATAGAGAAATATTTATTCAAAATCATAGCCAGGATATCTGTTCCACCTGTTGATGCTCCCTGATGGAAGACCATAGCAATACCAGCAGCAGCAATCGCCTGTCCAATGATCAATTGAATTAAAATATCATCACTTAACGGAGAACTCATTGGAGCAAATCGTTCTAATCCCCAAACCATAAATGAAACAGCAAAACTTGTATAGATCGTCTTGGCTCCAAAGTTGAAACCGATGAAAATGAAACCAAGTATAAAACATACAATATTTGCGATTAACATAAATAAACCCAGGGACAGACCTGGAAATAGATCGTGGAGAACGATAGAAAGACCACTAACTCCACCCGTTGCTAGATTGTTTGGGGATAGGAAGAAGTGGACGTTTACAGCCACACAAAAAACCCCTAGATTAATAATGAAAAAAGATAGTAGCTTTCTTAACATACGCATCTTCCTTTTCTGAAAATGTTTTCTTTTTGTCGTTCAAAATTGTAGTACAATCTGACATTATAGAGGGGTTTTTCATGTATGTAAACCGTATTTAGAGGATTTATATAGAAATTTTTTAATATGAATGGAGAGTCCTATATTTTGCGAATAAATGAGTATCCCTTCGTATATTAAACCTCCTCTTCTTACCCAGAAGTTATTTTAAACACAAAAAATCTGCCTCCTGATAAAGGAGACAGATTCTCTTTATTATTCATATTTAACTGAATACTCTTGTGGATCCTCAATAGAAGAGTCAAACGGTTCAATGAGCAAGTAAGGAGATTCACCTGGGTGGTCAAATGTATATTCTTTATCGTTTTCTGCGAATGATACATTTGCACTTTTCCAGCTTGAATCATCTGTTCCGTATAAAACCCCATAGATTTTTTCATCTGTTTCAATTACACCGAACGCATGAGAGGTGGCACCAAAATCGGTTCTTCGATATTCTACCCTTCCCTCATCCATTTCTTCGAATAATGAATAGCCCAGCTTCTCACTTTCATTTTGTTTAAGGTGATAGGTTGCTATAAACAACTCTGAATCACCTAATCTTGTTAATCGATCCAATTGAACATTGTCCCCTACATTATTTTGCAGAAACGTTTGAATGGTTGACTCATCTGCACTGATCCAATTTTTATCTTCATCGTTCGTAAAATAAGAGATGACTAAAACAATTGGTACAGCTATGACAAGCGTAAGAAATATTCGTTTAACACGACTCATGCTATCTCCCCCTGATCTGAACTGACTGTTGTTTTTCTTTTTGGAAGGACCTTAATTTTTGAATGATATAATAGGCAGCGATCCCCAAGAGACCACCTAACGTATTTAATAGGACATCATCGATATCTGTAGACCTACCTCCTGATATAAAAATCGACTTGATAAATTGGATACATTCAATCCCTACTGTAAATAGAAACACGAAAATCAAAGCTTCCCATGCACCTTTTACAATACGTAACCGCAAAACAAAATAACCAAGAGGCGTTAACAGAAGCAGGTTCCCTATAAATTGCTTCCAGTACACCCTCGGAAGCTCAGTAATGGCATAAACATTCCCTAATGTCTTAAAAGGAATTAAATTTATTTGATGAAGAGATATATTGAACTGAAAACGGGTGAAATATTGATCGATATACAACCATGTGACCATGATGTGTACAAATATCAAATAACAGAGAAATACTCCCTCTAGAACGCTCCCCCATTTTCCCTCATTATTTTCTTTTTTAAGTAACCAAAAGAATAATAGAGTCACCATGGATAAATTTATGATTAAATCAAACCACTGGTGCCAATTGTATTGTTCTATTATACCGACTCCAGTAAAGAATAAAAGAACGGGAAAAAGTAGGATCCATCGCTTCATGTATTGGTCTCCTTGTTTTTACAACTCTCTAAATTTTATCAAAAAAACAAGGGACTGTCCCCTATATGAGAGAAAGTCCCTTACCCTTCTAGTTGTAGCACTTGTTTCAAGTAAATTTTTAAATTATCATTTTGCTCAACGATTTTTCCTGTATCAAAACCTAACACGAGCTTATAGAGTACCATGCCGTCTGTTAAGTTAATCGTAAACATCACGATGGACTCCAGATCTGTTAAAGGCTTAAATTCTCCACGATCCACACCTGTTTGAAGGAATTCTGTAAAGGCTGCCTTATTCCGCTTCAATCTTTCTTGAATATATGGAGATCGATCTGTTTCACGCGAACTCATAACAAAATATTCAAAAGCAACTGCAGCAAAACCTAGATTCGGATTCTTCATCGCTTCAACACGCTCATCCAAATAAGTCTCTAGTGCATCCCACGCTGTTTTATGTTCGTTGAGAAGCCTTTCAAAATAAGCTTTAATATTCTGGTCGTTCTGATCGTTAATCGCACGAAACACCTGTTCAGTAGAAGAAAAATATTGATAAACACCACCCCTACTCATATCGGAAGCAGCTACAATATCAGACATTGTTGTGGCTGCATACCCTTTTTGTTCAAACACTTTCTTCGCTGTATCAATTAGCTGTTGACGGCGCTTCTCCTTGTATTCGTTCGTCACTTTCGGCAAGTGGATCCCTACTTTCTAAAAACTTCTTTGCTCCAAATGTAGATAATCCCACAACCAATAATAATGCTCCTGATATAATGAATGTAACCGTTACCCCTAAGAACTGAGACAAGACACCCCCCAGAAGCATTCCTATAATGGTTGCAAGCATTGTCATACTATTAATCGTTCCGAAAACCCTTCCACTGTATTGTACAGGAGTGGCTTTTTGAACACCAACATTAAACGGTACAATGATGGAACCGAATCCAGCTCCTATTATAAAAAATAAAGTTGGAAAAATAAGATTAATGATCCACATTGGTAATCCAACTAGAAAAGGAGTAACAGCTATAGAGACACCAACCAAAGACAATCCCAAGGCTAAAACAAATACAAGTGAAGGAGGTTGTTTCTTACTCCATATGGCTGACATAACGAAAACCCCCGCACCACTCGCTGCCATCGCATAACCCGCTATATCTACTGGATCTCCTTCAATTAACCTAAGCAAAATCATAATTTGACTATCTGCAATTTGAATGGCAAGCATGGCTAAACTTAAGATGAACAATCCATAAAACAAAACTGGTAATCCTTTTAAAACATTCAACCCTCCATTCATTCGTTGAAGCATCGTTTCTTTTTTTCCTTCATGTTGTTCTGTTTCTTCCTTTTCATATAGACTTTTTGGTACACCAATTAAGAGGAGAGCAGAAAGAATGAACGTGAAAGAGTCAATGTAAAAAGCTGTCGTAACTCCGATCGTAGATACCAGCACACCGCTTAACATAGGACCTACAATTTTTGATCCATTGTTAATCATTGCGCTAATCCCCATCGCCTGCTGCATATGATCATCGGATACAATCTCTTTTAACTTCCCATTTTTAGCAGGAACAAATAGTGCCCCGAAAATCCCTTTCAAAATAAGTAATGCGTATATATGCCACAAGGATGTAGCAAACACGAACCCAATGACAACGGCTGCTCGAATAATATCTGACCATATCATTAATTTTTTACGATCGAACTTATCTGCATAAACACCAGCAATCGGACCAAATAAGATCATTGGTCCAGCAAGACAAAGCATGACTCCCGACATTTCCATAGGGGATGCGTTCCACTTAAAAGCGACCAAAGACATGAGAGCTAGCATATCCAGCCAATCCCCTAAGTTTGAGACAATTTGTGATGCTATCAAATACAGATAAGGCTTATTTCTAAACAACCCTTCCTTAACTTCTTCCATTCAAAACTCCTCCTCTATAATAAATGACACTAATGTCGTTAACCGACAACCTTGTCATTTATTATAAGTGACAATAATGTCACTTTCAAGTGCTAAACAAGCCTATTTTTGAAATTTTTTCATTTAATAAGAAAAAACGCTCGGTTTCCCAAGCGTTTTCAGTGTTTAATTATTTGGTTGTTCAATCGCTTTCTTCATATATTGCAGGTGATCTCCATCTTCTTTCTTCATAATTCGTTTAAATACCGGTTTGACTAGCTTCATTTTTAATGTTGATGCATTGATCTCACATTCAAACCGAATCTTAGTTTCTCCTCCACTTTCAGTAAACGTATAATGATATACGGTTTTCAAACCCTCCAGCGAACTTTCTACTGAATACTTTTCATTTGGCTTATACTCTACAACCTTAATGACAGATGAGGCTTCTTTCCCTCTAATTTCACGCGTTTCTCTGTATTGAGTACCTACTCCTACAGGACCTTCTGTAAGCTTCTCTATCTTTACTACATTGGGCATCACATCTGTTGAATGATCCATATTCGCAGCGAAGGTAAATACTTCTTCTTTAGGCTTTGCAATTGTGACTTCATCTGAAAATGCTGGCATGTAAATTCCTCCTTCAAGTTGGTGTCTATTCGGCAGGTTCCACAGACATCCACTCTCTCCTTATATATTCTTGATGTTCCCGTCTTTTCCTTTAAATCAACTCCATTTAACAGCTATTTCTTGTAAAGAATAGTTTCATAGATTTATAATTAAATAAGGAAAAATATAGAAGAGTTCGGACTTATTACAGAGGAGGTTACATAACATGAAATGGGCAAGGAGCCTGATTCTTACCCTGGTAATTATGATTTTGGGTTTTGCTGGAAATGTTTATGCAGCTGAAGGGGATTATGAAGAGTTATCATGGGTGAAAAAGCACGAACTTTTAACGAATATCGCAATGGAATACAATATTCCACCTGAGATTTTGAAGGCAATCGCTACAGCTGAAAGTGATATGATGCAATTTGAGGATGGTGAAATTAGAGTAAGTGATGATGGTGGCCTTGGCATGATGCAAATCACGAATTCAGATTTTGACTTTGATGAAGAGAAGTTGAAAACTGATACAGCTTATAACATTGAGGCTGGAGCTAAGATTTTAGATGCTAAGTGGAAGTTGATGGCTTCAGGTAACATTCCTGAAATCAATGGAGCAGACAATCGTCATATTATTGAACAATGGTATTTTCCTATAATGGCTTATAACGGTTTCTCTAATCGTAATAATCCAAACAATAAAAACGTTGAGGTTACTTATCAGAGGAAAGTGTTTAACATTATTGAGAACCATAGCCAGGTTGATATAGCAGAAACACCTGAAACATTTGACTTGGACCTGGACGATAATGGTGAACTAAAATTTGAAAACTCTCCTTATGATTGGGATGAAGCAGACGCCTATTCAACGCAAATGTTTGAAAAAGGCGATAAAGTCTTTGTCATGAACAATGTCGACCTTAATGAAGATGATATTGATTATGGAAACTTACGCTCTCAACTTGCCTTTTCTAGTGATGTCACAATGTGGGTTCCTTACTACACAGAATTAGAAATCACCGGTGGTCCTTATTTTGAAAACAGTACATTCAATAACCAATTCATCACATATAAGGTTGAGGGTAGTAACATCAGTGGTTACATGTCCTCTTCTAACCTCCAGCCAATGGACAGTTTACAGGGAGAAATCCATTGGGAGGAATCCAAAAACAATGTAGCCATTGATAAAACGTGGGAAATTAAGATGAGTACTCAAATGGACCCAGCATCTGTTCACGAACGCAATATCTACATGGTCCGAGAAGATGGTGTTGGTATCCGTTCTGATGTTTCCTTAACTGAAGACGGTAAACATATTTTAGTTAAACCACAGTATGACTACATGCCTGGCCAGAAATATACGCTCCACATCAAAGATCTAATGTCTGATCAAGGTAAGAAAATGAACACAACAACTGCAATAAATTTTGTGGTAGAAAAACCATACACAGATCAATTGGAAGAAGGCCAAGTTTCCTTCGAAGCTTCTTTAAACCAAAAAACGTTCACTGAAGAGGATCATATTCGTGCAACAGCAACGATTGAAAACAATGGTGATGAAGCATATATCCATCAAGGTTCTTCCACTTGTGATGATAAAATCTTTTTCTTCATTCAACAAGATGGAGAAAGAGCACAATTTGTAGGTACAGGAGATATTGCGCCAAGAAACTGTACAGCAGATATGGTAAACATTGAGCTAGAAGCAGGGGAAAAAAGAACAGCATATGCAACATTTGATTTAAAAACTGAAGAAATCGGCACACTTGATCCAACAACTGAAACCGCAAAAAGTGGTGAGTATACGTTAATTGTTCGTTATGGAGATAAGTTAATCGAAATGCCTTTTGTAATTAAATAACTGTAAGTAAAAAGACGCTTGTAACGCTCCAAGCGTCTTTTTCATTCTCCAAAACTTTATCCTTCAATACTTCTCCACAATGTAAGTGAGGCATAACTTCGATAAGGCTCCCACCCCTGACTCATTTCGGTTATCTCAGGGATAGAAGGTTTGGAATCTCGATCAAAGTAAAATTTTAATGCATTTTGAATACCGATATCAGCTTTTGGCAGTAGATCTGCTCGTCCGACTCCGAACAACAGCCAATTTTCAACAGTCCATGGGCCAAGACCACGAACCTTGGTTAATCGCTTCATGACCTCTTCATCATCTTTCTCAGCCAACTCTTCTAAATCCAATTCACCATTCACAATCAACTTGGACGTATCAATAACATACTCTGCTTTTCGTTGACTAAATTGCAGTTCACGGAGTTCATTATAATCTATTTCCGCTACTCGCTCAGGAGTTGGATAGAACCAAACGCCATCAATTTGCTCTCCATACTGTTGAACAAACCGTGTACTAAGCGTAAAAGCAAACTTCATGTTCAGCTGCTGATGAATAATCGTCTTCATTAAACAATCATAGAGGTGAAAGTCCTTTACAATGGGTGTGCCGGGATGAGCATTGAAAAGCTGATCTAAATTTGTATCAAGAAAATGCTCATGAATCTTTTCTAAATTACGATCCCATTGAAATAAGTTGTGAATGTGAGCGAGTAGTTCTTCTTTTCGATCTACGGATTCACCGTAGATTCGAAACTTAGGTTCACTCGTTGTTCCGTGAGCTACCACTCGAACCACATGACGCTCGTTCCCCAATGTAACAGGAATGTCCACCCAACGCTCATCTCTATTCAATTTACATAAAGGGTCTAGACTGAATCGAAGCAAAGTATAATCAAAATCATAAAAACTCTCAGCTGTTACGTCTTCCTTCCACATAATCTCTCCTCCACTTCAACATCTTATTGCTTAGTTGGTGCAAAATAAGGTTCACAAGCCGAACGAATATAATCAGTGAAGTTCACGACTGTTTGAGCACGCATTAGTGTAGAAGAGAAATAAGACTCTTCCTCACTACCGAATCGTATCCTTAAGGCTTCATCTAAAACAGGGTGCCAATCTTCACTTACCCAACCCTTTGCTTCTTGCATAGCTTTTGTTTTCGGAATGATCTCGCCTTTTTTCATGGTGCATAAAATACGGGCATTGGTTTCAACACAAGATAACACCCAGTCATCCTCTAAAAATTGTTGGAGTTTTTTCTCTTTCCAATAGTGTTCGATATTGTAGCGCATCGCTTTTTGAACATCGCTCCAATCCACATTTAGAGGAAGCTCTTCTACAGGTGTTCCTTTTACCGTAATGCCATGATGCTTCATAATCCACCACGTTACAGCATTGATATCCCAATGTCCTTTTTCAAGATTCCCCTCAGAAATATATAAATAAGGATCCAGTTCATAGTTGGACTTTCCGAGGTTTTCCTCTTTTATATAAACGCCATCACAACGGTTACCATAAGGATGCTGACGCAGGTTCTCATGGATATCTTCTAACGCTTGTACTTCATCCTCTTGAATAGGACGGTTAAGCACAACGACAAAGTCAATGTCACTTCTTTCATCTTCAAAAGAACCTAAAGCAATCGAGCCATATAAATAAACACCTTTAATCAAATCATTAGGCAATTGTTCTAAATCTGTTGAGAATTGATTTATTAAAGGTTTTACGTTTTCTGGGATCATCATTTCACCTCCACGTTATACCCCTTGTTAACGTTAGGTTATATGAAATAGAAACCAATGTAAATGAATGACCCTTAGGGTATTAAAAAACTAGAGCCTTCAATAATGAAGAGCTCTAGTTCATGAAATCTGCCATAGGATCTGGTAGTATCTGTTTTAAAACAAGGTCGTCGAGGCTTTTAAATGTGTACCCCTGTTTTTGCAAGTCCTCAATAATTCGTTCCAATGCTATAGCGTTATCTTCAGAAACAGTATGCAACAACATAATAGCACCAGGATGGACCTGTTTCATCACACTATTGTAAGCGTACTTCCACCCTTTTTGACCTTTTGTATGCCAATCCACGAAAGCTAGTGACCAAAACATGTTAATATATCCTAACTCTTCAGATATAGCCAGACTTCGTTCACTAAATGTCCCGCGTGGTGGACGTAAGTATTTCATCGAATCCTGATCGGTAATATTCGCAACAGCCTGTTCAACCTGTGCTAACTCATTTTTAATGCGATCTTTACTCATTTTCGAGAAATCAGGATGACTCCATGAGTGATTGCCAACAATATGCCCTTCATTTACCATACGCTGCACAAGTTCTTCAGCACTTTTGATATAATGACCCGTCACAAAAAAAGTGGCTGGCACTTCCTTCTCTTTCAAGACGTCTAAAATATCATCTGTGTATCCCTGTTCATAACCGTTATCAAATGTTAGATAAAGAACTTTTTCCCCTGATGGATCTATATGATATCCTCCATACTTTTTTAAAAGGTCTTCGTAAAATCCAGTTTTGGGTGGCTTATGATTTCCTCTCTTTTCATATCCCCATCCGTAACTATGATCTCCGTACGCATGCATATTCGAAAAAGGCATAACACTAAGAAGGATGGCAGCTAATATCACATATAATAACCTCATCGAGTTCACCCACTTTTTTATTTAGTGTTCGATTCGACAAGGATTTTATGCATTGAAAAAGCCTGCTCTCTCACTGGGAGAAAACAGGCCTTTACTTCATTTACAAAATAACAGCTGCTAACCAGCCGAATAAGAATAATGGGATGTTGTAGTGTAAGAACGTAGGTACACAAGTATCCCAGATGTGATTGTGTTTTCCGTCTGCACTTAATCCTGATGTAGGGCCAAGTGTACTATCAGAAGCTGGTGAACCAGCATCCCCTAGTGCACCTGCTGTTCCAATTAATGCCGCAGTAGCTAGTGGTGAAAAGCCTACTGCCGTACAAATAGGCACATAGAGAGCTGCAAGGATTGGAACCGTAGCAAACGAAGATCCAATTCCCATTGTTATGATTAAGCCCACTACTAGTAGGACGAAGGAGATAATAATTTGGTTATCACCTAATGCTCCAGATGTTTGATTCACTAACGCTTCAACGGAACCTGTTGACTGAAGAACGTTTGCATAACCAGAAGCCACAAGCATTACAAAAGCAATAGATCCCATCATACCAATACCTTGTGACATGACTGAGTTTCCTCTTTCAAGAGGAACAACATTCATTAGTCTTGTTAAGCCTTGGAATAGATACATAAATACAAGGCCTGTAAGTGCACCGATAATCATGTTTTCAAAATATAATTGTGCAATGAGAGCAAATAAGATAGCTGCAAGAGTTAATACGTGGCGGAGACCAAATCTCTCTCCACTGAGATCTTCTTCTGCTTCTTCTTGAGCCTCTTCTACCTGGTTAACTGTGTGCTCACGAGATTTACGGTAAGTAAAGAATACCGCAATGAGAAGACCAAGAATCATTCCTGAGCCAGGTAAGAGTAAAGATTGTGCGATTTCACCAAGTGAAATATCAGCACCATTTTGCTCCATAGCACCTTGAATAGTTTCGTGAAAGATTAGTCCAAAACCAGCGGGAATCATGACATAAGGTGCTTTTAAACCAAATGTTAATGCTGTGGCAACCCCACGTCGGTCAATCTTCATCTCATCGAATAATTTTAATAGTGGCGGAATTAATATAGGAATAAATGCAATATGCACCGGAATTACGTTTTGAGATAAAGATGCCACTCCAGCAATAACTAGAAGCAACGTAGCACGCTTCCCTCTTAATACAGAAACTAAATTTCGAACTAATATCTTGGTGATTCCGGAATAGGAAATCGTTACGGCAAAAGCTCCAAGCAAGATATAACTTAAAGCGGTTTTAGCTGTACCACCCATTCCTTCTACTAATGCTTTAACTGACTCTGAAATGGATAAGTCAGCCATTAATCCCCCTGTTAATGCAGCTGCAATAATTGCAAAAATCACATTAACACGGAGCAAGCTTAAAATCGTCATAACCAACACGGATACGACAACAGCCCATGCAAGCATATGTTGTACCTCCTC
>SDGW01000217.1_pt1 | contig 24622 bp, 26 predicted proteins | sample 2873831 | NCBI WGS metagenome assembly SDGW01 (sample SAMN08132700, study PRJNA421101) | hypersaline lake metagenome | isolation source: celular fraction 0.22 microns magnesium sulfate-rich crust from ephemeral... | place: Spain: Penahueca Lagoon, Toledo | collected 2011-07 | reverse complement strand
CTGCTAACAGCTACTGCTAACAGCTACTGGAGACTACTAGAACTACAACACTGCTCAAACTACTACGTGCCACACACATCTAGTGTAGGCCGGCTACAGCGTCTAGACAGCGGACGAGACTACCACGAGACCCGCACAAAACTCGGACGAAGGTAGCGCGATGCTACATTGGGGGCGACAACTGCGGGACATTGGTTCACTCCCGAGTCAGCCCGAAACGCAGAGTCCCACCCTCCTCCCTCCTTCGCTAACAGCGGAACCAGTGGGGTGGGTGTCTTCCGCGACAACACCCTGTTTTGCGGTGTCTGACCTAACAGCGGAACCAGTGGTGTGGGTTCTATATAAATAAACTCGAACAACGGAAGCAGCGGAAGCAAAGGAACCAAAGGTTAAGTCCCTCCCGCTCCGAGACCGAATCGATGAGTGACCTCTCGTTTACGCCGACGTCGTCGATATTCGAGAAGCGTGAGGCGCTGCTGGAGGAGTGGACGCCCGAGGAACTCGTGGGACGTGACAACGAACTCCAGCGGTACCACGCCGCATTACAGCCGGTAATCAACAACGAGAGTCCCTCTAACATCTTCCTCTACGGCAAGAGCGGCGTCGGAAAGACTGCCGCGACCCGGTATCTCCTCAACGCGCTCAAACGTGACGCCGCAGACGTTCCGGAACTTGACCTCCACACCATCGAGATAAACTGTGACGGACTCAACTCGAGCTACCAGGCCGCTGTTGCCCTCGTCAACGAACTACGTGACCCGGCAAAGCAGATCTCGAACACCGGCTATCCCCAGGCGTCGGTGTACCAGTTTCTATTCGAGGAGCTCAACGACGCCGGCGGCACAGTGCTCATTGTCCTGGACGAGGTCGACCACATCCAGGACGACTCACTGCTGTACAAGCTCCCACGGGCGCGCTCGAACGGCGACGTGACGGAGGCGAAACTCGGCGTCATCGGCATCTCTAACGACCTCGACTTCCGGAATCAGCTCTCCTCGAAAGTCCGCTCCAGCCTCTGTGAGAAAGAGGTCTCTTTCTCCGCATACGACGCCCAGGAGCTCCAGCTCGTCCTCCAGCAGCGCGATTCGGTGGCGTTCAAAGACGGGGTCCTCGACGACGGTGTGGTCCAGATGTGTGCTGCATACGGCGCCAAGGACTCGGGGGACGCCCGGCAAGCGCTCGACCTCCTGCTCGAAGCGGGTGACCTCGCGCGGGAGTACAACGACGACCTCGTCACCGAGGCCCACGTTCGCGAGGCCCGACAGCGCCTCCAGACGGATCAGGTCGTCGAGGGCATACGAAACTACTCCGACCACGGCCAGCTCGTCCTGTACGCCCTGACCCTGCTGGCCGAGCGGGACGAAACGCCGGCCCGGACGAAGGACATCCTGGCGGCCTACAAGCAGGTGGCAAAGGAGAACGGTATGGATCCGGTCTCACTGCGTTCTGTCCGGGACTATCTCGGCGAACTGGACCAGCTGGGCATCATCTCCTCGACGGAGTTCAACCGCGGCAAAGGCGGCGGCAAGTACAAAGAACACGAGCTAGAGCAGTCGGTTTCGTCGGTGAAGACGGGGCTCTCCGAGATTCTCGACGCGACGCCCTGACCCCACTGGTTCCGCTGTTATCGGCACTCCTTGTCGTCTGCCAGTCACGGGTCGACAGTTACCACTCCAACACCACTGGTTCCGCTGTTAGCGACACACCTGTAACTAGTGTCACTCCCATGCGACTGTGACCAGCGAACGGTAAGCGTGCTAGCAACCGACAGGAGATAATGCTCGCTTTCTGGCGTGTTGTAACCGGTAAGCCGCTCCATCTGGTGGTACCACTCCACCGCTTCCGCTGTTACCGCTCCTCCCGGAGCACACCCCACCGCTTCCGCTGTTAACGCCGTGCGGGACAGTCACCACCAGCCGCGTAGTTCTGGACCACAGCTTCCGCTGTTACGACTGGTCTACCCCACCGGTTCCGCTGTTACAGCTACCGGATATCCCCACCACTTCCGCTGTTAGCCACACGTTCGCCACGCACCAGACTCCGCCGTTCGGACTGCCCCGACTCGCTGCCGATTCCGCTCTGTCTGGGACACCATCGCTTCCGCTGTTAGTCGAACGGCGGGTCAGGGTACCCCACCGGTTCCGCTGTTAGCGGCCACAGCAGGTACGTTCGCAGCAGTTGGATGGACTCAGCGAACAGTCTTCCACCGCTGATTCCCGGCCTGGCTCGTATGGCAGTACGGATTGGGTGGGCGAGGGGGCTCGAACGGTAATTTAACCAACATTACCCACCACAAAACCCGGGTTGTTGGTTTAACACAGCTCCGGTCGGACTCTATCCCGTCTGAGCTCGGAGACATCGCCAGACGGAACCCACTCGAGACATCCATCGCGACGGGTGGATTCCAGATACCACATCACTGGTGCGCTGACCGAGTCAACCGCGTTCGGGAGGGGCTCTTTTCCACGCGGAGCGCGAACGTCGTGTATGGACATTCGAGAGGCGACACCGGCAGACAGCGACCGCATCGGGCGCATCGCCGAGAGTTCCTTCAACTCGTCGTTCGCGCTCAGCCCGGAGGAGATTGCAACGCTCGTCGAGGAGCGATTCTCCGAATCGGCCCTGGAAGCGCGGCTGTCGGATTCGGACGGCTGGTTCCTGGCGGCGGAGACGGAGCTCGACGGCGAGACTATTCTGGGCGGGTTCCTGGACGGCACAGCGGCCGGGCGCATCCGCTGGCTCCACGTCGACCCGGAGGCTCGCGGGCACGGCATCGGGACGGCGCTGGTCGAACACCTCCGGGCGGAGCACGGAGACCGCCCACTCGCCTGGGAGGTCCTCGACGACGCCGTGGAGGGCGTCGGGTTCTGTGAGCAGTTCGGACTCACCGAACAGGGTCGAGACTCACTCGAAATCGGCGGTCACGAGTACGGTGTGACCCTCTACGCCGAGGGCGACCGGGCCGAGGAATCGAACGAGCCGGCGGTCCCGATTCCAGCGTCGGTCAGCGCCGGGGGCGAGGTCCGTCCGCTCGACCGGGACGACCCGATTCCCGGGCGAGCGGCACCCTTCTTTCGGACCTTCGTCTCGGGGGACCGCGAGTCGGCGTACGGCTACTTCTGTTCACAGTGTGGAAGTACCAGCGTAACCGCTGATGGGCTGGACCGGCTGGAATGTGGGGACTGTGGTAACGTCCATCTGGCCGACGAGTGGGACGGCGCCTATCTCTGAGAACGCCGTCGCTGGGGGCACTGCCCGGTCGCTACAGCCGCGGGGACTGCGACTGGACGGTGTCGGAGACCTCGCTGACGACGCCGCCGAGCAGGACCAGCGTGTCGTCGAGGGTGACGATACCGCGGAGTGCGCCGTTGTCGTCGACGATGGGGAGCCGGCGGATGCCCTCGTCGCTCATGACCTGGATTGCATCGAAGATGTTCATCGACGGGTCGGCCGTGAACACGTCGCCGTGGAGCAGGTCATCGGCCGTCCGCTCCGCGATGTCGGGCATCTCCTCGAGGGCGAGCGCGACCTTCCGGTCGGTGATGATACCGATCGGGCGGTCCTCTTCGACGACGACGACAGAGCCGACGTTGTTCTCGGCCATCTGTGCGACGACCGTCCGAATCGGCGTGTCTCGCTCAGCGGTGACGACGTCCTCGGTGATGATTTCGTTGACTCGGATGGGTTTCAGTAGCGGACGCTGTGGGCCCCGACCCTGGGGTTGACGCTGCGGCTGGGCCCCTGGCGGCTGTGCGAACTGCGCCTGGCCGCCGGCGGCCCCCTGTGTGGGCTGTGCAGACTGCATCTGCTGCTGTCCCATCGCCTGTGGTGGCTGTGGTTGCTGGGACTGTTGTGGTTGCTGTGGCGGCTGTGGTTGCTGGGACTGCTGTGGCGGCTGTGGTTGCTGGGACTGCTGTGGCGGCTGTGGTTGCTGGGCGAACTGTTGTAGCGGCGCGGGCTGGCCCTGCTGCATCGACTGGGGTGTGCCCTGTCCACGCTGAGCTGTCTGTGGTGTGGGCTGGCCCTGTTGTATCGGCTGGGGTGTGCCCTGTCCCTGTGGTGGCTGCTGGAATTGCTGTGGTGGCTGCTGGCCGGTCGGTCTCGACTGTTTCCTCTCGGGGTCCTCTGCCGGTGTGTACCTGTGATTCGGTGTCATAGTGATGTATACGCTCCAGTGATGTACGACGAATGAACAGTTCACTCTAGTGTCAAATAAACCTTGCCGAGTGTCCGCTTCTGACGTTGCTCCTACCGACCGTCCGTCCAGCGGCGTCCGAATCCCGTATCACGCCCCACGCTCTCAGCGGCCCGTACTAGCTCGAAAAGGCAGTCTTACTGCCGGTAGACCGGTGAAAACAGACGAATCGTCGAGCGATTTTATGTAACTCCGCCGGAAGCTACGACCACTGGACCGACGGGAGGACAGTATGACATCAAACGACACTGACACAGAACAGGAAACCGACGCGGACGCAGAGGGAGCAGCGTCCAGTGACCGGGAGTCGAACGGCCCGTCACGCGACCCGGAAACCGGAGAGTTCCGTTCGGCAGACGAACGCTCGGACGACGAATCGGACCCGACGACAGAAATGCGAGAAACGGAGCCCGAATCGACGGACGAACCACGCGACCAGGAGTCCGAATCGATGGACGAACCACGCGAAGCGAACGGCGAAGAACGGACAGAGGAAGTCGAAGTCGACGCGGAATCACAGCCGGAGGCGGACGAGGGCGAACCGACAGAAGCGTCGGAGGGCGAGCGGGAGACAGCGGATACGGGAGCCGAACCGGGGATGCAGACGACGACGTCGGGGAACGCGCAGGCGTCCGGCACCGAGCCAGCCCCCGAACCGTCGACAGCCGGTGGTGCCGCCCCGCACCAGTCGACGCGGGGGACCGTTTTCGTTCCGAACCCGAAGGGGTATCCGCGACCGCCAGCGACGTACCTGCCCGCAATTCCGTGGCTCCGGCTCCCGGTCCGGCCTCCGGCATACGACACGATTTCGGTGTAACGGGCACGGTCTGTCCCCGGAACTCGGGACGGGTGCGCCGACAGCGCTCCTCGCGCCACAGTGTGCCTGGTTTTAACAACTATATCACTGTGAAGAAAGTCCGTCCGTGACGGAAATCCGATGGTCGAGGTGATACCACTCGCTGATACTATATGATGGCGTACTAACCTTTTACAGGGGTGCGGTCGTAGTCCGGAACGGAGACCCAGTATGAGCCAGTCCCAACAGTCCATCCAGCAACAGCCGCCGACACAGTCCAGTACAACCGGTGCCGGGCAGTCACAGGTACCCAGCACCAACGCAGGCCAGCAGTTCCCGACACGGAGCTACCTCCCGGACGAGGTCCGGGCGACCAGCATCGGCCTCCTGAATCAGACGCTGGCCGACCTCTCGGCGGTGACCATGCAGCTGAAACACGCACACTGGAACGTGAAGGGCATCGAGTTCTACCAGCTCCACGAGCTGTTCGAGGACCTCTACGAGCGCTTCGAACCACATATCGACACCGTCGCAGAGCGCTCCAGCGCCCTGGGCGGTCGGCCGATGGGCACTGCCGGCGCCGTCGCCCAGCAGTCGACGATTCCCCAGCTGTCACACGCCGACGTCGACGGCCAATCGATGCTCCGGGAAATCGCCGACAGACTGGCCGTCCTCGATACCAACCTCTACCAGCAGATCGAAACAGCCAGTCAGCAGGGTGACCTCGACACTGCCGACCTCCTCAACGAGGTGTCCCGTGACGTGACCAAAGCCCAGTGGTTCGTCGAGTCCCATCTCCAGGTTGCCCAGTCACAGGGCACCCCACAGCAAGCGGCTCCCGCCCGGCTGCGGTAACACGCTGGACCCAGTGGTGGCTATCGGGGTCCCCACTCGGGCGCTTCTGACTGACTCGTCCCGGGCCGAAACTGTCACACAAACAGAGTTTTCACGGCCCGGCCCGAATCAGGGGTATGACTGGACGAGGCGAGCAACCCGAGCACGAGGCAGACGGGAAAGCGACAGAGAGGGCGACGGCGCTGTCGTTCGGGCAGGTCCTGTACGACGAAGCGGGCCAGCCCGTCGGGAGCGTCCGCGGGATGGAGGCCGGCGGCGTCTTTCTGACGACCCGGGACGGCGTCGAGTCGGTCAGTGTCCAGCACGCTCGCTCGGGCCACTCCTTCGGTCAGGCGGAGCTCATGTGGCGCTGTATCAACTGCGGCGAGATGGGCGACATCGGCGACGGCCTCCCGGAGTCGTGTACGAACTGCGGCGTCGAGCGGGAACAGCTGATGTACTGGACAGAGGACTGAACCGCTGGCCGGGCTGTGTTCGTCGAACTCGTGGTGATGAGCTTCACGAACCAATAGCCGACAGCACGGCACCGCCGCCCCGCTGGTCGCTGGGCGGCGGCAAAAAACATTCGGGGCCGATTCAGCGGCCGGGGCCGCGCGGTTGCTGTTGCATCTGCTGTTGCTGGGCGAACCCGCCGCCCTGCTGTTGTGGCGGCCCAGCGGCGCGACCCTGCTCGGGGGCGCCGGCTGGCTGGGGAGCCTGCTGGACCATCTCGTCGGGGAGGACGAAGTGTAGCTCTGTGATGGGGACGAAGCCGTCGGCCTTCCGCTCTTCCTCCTCTTCTTCCTCGTCTTCCTCACCACCTTCACTCGCCTGCTCCATTGCCTCTCGGAAGAACAGGACGCCCGAGTCGGTCGCCTGGAAGTCGGCACACTGTATCGTGGTTCCGTCTTTACAGATGATTTGCACGGTGAAACACCAGCTAGAGTTCACTCTGGCTGACAAATAAGTACGACCGAGCTAGCCCCGGTATCACCCGATTACTTCGGGACGGGACGGTGATACAGGGGGACGGGACCGTTCTCAGGCCTCGTTGACGGGGGCCTCTTCGCTGCGAGGCTTCTCCTCGGAAACGTCGCCTTTGATGGCTATCTGGCGTCGGGACTGCTGGGGCGGCTGCTCGTGCTCCGGTGCCGGTTGCATCTGGTGCTGGACCGGCGGCTGCTGAATCTGCTGGCCCGGCGGTTGCCGGGTCTGCTGTGATGGCTGTTGCTGAACCTGCTGCGGTGGCTGCTGGGGCGGTTGCTGTTGAACCTGCTGCGGTGGCTGTTGCGGTGGCTGGTTAGGCGACTGCTGCGAGCCGGACTGCGGTGCTATCTGCGACTCCTGGCCGAAGGTGGGCTGTTCCTGCCCGGACTGCTGGCTGCCGAACACGCTCCCCGGCTGGAACTGCTGTTGGCCCATCTCGCTTGCCTGCTGGCTCATCTTGCCTGCCTGTTGGAGCCCCTGCTGGCCCATCTGGCTGGCCTGCTCGATGCCCTGCTCGGTCATCTGGGCGGCGTTCTCGGCGGCGCTGTCGACCGTCTGGAAGTACGTGTCCAGCGCCTCCCGTGTTAGCTCGGTGCTACGGTTCCCGAGCCAACTGGTCATCTCCAGACCGTTGAGGAAGAGCTTCCCGGCGCTCTTCTGGAATTCGATGGACTGTTTCAGGGGAATCTCGACGGCCTGGTCCAGCGCCTCCTGGCCGATGTCGAGGGCGTTTTGCTGCATTTCGATTGCGTTGCTCATCAGCTGATTTGTCTGTCGCATATCGGATTGACTCATAGTTTATGATGAGGCGTAGTCGACGCGTTGTGCACACAGGTCGGGCCGCGCCCGAGGGCGCGATGGAGACCGTGGCCGGGCCGTTCGTGGTTCACCGGCCAGTACCCGGCGACGCGCTACACCTCGGTAGTGTGCATCGGGGAGGATGGCGGTGGCAGTAATAAACCGAAGACACTGTTCAGCCAGTAAGCGTCAATCCTCACCACGATGGCAGCGCAGATACTGAGGTTCGGGCCTTATACCAGTTACATTGCCATCGCTGCCGCTCGACAGATGAGTCGGCGGAAGAATCCGCTTACGGCTGTCTCACTGGGTCGGTCGGGTGGGCTGCTGTGGCGGCACGATAGCTATCTGCCCGTCGCTATAGACGGTCACCGTGTGGTTCCAGACTGTGAACGTGAGGTTACCGTTGAAACGCCGCTCGGCGTCAGATGTTGGTTTGAACAGCTTGTCGAGCGCGTCGGGGTCGATGTAGTCGTACAGTGTGAAACCAGTATCGGTGACGTCGACGCCGCTGATGTCAGATAGCGCGTGAGCGAGTGTCGTCGTGAGTTCCGCAGGTCCGTCGAAATCGTGTTTGACGTAGTACGTCCCTGAATTCTGGACCGTGCGCTGTCGGGGAGTTTGTTTCGCGTGTGTCTCGTTACGATACATTGGTTGTGACACTCACACATTGCCATCGGGGTAATAAAAGCTTTCCCCTCAGCTTAGCTGGTTGTTGAGGGTTAAAAACGCAGGACAACGGTCGGACAGATTCGGCCCAGACGGCATCGTCATACCCCCTCGTTCTCGGGTAGTACAGACCTATAGCGTCTTGAACCGTTCCGCGACGGGGTTTCGCCCCGCCGACACTCCCACCTTACTCGGACTCCGGGCCCATTCGCAGGACGACCTGGTCGTCTTCGATGTGGTCGATGTGGTCGGTATCGAGCAGATAGCTGTCCTCGTCGTCGTGGTCGCTCCATCCCAGCACCGTCCTGATGCGGTCAGTTATCGACGGATGTGGGTTGACGTACATCTGCCCGCTATCGACGTCGACGACCATGCCGACCTCCTCGCCGTCGGGATTGACGACCGTCTTCCCCTCGTCTTCCTCCCGTGGCGTGACCCTGACGTCCTCGTCCGCCGCCGTCGGTTCGGCCACCTCAGATTCGACCATCTCGTCTTCCTCGGTCACGGCTCCCCCAGCCGCCGGTTCCCCGGCGGCCGGTTCCGTGTCGGTCTCCGCAGCGGCGACGGTCGCCGCGAGGTCGACGTCGTACTCGTCCTGTTCGACGATTTCGCTCTCGACGACGGTGTGGGAGATGGCGTCGGCACTGACTGTCTCGGCGTCGGAGACCTCTCCGAGAATCCGTTTGTCGACACGCATCTCCTCGTCGATGGTCTGGCGTCGCAGCAGGTTCGTCTCGATGACGTCGTCCTCACGGAACTGGCTCTCGACGTGACCGTGCTCGACCGCTTGGGCTGCCGTCTCCGGCGACTCGACGAGTTCGCCCTTCAGTACGGTTTCCGTGACCCCCTCGATGTCGACCGTTTCACGCATCGTATCGCTCTCGACGGTCTCGGTCTCCTCGACGTCGGTGTCGACGATCTCGCTCTCGATGGTGATGCGCTCGACGACGTTCCGCGTGACCTCCCACACCTCGTCTACGTCTATCTCCACGTCGTAGGGGTCGGACAGATTCGTCCCCGGCTGGAACCAGGACAGGTCCGTGGTCGACTCGTCCGGCGGCTCGGCTCGTGTGACAGCGCACTCCTGGACGTCGGTCGAAAGCAGGCTCACGCCGACTATATCACTCTGGATAATCTCACGGTCGGCAATCTCGCTCTGGACGGTCGCCTCCTCGACGACCACGTGCTCTACGACACGTCGCTCGGTTATCTCGCTCTCGACGGTCTCGCCTTCCATCAGTGCCTCCTCCACGGCCTCGCTCTCGACCGTGGCGCGGCTGATGACCTCGGAACGGTCGACGACGTCGATATCCGTCGTCGAGTCCCCTTCCCGAACCACGATCATCCCCCGGTCTCGGAGCTCGCGCTCGAACTCCGTCCAGTCCATCTCCTCGTGGTCCGAACGCATTTCGTCCTCGGTCACGACATCGAGCTGGGACTGCTCCCCGCCTTCCCGCCGGACTGGTACCAGTGTCTGCGTTCCAGCCCACGACTGAATCGTGTCCGCGTCCGCGGATACCTGACTCTCCGTGTGTGTCTCGCTATCTCGTGACATCGACAACACTTCGGTCTTCTGACGTTTAAGCCCCCGGACAGATACTATCGGTAACAGGCGTATTACCGACTTTGGCGACCAATTTGGGCGGTCTTACTCGGAGTCGGACTCCCAGTCGGGTGTCGGAACTGGTCGATGTTGTCCCGTGCGACCGAGAGCTGTCGCTGGACGACACCGTCGGTGTCGTCGCCGAGTTTCACGAGCTGCTGTTCGAGGCGGTCGCCCTCCTGGATGTCGTCATCGAAGCTCTCCTCATCCGCAAGTCCGTCCAGCGCCTGGACGATGGACTGGCACTGCTCGTGGACGGTCGAGTCGTCGGTCCGTTCGCTGGCTGTCTGGACCGCGTCGCGAGCGATAGCGAGCCGTGAGGCCATACGAACTGTAGGCGGCCCGGACCAGGTGCGGGTCGAACCGGGCCACTGACGTAGCCGACAAACACGAACCCGAGCAGCGCGAGCGAGACGACCGACCGCCGGCCCCAGAACACGACCCACATCGTGACGCGGTTGGGCCGCAGCCGGGCTCCGACCGACGACTGTTTCCCTAGCAGGTCGGTCATTGTGCCCCCCGCTTCGGCAAGTGGCCGTGAGAACCCACGGCCGGCAGTTGCAAGGGCCGCTGCCGGCAGCGCGGCCGAGACCGCGAGCGCCCCTGCCGTTGCCAGCAGTAGCTTGAATCCACGCCGGCGCGTCTACTCGCTGCTTCTCTCACCATGGACGATTCCCTCTCGCCTCCCGACGCCCCCGAAGGGAGGCACGAATCCGTCTGGTTCCCGACGTCGGACCGGACCGATTACGGCCCGCTAGACGGCGACCGGACGTTCGACACCGCCGTCGTCGGCGGCGGTATCGCGGGTATCACGACCGCCGCCAAACTCGACGAGGCCGGCCAGACAGTCGCCGTCCTGGAGCGGGACCGTATCCTCGGCGGCACGACCGGCCACACGACGGCGAAGGTCACGTCGCTACACGGTCTGGTCTACGACACCCTCATCGATAATTTCGGCGCCGAGAAGGCCCGCCAGTACGCCGCGGCCAACCAGGCGGCCGTCGACGACATCGCCGCGACGGTCGACCGCCGGGATATCGACTGTGGCTTCGGTCGGGCACCGGCCTACACCTACGCGAAAACCGACGCGGAGCGCGCTGAGATACGGGCGGAAGTAAACGCCGCCAGGCGACTCGGGCTCCCGGCGTCGTACGTCGAGGAGACCGACATACCCTACGAGGTCGACTCGGCGGTGCGGTTCGACGAGCAGGCCTACTTCCATCCGCGCCAGTACCTGCTGGACCTCGCGAGCGACGTCGCGGCGGGTGACAGCGCCGTCTTCGAGGAGACGACCGTCGACGACGTCGCGGACGGCACGCCCTGTCGCGTCGAGACCGACCGCGGGACCGTCAGGGCCGACGACGTCGTCGTGGCCTCCCACTTTCCCGTCGTGGACGACGCGCTGTACTACACGCGGATGCGGCCCAAACGCTCCTACGTCGTCGCGGTCCGACTCGCGAGCGACCCCCCTTCGGGGCTCTACTACCACGCCGGCGAGCCGTACTTCTCCGTTCGTCCGCACGCCACCGACGATTCGCTCGTCCTCCTGGGCGGTCAGAACCACCGTACCGGACACGGGGACAGCACCGAAGCGCGCTACCGCCGCCTCGAACGGCAGGCCCGCGACCGCTTCGACGTGGCCTCCATCGAGTACCGCTGGGCGACGCAGGACTACGTCTCGGTGGACACGGTCCCCTTCGTCGGCAAAGCGGCGCCCCAGCTCTCGAACGTCTACGTCGCGACCGGCTTCGGCGGTTGGGGAATGACCAGCGGGACGGCTGCGGGGCGAGCGCTGGCCGACGAGATTCTGGAGCGTGAGTCGGCCCACTGCGACGTCTTCGACCCCAATCGGTTCAAACCGGTGGCCTCGACGTCCGACTTTCTCTCGCACAACACCGAGACGATGAAACACTACGTCGAGGACTATCTGGGGAGTCAGCCATCTCTCGAAGACGTCGACCTCGACCCCGGCGACGCCGGCGTCTACGAGGCAGACGACGACCCGGTCGCGGTGTATCGAGACGACGACGGCGAGTTACACGCCCGCTCGGCGGTCTGTCCTCACAAGGGGTGTCTCGTCTCCTGGAACGACGGCGAGCGGTCCTGGGACTGCCCGTGTCACGGGTCCCGTTTCGACGTGGACGGCGAAGTGCTCGATACGCCTGCCGTCCACGGCCTCGACGACGTCTCGCTCCCGGACGGGCCAGATTCCTGACCGCGGCAGCGCGCGTCTCTGTTCGTTCGCTGACCGCTAGTCACGCGAAAAAAGTGCGGGTACGTCACCCGCCCCTCACAGGCTCCGCGTGGAATCGAGACGGTCGCCGCCGCTGTCGGCTACGTACTGCTCGTCCACCGGTGCCACCCCTGCGGGGGGTCGAAAGTGAACCGCTCAGTACTGTTCGGACTGCTCAGACTGCTGCTCCTGGGAACGCTGCTGGAGCTTCAGTGCGCCCTGCTGCTTGGGCTGTTGCTGGTGTTGCTGGCTCTGGGGCTGTTGCTCGTACTGTTGTCCCGGCTGCTGGGACTGCTGGCTCTGCTGCTGGGGTTGCTGGGACTGCTGCTGGGGCTGCTGCTGGAATTGCTGGGAGGGGAGCTGACTCTGTGGCTGCTGTTGGCGACCCTGCTGGGGCTGCTGGAACTGCTGGGATGGCTGCTGTTGGCCGAACTGCTGGGAGGGTTGCTGGCCCCGCTGTTGCTGGCGCTGCTGGCCCTGGGGTTGCCTGGACGACTGCTGACCCATCTGCTGGGACTGCTGCTGGGGCTGGCTCTGTGGCTGTTGGCCGAACTGCTGGGACTGCTGCTGGGGCTGACTCTGTGGCTGTTGGCCGAACTGCTGGGACTGCTGACTCTGTGGCTGCTGTTGGCGACCCTGTTGGGGCTGCTGGAACTGCTGGGATGACTGCTGTTGGCCCGACTGCTGGGATGGCTGTTGACTCCGTTGTTGCTGGGGCTGACGCTGCTGCTGGGACTGCTGACCGAACTGTCCGCGCTGCCCGCCAGAGAGGGAGCTTTCTCCGAACCCGTGCTCCGCTGTGAGGCCCTGACTCTGCTGACCGTACTGCGGTGTGTTCTGCTGGCCCTGCTGGTGCTGCCCTTGCTGCTGGTTTTCGTGATATGTCATGGTTCAATGGGTGGGGTGCGGCGTCGACGACGCGACGGCGCCGTCCCGAGTAACCCGATTGCCTCGCCGGACTATGCGACGCTGTGAGAGGGGACGGTGCCGTCGGTGTCTCGCCGCTGCTCCCGTCCGAGGGATTGACTGGCCTTGATAAACCCGTTGCGACAGTTCAGATGCGTATACTACCACTACCGCCTGCAAGAAGGCGCTACTCGCCGGTTTTCGGTTTTTCGACTGCCGTCTCTCCGCTCGGCGTTTGCCCACTCCTCGGCACCGGCCGTCCTGGGCCCGTTCTCGGCCACGGTGACGACGAGCGGCCGACTGCGTGGATGTGGCGTCTGGGTAAAAAATTGGACGTTCCCGGAGTGGCCTTGGACGTGACTGGGCACTCCTCGACCGTACGGGAGCTTACTGCGAGAACTGTTGGGACTGCCCGCCGCCGAACTGCTGGCTCTGCCCGCTCTGCCCGGAGAGCTGCCGCGCTATCTGGGCCGACTGTGGCAACACGGCGGCACACTCCTGGCAGTGGGAGTGGTGGTGCTGTCCACACTCCTGTGCGCAGGCCTGTGCGGCGCGTTCGAAGGTCTGGACGAGCTCCGATGTGAACCGCGAGGAGCGCGGCCCGAGCGCGAGAAGGGTCTCGCCGATCTCTACGACGTCCTCACACAGCTTGATACACTCTATCATGTTCGGGTCCGCCTCCTCGATGCACTTGTCGGCACACCAGCCACACACCTCGATGGCCTGTGCGACCGCGCCGAGGCTCTGGCGGTACTGCTGTGGGAGCCGTCCGGCGTCGGGCTGCTGAGCGCCGCCCTGTTGTTGCAGGCCGCCACCTTGCTGCTGGACGCCGCCCTGCTGGTGTGGCTGTGGTTGCTGGGTCGTCTGACCGCTGGGGTACTGTGATTCCTGAGACATCGCACCCGCCAGTTGACTGAAGGGCTCGATATAAACGGCCGATTGTTCATAGTCCTACAGTCGTGTTACCGTCGATAGCCCCAGCGTGTCGGAAACAAAGTGCTCTATAGTAATAGCAGGGTTCGACGACGGCCGACCGCTCCGGTCGCTTGCTTGCGGTTCTGACCCCGGTGGTAAGCAGCGCTCCGATTACAGGAGGGCTGGGACCAGTGTGTCGAAGACGTGTTTCTCCGCCTTGCGGAGGTGCTGGTGGAAGGTAGGGGGAGCGATGTCCAGCGAGTCGGCGACGTCCTCGCCGGAGACCGTCCGGGGCCACTCGAAGAACCCAGCACGGTAGGCTGCCCGGAGAACTGCCGACTGACGGTCGGTCAGTTCGTCACTGATATCGAGGGCGGACGACGAGGCCTGTACCGCTTCCCGGGAGGTCTGGCGCCGGGTCAGCATCTCCGCGGTGGGGTACACCGCCTGGACTGTGTCGATGACGCTGCGGACGTCCCCACCGGGTGGGAGCTGCAGCGTCATGTGGTAGCTCCCCTCGTCGATACCGGCTTCGACGACTCCGCCGCCGGCGTTCGCCAGGGCCGAGAGCACTGGCGGGTCCCGAAGCCGGGCTTCGAAACTGGTCACGTCGTCGCCCCCCCAGTCGTGTATCTCGACGACGTTCCAGTACTCCATCCGGTCGACGATGGTCTCCAGCAGGTCGGCGCCGTCCCTGGTCACCGTCCCGTAGACCAGGTACTCGCTATCGGTCACCGGAATCGTCTCGTCGATGGTCACCGTCCCGCTGACGTCGTCGATATCGAGCATGGAACCGATATCCCCGATGTGAAAGCCCAGTTCGGTCACCGTATCGGACATCAGCGCGCGCTTGCGCTCGACGGCCGCGATGGCGTGGCCGACGATTTCGCCGAGCTGCGTGATGACGGTGCGCTCACGGCCGCTGATACCCTCTGGTCGGTCGGCATAGACGTTCAGAACGCCGTAGACGGTCCCCTCGTGAGCGATGGGAATCGCGGCCGATGACTGGTAGCCATAGGCCCGGGCGCGGTCACGCCACGGTTCGTACCGCGGGTCCGTCTGGATGTTGTGGCAGGTCTGGGTCTCGCCGGTGCGAATCGCCCGGCCCGTCGGCCCGCCGCTGTGTTCGTCGTTCGGGTCGACCGAGATGGTCGTGTCCTCGAGGTAGTTTTCGACGCCGGCCTCGGCTCGCATCCGGACCGTCTGTGACCGGTGGTCGATGTCGCCGATCCAGGCGAACTCGTAGGAGTCGGTCGCGGCAAGGTGCTCACAGACGACCGACTCTATCTCGCTCCGGGTGGACTGGTCGATGACCGCGTCCGTCGTCACGCGGACGACCTCCTGGAGATTGGTCAGTGCGACGAGTCGCGCCCGCTGGCTGACCAGTCGCTCCTCGTCGGCTCGCCGGGTTATCGCCGACGCGAGGATGTTCGCCACCGACTGGACGAAGTTGACGTCGTGTGTGTCGAACACTTTGGGGACGGTGTCGTGTGCGCCGAGGATACCCCACGGCTCGTCGGCGGTGCCGATGATGACGCTGATGCCGCTGCGCACGTCGTGGTCGGTCAGGAGGTCTGGACCGCTGAACCGGTCCTCTGTCTGCAGGTCCTCGATGACCATAGGCTCGTCCGTTGCCAGGGTGTGGGCCGCCTGCGAGTCGTCGTCGGTCGCCGACACCGTGGCCGTACCGACTTTGCCCTCCCGCCAGCCGACACCGGCACGCAACAGTAGCGCCTTGCCGTCTTGGTCAATGTCGAGGACCTTGCAGTAATCCGTATCGAGCGTCTCGGCGACGCCGTTACAGGCCAGCTGCAGGACCGACTCGATGTCACGGTCCGCCAGCGCGAACTGACCCAGTTCGGTCACGACCTCCTGCTGGCGGACGCGCCGTTCGAGGTCGGCGGTGGTCCCGTTATCACGCCACCAGATACGCGCTTTCGCCCCCACCTTCTTGGTCTGGAGCAACCCCTGGTCGGAGAGCTGACTGAGTCGTTCGTAGGTCGTTCGCCGGGACACCGAGAGCTCGCTGGCGACTTCGCTCGTGGTCAGCGGCGCACCCGTTCGGGTTCGCTCGAATACTGTCAGGGTCTCCTGTAGCTGAGGGGACACCCCCTGAAAATTCATAGTAGTTGTCACGTCCGGCAGGATGATGAACGTTCCGTTGTCGGGGACGGCCCAGCCCGGCTGCTGCGGTCCTGATTTCGGCATCTGGTTCCGCCTGATAGACGCGATTGCGACCCACGACGGTGCACTGGGTCGGGACCGGGCCTATCCGATTAGGGCGAGCACATTACTCCGTTCTGCCACTTGAGAGAGGTATCGGGCGGCCCGAGAGTGAACACATGAACCTACAAACTGTCACCGACATCGACGAGACGACTCAGCACCGACTGCTGGCAGACGAGCAGCGACGATTCGTCATGAGGTCGCTCCAGACGGCCCGTAGCGGAGTCGATACCACGCTCGACGAGATCACGGCGAATCTCGAACGGGCGGCTGAGCGGACCGAGAGCGACCACGACGCAAGCAGACGTAATCTTCGCTGTCGTCTCCACCACGTGCATCTGCCGATGTTGGCAGAGGCAGGGCTGCTAGACTACGACGCCGAAACAAAGCGTATCCGTCTCGAAGCGCCGTGGGCGGTCACCGCGTCCGCCGAGACGCACTGAGGGGTTTGCCCCGGACCGTCCGGCACTGCCGACGGTACCGAGGAGTAGTTTACTTTTCCACGTCGGTCCCGCCGTCGGACTGGGCGTTCGACGTGCCCTGCTCACTCGAGGGGTGACCGCCGTCCGCCTGTTGTCGCTGCGGATTCGGGGTCGCCTCCGAGACGTTCCCCATCCACTGGTCGATGTTGTTCGAGACGTAGGTGTGTGCGCCCCAGCCGAAGGCGATGCCCGCGCCGAGGGCGATGGCTGCCGCGAGCCCCCACGCCAGTGCCCGGGCGAACAGGTAGAGGATGCCGACGTCTATCCCCATGGTGTCCAGGCCGATGACGATGGCCGTGAAGTAGAGGAACATTCGGGTCCCCGTGGCGAACCACGTGGTGTACTCAGTCTGTGTGGCCGCGCGGGTTCGCGTGATGGCGTCGCCGATGAAGTCGGCAACGACGAACCCGCCGATGATGACGGCCAGACCGGCGATAAACGCCGGGATGTAGGAGACGACCGTCTGTATCCAGTTCGAGAGCGTCGCGATTGCGAGGACGTTCGCGGCCGCGAGGATGGCGATTGCGTAGACGAACCACTTGGTGATAGCGCCGAACGTTCTCGAGACAGCGTCCTCGGAGCCGCCCATCAGGCGACCCAGCGGCGTCTCCAACACCATGCGGTCGAGCTCGATGCGGTCGGTGAGTCCCTTCACGGCCTTGGCTGCCGCGATCCCGACGACCCAGCCGATGAGTAGAACGATGGTCGCCGCCGCCAACCGCGGCAGGAAGGCGACTATCTGTGCGACGGTCTGTTCCAGGAACTCGGGTATCTGCAACTGGAGTGGTTGTAATAGTGACATTTTGCTGCACTCCGTCTTGTCGGCCAGGCCGCTAAACGGGCGAGTTTGCGAGGGCAAGCAGCTACTCGTTCCCCTGACTGGTCGGCCGGTCAGCTCCCCTGTTCAGCGCCCGCAATAGCCCGTGCCGAGACGTACGTCAGCAGGGCCAGCAGGACAAAGGGGAACACGGTCAGGAAGTGCATGAGCACGAACATCCCCGGGTCCCACTCCCAGGGTCGGAACAGGGAGTACAGCAGGACGAAAAACAGCAAAATCCCCATCGGGATGAGGTTCACCGTCACGTCGAGGAGGGTTTCGAGATTGGCCCAGTCCTGCTTTCCGTCGGCCTCCGCACGGACGGGTTCGTCAGCCATACTCGGGCTACGTCCCAGTCACCAAAAAGTGTTACTTATACAATATGTTACTGGAAAATGCTTTTCGGGTGTCCGGTCGATTCCTCGGTATGGAGGTCCCACCACTGACGAGCACCGAAGGCGCATACTGGTATCTCATCGCCCTCATTCTCCTGTTGGCGCTCGGCTCGACGCTCTACATCGTGGGCATTATCGTCGGCTCTCTCCCGGACCCAACGGGGCTCTTCTATCTGGTTCCCGGCGGGCTCTCGTGAGTCGCCACCGTTCACAGCGACTGGTCGCTCTCGGACTCCCCTTCCTCAGTCTCGTCCTGTAGTGACCCACCCCGGTCGCTGTAATCCGTCCGACCGACGGCCCGGTCCCCGACCATGTTGAGGACGGCCTGCTGGACCTCGTCGGGGGAGTCGTACTCGATTGTGTCTTCCTCTGCAGCCACTTCACGCTCGGCGAGGACGCTCGAGAGTGTCTGCTCGCCCTCGGCCAGGTCTAGCTCCTCGTCCCCGTACTCATCGAGGAGTTCCTCCTGTGTAGTCGGGTAGTCGTGGTTCTCGAGGGCCGTCAGCAGCCCACCGAACTCGACGCCCTGTTCGCGCGATTCGCTTCCGGACTCCGCGTCAGAACTGTCGTTCGACATACATCACCTTCCGCCACCAGCCACAAGGGTGTTGCGCTGCTGACACGACTGCCACAGCAAAATAACACTGAAAGTGCTGTTATTCGATGGGCTTCACCAGGCTGCTGGCAACCCACACTGGGCGGACGTCTGACTGCCTCGAAATCCCAGTACACGCACATCGGCCCGGGTAAGACGGTCCTACCGCAGGTAAGTCCCGATATTCCTACTACCTGGGGTCGGCACAACGCTTTAATAGCTATTACTGACAATCTATTGGTGTGAAACGCAGTCGCATCGCACACGAACTGGCCGCCGCTGTCACCGGATATGAGTGACGGCAAGCGGGTGACTGTCACCGGAGCGGCGACCTGCTCGTGTAAGATCGGGCGGACGGCCGAGACGTACGGAATCGACGATATCGACGGGCTGCTTCGCGCCCGGCGGGCCGAGGGCGCGAGTCTCCGCCGTCTGGAGACCGTCGTGAACGAGGCTGTGCTTCGGGCGGCCCTGGAAGACACTGACGCCCACGTGCCAGGAGATGTCACGGATATCTACCGGACGCTGACCGACGGAGAGGCGAGCGCGGGCGTGCGGACGGAGACACGGGCGTGGTTATCGCAGGCTGGTGTCGACCCGGAAGCCCTCGAGGGGGACTTCGTCTCCTACCAGACCGTTCGTACCCATCTCCGGGAGTGTCTCGACGTCGACACCACCCGTGAGACCACGCTGTCAGTCGACGACGCCGCGGGGACCATCGAGTGGGCACGCTCCCGGAGTGAAGCTATCGTTCGGCGGACCGTCGACCGGCTCGGCGGAACTGACGGGTTCCACAGCGGCAGCGTGGACGTGACACACGTCGTCAGGGTCTCCTGTGGGGACTGCGGGGCCAGCTATCCGGTCGAGCGGTTTCTCGAACGGGGTGGATGCGACTGTGGCGGCGCTGACCAGTGAGGCGACCAACAACGAGTTATATGCTCGGTTTCACGGGCTGAATAATGGCTGACAGCGACGAAACGCCTCGGGTGGTCGTCGAGAACATCGGCGGTATCGACGCCGCCGAGGTCGAGCTGTCCGACGGCGTCTCCGTACTGACTGGCAGGAACGCGACGAACCGGACCTCGCTCCTGCGGGCGCTCGGTGCCGCGCTCGGCGGGGGCACCGGCGCGCTGAAAGCCGACGCCGACCGGGGGTCGGTGACGCTGTCACTCGGCGGGACCGACTACACCAGGACGTTCGAGCGTGACGGGGAGACGGTCGCTGTCGGTGGTGAGCCATACACCACCGACGCGACGCTCGTCGACCAGTACTGCAGTTTACTGGCCGACAACCCCGCCCGCCGGGCAGTGGCCCGGGGAGACACCCACGGGCTCCGGTCGTTCATCATGGCGCCCGTGGACACCGACGCACTGGAGGCGGAGATTCGACGGACGCGGCAGGCTATCGAGTCGCTCCGGGCGGACCGCGAGGAGACGAAACAGACGATAGCACGGCGGGAGTCACTGGAGCGACAGCTGGCCGACCACCGCGAGGAACTCGCCGAGGTCGACGAGGAACTCGACACCGTCCGTGCGGCCGTCGACGAGTTCGAGACCGACCTCGAGGCCGTCGAGCGCGCCGAAGACGTGGTCGCGGAACTCACCGAGGCCCGAGAGGAGTACGAGCGGGTCCGGAACCGACTGGAGACCCAGCGAGCGGCCGTCGCGTCGCTCCGGGAGCAACGAGCGGACGTCCGCAGCGAGCTGTCGGCGCTGTCGGTCCCGGACGCGGACAGAGAGGCGGTCGAAGCCGAGATAGAGCGGCTCCAGCGACGCAAGCGTGACCTCGAGACCACGATATCCAGCCTCCTCTCGGTCGTGGAGTTCAACGAGCAGGTGACCGGCGACGGGGAGCTACCGGGGCTGGGCGACGCCGTCGCGGACCCCACGACGGGGACCGTCGAGTGCTGGACCTGCGGGACGTCGGTGGAACGGGCGGCCATCGACGACCATCTCGAGGACCTCCGGGCGGTTATCGACGAGAAGCGGGCCGAGCGCAACGAGATTCGCTCGACGCTGGAGTCCCGGCGTGGCGACCTGTCCGACCACCGGGAGGCAGCCGACAGGCGGGATTCGCTGGAAGCCGAAATCGCCGACATCGACGCGGAGATATCGGACCGTGAGGCGGCCATCGAGGAGCTGACAGACCGAACCGCGGAACTCGACAGCCACATCGAGGAGCTGGAGTCAGCCGCCGAGGACTCCGACGAACTCGGGGAAAGCGCTATCCTTGAGCAGTATCACCGGCGTTCGGAGCTCGCCTACGAACGAGACCAGCTCGAAGAACAGATCGCGTCCGTGGAAGCCGAGCTCGCGACGGTCCGCGAGGCGGAGTCCCGGCTCGAGGATATCGAGGGCCGCCTCGAGGACCGTGAGGCGGAACTCGAACAGGCCCGGACCCGTATCGAGGAACTGGAGCGGTCGGCCGTCGAGACGTTCAACGACCACATGGAGACGGTCCGTTCGGAGCTTGGCTACGAGAACATCGAACGGGTGTGGATTGAACGCATCGTGTCCGAGGACGCCGACACCGAGTTCGGCCTCCACGTGGTCCGGTCGAGAACCGACGGTGCGGTTTACGAGGACACGGTCGACCACCTCTCGGAGTCGGAGCGGGAAGTCATCGGGCTGGTCGTCGCACTGGCGGGCTATCTCGTCCACGACGTCCACGAGACGGTCCCGGTGTTGCTGCTCGACTCGCTGGAGGCCATCGACGCCGACCGTATCGCTGCACTGGTCGAGTACTTCGCCGACTACGCCGACCACCTCGTCGTCGCCTTGCTGCCCGAGGACGCCCAGGCGCTACCGGCCGAATACGAGCGCATCGAGATGGGCGGGGCGCCGGCCTGACTCGCAAGCGACTGGTCTGGTGCCCGTGACTACCTATCGCGACTGAGTGGTGCGGGCTGGCTGGCCCTGGAAATATAATTTCATATGCTATTATACAATTCTGACAGCTCGGTGTTCTTCTCCCGGCCATCGACTGTGCCAGCCCGTCGAGGTGACCGGCGACGCCGACCAATCCCTGGCTGTGCCAGTGCGCGCGCCCCACGGAACGGGGACTCGTCCCAGCGTTCTCGTCGGCGTCTCCAGCGGCCGTACCACAGTTTCAAATGTGTGGCTGCGAAACTGTGGGTGTGAATACCGAGCAGATTACCGCCGACGACATCATCGACTGGAACTCGCTCGGCGATATCGTGGCGTCGTTCGAAAAACGCGGGCTGGAGCCGCGAGAGAGGATGGGCGCCCAGAACGAGCGGTTGCTCGGTATCGGCAACGACGAGTATATTGTCGTCATCGAGGCCTACCCGGACGAATCAGCCGACGATTACGTTCCCGAGAGCACGTCCCGCCACACCCACATCGTCGCTTCGAACGGTTTCGAACGGTTCACCTTTATCTCACGCATCCGGAGCTGGCAGGAGCAAAAGCGCGGGAACGTCCAGTATCAGAAGTTCTCCTTCGAGAAGGAGGCGCTCCGACAGGGGCTGGACAACGAGGCCCAGATTCTCCAGAACATCAACGCCATCCAGTATCAGTCCTCGATGCCACCTATCGAACGATTCCGACAGGGGTCCAAACGGGCGCTCTCCTACGTTCGGAACCTTATCTAAGCCTATCAACAGCGTTACTGCAAGACAGAGATACTAGTACCTGATCAGGAACGCTTACCTGGCTCACCCGGCTCGGTAGTATCGGCCGACCCGACGGCGTGCTTGTCCGCGTACACGTTCACGTCACCGTCCTCCGTCAGACCGACAGTGACCGCCGCTGTCAGCTGATTCGCGTCCGTGACGTCCGCGAGCAGTCCGAACAGGTGGGCGTACAGCTCCGGCCGGCAGTAGGCTATCTTCACGCCGGCCTCGTCGCCGTGGTCGTACACGGCGGTGACGAGGTCGTCGAACGACTCCCCCGACGTGACTGTGAACTGGACCGGGGCACGGAGCGTTCGAACGAGTTCGAGCGTCCGGCGCGCCTTCTGGACGTTCGCCTCGGCCGCCCGCTCGATGGCGCTGACGTTCGAGGCTGTCGTCCCCAGTTCCTCGGCGACCGCCTGCTGTGTCTCGCCCCGCTCGCGGTGTTCGAGCACCTCCAGTTGCCGCTCGGTGAGCACCGTTCCGTCTGTCTCCACCATGCTGATTCAAACAGAACTGTTTGAGATAAGCTTATTGGAGGAACAGATAAAATTGAACCCATGCGTGGTGAGTCGGGGGTCAGCCGACGCGCGGTGCTTGCAGCGATGCCTGCCGTCGGGCTCGCGGGCTGCTCGGGCGTGCTGGGACGGGGCGAGGCAGTGTCGATGCTGGTCGCTGGCAGTCTCAACGACGCCGTCGAGAACGGCCTCCGACCGGCTGTCGACGCGGGGCTCCAGGCGGCGGCCCACGGTTCGGCCGAGGCGGCCAGGCTGGTCGCCGCCGAGCGGAAGGACCCCGATATCGTCTCCCTCGCGGACGTGGCGCTGTTTGACTCCCTGCTCGGGGCGGCGTGGGTCGCCGAGTTCGCCACGAACGCGCTGGTCGTCGCCTACAACTCCGAGACTGTGGCTGAGCGACGCCTCACAGCGGGGACGCCGTGGTACGAGGTCCTACTCGCCGAGGACGTCTCGGTGGGGCGGACCGACCCCGACGTGGACCCGCTTGGCTACCGCACGCTGTTCTGTCTCGAACTGGCGACCGACTACTACGGAACGGATGGGGACCTCCGCGAGGCCATCCCGCGGACCGACCAGATATACCCGGAGACCCAGCTCGTCAGCCAGTTCGAGACCGGGGCCATCGACGTCGCCGTCACGTACCGTAACATGGCCGAGGAACGCGGCTACGACTACGTCGACCTCCCGGCCGAAATCGACCTGAGCGACCCCGACCTCGACGACCGCTACGGCGCGACCAGTTACGAACTGCCCGACGGCACCGTCGTTTCCGGCGACGTCATCAGCTACGGCTCGACGCTCCGCCGCGAGTCCGAGCGGACACGCGAGGTCTTCGAGGCACATATCACGGGCGAGTACCTGACGGAGTTCGGGTTCACCGTCCCAGACGACTACCCCCGATACACAGGCGATGTCCCGGAATCGATTGCGAACTGAGGCCGGTCTCGGCCGGTTCGACTGGCTCTCGACTGCCTATCTCCTCGGTGGCTTCCTGCTGTGTTACTACCTCCTGCCGCTGGTCTCGCTGGTGTTCAGCCAGCCGCCGGGAGTCGTCCTCCGGCGCCTGCAGTCCCCGACGGTCGTCTCCGCGGCGGTGACCTCCCTTTCGGCCTCGCTGCTCAGCACGGCTCTCGCCGCCGTCTTCGGTCTCGGACTGGCGTACTGGCTGGCCCGGACGGAGGGGCCGACTGGGACGGTCCTGACGTCGCTGGTCGTCCTGCCGCTGGTCCTGCCGCCGGTCGTCAGCGGAATGCTCCTGCTGACAGTCGTCGGGCCGGAGACGCTGCTCGGTCGCCTGGCGGCCGCAAACGGCCTGCCGCTGACGCGGTCGCTCGCCGGCGTCGTCCTCGCACAGACGTTCGTCGCCTCACCGTTCGTCGTCATCACCGCCAAAGCCGCTTTCCAGGGCATCGACCGGAGTCTGGAGGACGCCGCCCGCACGCTCGGCAAGGACCGCCTCGCGACCTTCCGGCGGGTGACCCTCCCGCTGGCCTGGCCCGGTGTCCTGGCCGGCATCACGCTCGCGTTCGCCCGCGCTATCGGGGAGTTCGGGGCGACCATCATGCTCGCGTACTACCCGCGGACGATGCCGGTCCAGATATGGGTCTCCTTTACGACGCTGGGACTGGAGAACGCGTTCCCGGTTGCGGTCGTCCTCGTCGGCGTCGCCGTCACGACGATACTCGTACTCAACGTGCTCGGGACGAACCCGCTTGAGTGAGTGTCGGAACTGTGGCTGGCCGACCACGCAGTCGCCACAGCAGACGGCGTCGGGCGACCCGGTCCAGTCGCCGTCGAGCGGGCTCTCGTGGTCGCAGGTCGTACAGAACAGTCGGGTCCTGGCGGGCCGAAGCTTGCGTCTCTGTTCGGGGGTCATCTGGACGGGGTGTAGGAGTGACCGATGGCGGCACAGCAGGCGTTCAGGACGACGAGACCGACGAACACGACGGGTGTCGCCGCCGCGATGCCCGACAGCAACACGGCGACGATGACGAGGGGCAGCGGGATACTCGCCCAGAA
>SDGW01000250.1_pt1 | contig 24639 bp, 25 predicted proteins | sample 2873831 | NCBI WGS metagenome assembly SDGW01 (sample SAMN08132700, study PRJNA421101) | hypersaline lake metagenome | isolation source: celular fraction 0.22 microns magnesium sulfate-rich crust from ephemeral... | place: Spain: Penahueca Lagoon, Toledo | collected 2011-07 | reverse complement strand
CGAACCCAGCGTGGCCTACGAGGACATCGACGGCCTCGAGAGCCCCGAAAACCCCGACGAGATCACGCACGCCGAGTACGACCACGGCGAGCGGTGGGTCGACAGTCGCGCTCCACGTGGCGTCATGAGCAAGTGTACGTTCTGTCCAACCATGCAGGACGGCAAACAGGGCGAGGACAAGGTCGGGACGACCGCCTGTGAGTCGGCCTGTCCGCCGAACGCGATCCAGTTCGGTGACGTCAACGACGAGAAAAGCGACTCCTACCAGCACCGGGAGCACCCGGTCAAGAGTCGGGCTGTCGCCCACCTGAGCGGCGACCACGTCAGTAGCGGTCGGTACGTTCCCGATCCGGAGACGGTCAACAGCACGCTCAGCGATGGCACCGATCTCGAGTCCGCGATCGAGGCCCTCGACGCTGCCAACGAGAGCAAGACCTTCGACGAGGAGGTGCTGACGATGATGAAAGCAATCGACATCGTCAGCGAGCGACTCGAGCCCGAGGACAACGCGAACACCACCTTGCTCCAGAACGAACAGACCCTCCTCTCCTCTCTCGACGCTATCGAAGAGTACGTCGACCTCGAGAGCGAGGAGGCCCTCGAGACGCTGAACCTCGGCGAGGGCAGCGAGCAGGATGCACGCTTCAAGCTCCAGCAGTACGTGGGCAAGCCGAGCGCGTTCAACCTGCTCGACGACATCGGGACGAACCCGAACGTCACGTACCTCGGTGCGGAGCCCGGGACGAACGCTTACCAGGTTGAAGGACCGACCAAGTACGAAGACGCCGGTCTTCTCGACAGGCGCCAGGAGAAACTCGATGAAGAGACCGTCGGTCACATTGACGGGGTGTCGCTATGAGCACGAAAGAGCCAACCGAAGCGGACATCCTTCGTCCGATCAACACGCTGACCAAGAAGTACTTCATCCTGTACGGTATCGCGACCCTGGCCCTCGTGGGCTTCCTCGTGGGCTGGGCCTACCAGCTCCAGAAAGGGCTGGTCGTCACCGGGCTCGGTGACTGGGGCTCCGGTGGCGGTTCGACGTGGGGTCTGTACATCGGCGCGTTCATCTGGTGGGTCGGTGTCGCTCACGGCGGTATCATCCTCTCGGCCGCTGTCCGGCTGCTCGGGATGGACCGATACATGCCGATCGCCCGACTCGCGGAGATGACGACCATCGGTGGCCTCTCGGCTGCTGGCTTCTACATTCTGGTCCACATGGGCCGGCCAGACCGGATGGTCACGAGCGTCATCGGTCACTACCACATCACGGTCAACAACTCACCGCTAGTGTGGGACGTGACGGTCATTACGGCCTACTTCGTGCTGTCGGCGACCTATCTCGGCCTGACGCTCCGGTACGACATCAACCGACTGCGCGATCAGCTCCCAGACCGCTTCGAGCCGGTCTACAAGCTGATGACGATCGGCTACACGAAAAAAGAAGACGAGGTTATCGAGCGCATGGTCTGGTGGCTCGCAGCAGCCGTCATCATCATGGCCCCGCTGTTGCTCCACGGTGGCGTTATCCCGTGGCTGTTCGCGCTGCTCCCGGCGATGCCTGCCTGGACCGGCGGCATTCAGGGCCCGATGTTCCTGAGCATCGCGCTGATGTCGGCGATCGGCGGTGTGACTATCATCTCGTATGCGTTCCGACGCGCCTACGACTGGGACCACATCATCACTGACGACATCTTCCGCGGGCTGCTCCTGTGGCTCGGGTTCTTCACCCTGCTGTTCCTCTGGTTCCAGCTCCAGTTCGTTCTCAACGGCGTCTTCCTCGGACCGAACGCGAGGGCAATCTCGGCTGAAGCGAAGCTCGCTCATCCGCTCTATCAGATTGCGATGTTCCTGATCTTCAGTACGCTCGTGTACATCTTCCTGCAGGCGATCCGTCCGTCGCTGTTCAGCAAGAAGCGAGCGCTCCTCGCCAGCGGGATCATCCTCACGGGCACGCTGACCGAGAAGGTCCTGTTCGTTGTCGAAGGATTCAAGCACCCAGTGTTCGACATCTACGCCAACACGCCCGGGACCTACTTCCCGAGCCTGATCGAGTGGGCGTCGCTCGCCGGGACGGCTGGATTGGTTGCACTTTTATTCCTCAACCTCTCGAAGCTCGTCCCAGTGGTCGAGCTCCACGCGGTCGAGCACATGCGTGGTGACCACGAACACGCTGATGAGGCGACCGAACCCGAGGTGGAAGCATGAGTTCAGCACTAACAACGATCCCAACGGACCTCCTGTATCACGGCTACGACGGCACCGCCGGCTTCACCGGCTTCCCAAATGAGGGGACCTGGGTCATCTTCGCGATCATCCTGGTCCCAGTCTACATCATGCTCGCAGCATGGTTCCTCGGGAAGCCCCGTGACACGTCGAGCGGACTGCTCGGTGTCGGCTATCTCGTCGGTCTGACGACCTCGATGTGGGTCGGGATGTTCATCCTGACCGTCCTGATCGGCGTCGTCTTCTACGGCGGTCCGCCGGAGCCGATCAGCAGCGTCGGCCCACCGTAACCGACAACCGTCTCACAATCAACTGATCGATTTCATTTTTCGCAGCGACACAGTCGAACTCGCCAGTCCCGACTCCGTGTATCGCTCTTGACGCTCGAACCATCACACGTATCCCGTTCCGTGCCCTTCGTACGGCTAGCACATCGACACCATGACCATCACAGAACACGAGCTTGAAATCAAACTCGAGGAGGTCGAGGATCCGGACATCGGCGAGGATATCGTCTCGCTTGGCCTGGTCAACGACGTCACGATCGACGACGAGACGGCTCGCATCTCGCTTGCGTTTAACGCGCCCTATGCGCCCTCCGAGATGGAAATCGGCAACCAGATCCGCGACGTCATCGAAGACGCCGGTCTCGAGGCCGACCTGCGAGCGCACGTCGGCGAGGAACACGGCTTCGACGACGAGGTACTCCCCCGCGTCCGCAACGTCATCGCCGTCTCCTCGGGGAAAGGTGGGGTCGGCAAGACGACGGTCGCAGCCAACCTCGCAGCCGGGCTCGAGAAACGCGGTGCGATGGTCGGGCTCCTCGATGCCGACATTCACGGGCCGAACGTCCCACAGATCCTCCCGGCCGAGAGCGACCCCGGCGTCACGCCCAACGAGGAAATCGTCCCGCCGCGCTCGGACGGCGTCCGCATCATCAGCATGGGCATGATGATGGAAAACGAGGACGATCCCGCGATTCTCCGCGGCCCGATGGTCAACAAGTTCATGATGAAGTTCTTAGAGGGCGTCGAGTGGGGCCGACTCGACTATCTGATCGTCGACCTGCCGCCGGGAACCGGCGACGCGACGCTGAACCTGCTGCAGTCGATGCCCGTCACCGGTGCCGTCGTCGTCACGACGCCCCAGGAGATGGCACTCGACGACACCCGCAAGGGGATCCAGATGTTCAACAAACACGACACCCCCGTACTGGGCGTCGTCGAGAACATGAGTTCCTTCATCTGTCCGTCCTGTGGCGACCAGCACGGCCTGTTCGGCACCGGCGGGGCGGACACCATCGTCGACAAGTACGACGTGCCGTTGCTGGGCCGAATCCCGATCCATCCCGACTTCGGGGCCGACGGCAGCCAGGGCGCACTCGTCAAAAACGACGATAGCGAGATTCAGAGCTACCTCGAGGACCTGGTCGGCGAAGTCGCGGACCGCGTCGGCGAGGCCAACCGCCGGACGGTCTCGGAAAACGTTACGCAGGAACCGGCGAACAAGCTGCCGACTGAGACGAAAGACTGAGACGGACTCCTGTCAGTCAGTGCCGGTGAGACCGCGACCCGCATACGGTCCCTCCGGGAAATCGGTATAGCAGCCCGTATAATCGCCACCGCCTCACCGGTTTCCGCCCCTCTCGTTTCTCTCCCCTGCCGTTATAGGCTCGCCCGTCGAATCGGCTCGATATGCGCGACGAATACGCCAACGCGATCGCCGACCTCGAGCCGGCCGACGGCGCTGTCGAAAGTACGGAACTGGTCGTCAGCGACGACGTCCTCGTGAAAGCGTTCGCCCTCGGACCGGGCGCGGAACTCGAGGCACACGAACACGGCGACAGTACGAACGTCTTTCACGTGCTCGAGGGGACGGTGACAGTCATTCAGGGTGACGAGAACGACGAAATCGAGGCGCCCGGGGTCGTCCATCACGACCGGGGCGTCATCCATGGCGCGAGAAACGAAACCGACGAGACGGTCGTCTTCACTGCGAGTCTCTGCCCGATGCCGTCCTGAGACGGTTTACTGTCAGTCATTGCCGGTGCGCCCGCGACCGTCCTGCGGGTGCACCGGTAAACAGTGACAATAATCCGTATGAGACGAAGCGCGTGCTTACTCGGCAGCCGTCTCCGCATCCTCGAGCAGCGACGCGACGTATTTCGTGACGTGATCGTCCATCCGCCGCTTGTAGCCGGCCTGACGGGCGAGGCGGTCGAGTTCGCGAGCGACGAGGCTACCGTACTGGACGGCCTTTTTGTCCCTGTTGGCGACCTCGGCGGGCAGATAGCGGGCTGCCACGCGTCGGAAGCCACGTTTTCGTTCGTCCTCGTCGGCCAGCAGGTCGTCCGGCAGGCGAAGCGCCGCCGCGACGACGGCGTCGTGAAGCAGCGGCGCGACCGGTTCCAGCCCCGTCGCCTCGATCGTCAGCACGTCCCGCGGGAGCTGCTCGGGGAGGCTTCCGATCCCCTCGCGGACGGCCCCGCGGACCGTCTCGGCGTCGACCCGATGGTCGAGGTGAACGACCTTCTCGTAGCCGCCGAACAGTTCGTCGGCCCCCTGCCCGACCGCAAGTGCGTCGAACCCGTCTGCCGCGACGCGTTCACCGACCAGATACAGCGGCAATGCGATCTGGACGTCCATCGCGTTCGTCCGCCCGATCGCCCGCGCGACCTCGGGGACGGCTCGCTCGAGGTCGGCCGGCTCGAGATCGACGACGGTAAGGTCGCGACCCATCGCGTCGGCGGCCGTCCGCGCGGCCGCGACGTCGTGGCTGTCGGGAAAGCCGACGACGTACAGCGGCGCGTCGAGTAGTTCGGCCACCAGCGCCGAGTCGACGCCGCCGGAGAAGGCAACGGCGATGTCTCGATCGTCCTCTCGGACGGCCTCGCTGGCCGTCCGCACGGCGCGCTCGAGGGCATCGATAGCGACCTCGTGATCCGATTCGGGGGCTGGCTCGGGTAGCGCCCAGTGTGATTCCGGCTCCGGCAGCGGCTCGCCGGTGGGAGCGGCCGCGCCGGCTGGGAAAAGCGTCGGGTCCTCGAGTGCGCTCGGCTCGAATGCCCATGCCTGGTTTGCACTCTCGGCGTTAGGGTCAGTTTCGACGTACAGGGGTACTCGTCCGAGGACGTCACGAACGAGGCGATCGTCGATCTCCCCGGCAAAACCGGCCGTTCCTGGGAGCGGATCGGCGTCGGCGAGTGCGTTGCGAACAGTCGTCGGATCCGCACCGCGAAGCGTTGGCTCGGTCATCGGAGGAGGTTCAGAACACGGCTGACTCGTCTCGTGACGCCGCCGGCGAACTGCTGGACGCTGATCCGCCAGGGCGTGCGTTTGCCCTCAACTGTGGTTCGGCCGTCCGCGATCGCCGCGAGGATCGCCTCGGCGGAGCGTTCGGCGGCGTCGACGCGGGTGACCGCTTGCCCGACCATCTCGCTGATATGGGCGTCGCTGCCGGCGGTCATCGGCAGTCCTCGTGATCGGGCGTAGCGTTCTGCCTGTCGGTTCGCTCGGCCGGTAAACAGCCGCGAGTTGTAGACCTCGATGGCGTCGCCTTCCGCAAGTTGGTCGCGAGAGATCCGAGCCATGACGCCGTGGCGAGCCTCCTGAAAGGGATGTGGGATGACCGCCAGTCCGCCCTGATCGTGGATCGCCTCGAGCGTCGACTCGAAGGATAAGCCGGGTGGCACCGCCTCCTCGAGGCCGAGGCCCAGTATGTGGCCCGCCTGACTCGAGATCTCCATGCCCGGAATCCCGACGAGGCCGTACTCTGGGGCGCGCTGGGCAGCCTCGAGACTCGCGTCGATCTCGTCGTGATCGGTCACTGCGATCGCGTCGAGACCGACGGCCTCGGCCTGCTCTAAGATGAGCGCGACCGGATCCCGGCCGTCGTAAGACAGCGCCGAGTGCGTGTGGAGTTCGACCGACAGCACGAACATACGTTTAGACGGCCTGATCAAAAGCGCCTCGATTAGCCGTGCGACTCGAGTCGCGATTACGGCTACACGGTGGGACAGAAACCGAGTGGACTCGAAGCCGAGCGAAAGCGAAAATCGTGCGTTCGATCGGTCGAAGTCGAGGCCAGCGTGAGTATGCACGGATCGAACGCGACGTCGCGTTACTCCGCTGTCGTGTGGTGGATGTCGACCGTCACTTCGTTCTCGAGATTGTCAAGGATAGGAGAACTCGCGTGCGCGGCCTCCTGTACTGCCTCGAGTTCGGCTGTCGATGCGGGCGACTCGATGTGTGCGGTACACTCGATGTGATCGAAGCCAGGGCGGACGTCGTCGGCGAGCCCGAGGAGGCCGCGCATGTCGGCACGGCCTTCGAACTCGAGGCGGATCTCGGAAATCTCGATATCCCGCTTTGCGCCGTGGGCGGCGTAGGTGATCGTCAGACAGGTCCCAAGCGAGGAAAGCAACTGCTCGAGTGCGTTCGGTGCGTCACGATGGCCGAACAACGCACCTTCCATGGTGAACTCGGGCGAGTCGACGAGCGTGCCCCCTTTCTCGATCTCACTGACGGTGGTTTCACACGTCGTGTCACCCGTCCACTCCGTTTCTGCGAAAAACCGGAATGCCGCGTTTTCAGGGTCGTCCTCGGCAGCGGCGGTGAGCTGTTCGAACTTCTCCATATCGATTCCGTTCTTCAGAGTCATGCAGATATTGTCCAATACCAGATAGCGCTGGCCCAGTTGTAAACCCGGCGGAAAGAGACATTATTTCCGAATGAGATGAGGTATCTATACTCGGTGTCCCACTCGTTCCGAGCCGTGCTGTCGTGCATGACTGGCTCGAAAATCGGAACTTAGCGGCCAGTACTAGCCGTTTCGTCTCGGTGGGCAACTGGTGTCGACCGCGACCGTTCCTAGGAACCCGAAACATTTGCTGTGAATTATACTACGAATATTGCTAGTAATTGCTAACCTGATACTAGATGTTGTGGCCACTTCGAAAGGGTTATCGACGGTTGCGGGCAATCTGGTATTGTACAATATACTCATGACTAGTGTAAACGGACTCGACATCGACGAACTCGAGTCGCTCATCGAAGGGGTCTCTGCGGAGCCGGAGCAAGCATCGTTCACGTTTCGTGCCGAGACAGAGTGGACGGGTGGCTTCGCAAGCGAGACACGCATTAACGACTTCGAACAGAACGAGACGACGATCGAGTCGCCGGAGTTCACCGTGACCGGCGACGAACCAGCGGCGTTGCTCGGCGAACGGACCGGCCCGAACGCGGTCGAACACCTCCTGGCTGCCATCGGCTCGTGTCTCAGCGTGACCTATGCGGGACACGCCGCTGCGAAAGGCATCGAGATCGACGACATGCACTTCGAATTCGAGGGCGACATCGACCTACGGGGCTTCCTCGGGTTGAGCGACGACGTTCGGGCAGGGTACGAAGAGATTCGTGCCACGGCCCACATCGACGCCGACGCATCGGACGAGGAACTCGAGGCGTTACACGAGGAAGTCCTCGAGACGTCGCCGCTGTATGACAACGTAACGAACCGAGTATCCCTCGAGTTCGACCTCGATTTCGAATAAGGACATTGCGACGCGCGTAGCCGTCGGGGACCGTCAGCTCCTGCTTCGTTTTCCTGTTATCGATCGCTCGACTGCGAGTCAGCCGCTCGAGCGACCGAAATAGATATTCACGAACGTGCATATAGAAACCCCTTTACCGGCCGACTTTCATCACCTAGATGAATGAGTCTTGCCGATTCGGACCGCGAACTCGTTGTCTCCGAGTTAGACCGAGAGCCCACCCAGGCGGAGGCGGCGCTGTTCGAGAACCTCTGGAGCGAGCACTGTGCGTACCGCTCCTCGCGACCGCTGCTGTCGGCGTTCGACAGCGAGGGTGAGCAGGTCGTCGTCGGGCCGGGCGACGACGCGGCAGTCGTTGCACTCCCCGACAGCGGCGACGGAGACGGGACCAGTGACACGTACATCACGATGGGGATCGAGAGCCACAACCACCCCTCTTACGTCGACCCGTTCGACGGCGCGGCAACTGGCGTCGGTGGTATCGTCCGGGACACGCTCTCGATGGGCGCGTACCCGATCGCACTCGCGGATTCGCTTTACTTCGGCGAGTTCGACGACGACCACTCGAAGTACCTCTTCGAGGGCGTCGTCGAGGGGATCAGCCACTACGGGAACTGTATCGGCGTCCCAACGGTCGCCGGCAGCGTCGACTTCCACCCCAAATACGAGGGCAATCCGCTGGTCAACGTCGCCTGCGTCGGGCTGACCAACGAGGAGCGACTCGTCACCGCCGAGGCCCAGGAGCCGGGCAACAAACTCGTCCTCGTCGGCAACGCCACCGGCCGTGACGGACTCGGCGGCGCGAGCTTCGCCAGCGAAGACCTCGCTGAGGACGCCGAAACCGAAGACCGCCCCGCCGTCCAGGTCGGCGACCCGTACGCCGAGAAGCTGCTCATCGAGGCCAACGAGGCACTCGTCGACGAGAACCTGGTCGAATCGGCCCGCGACCTCGGTGCCGCCGGACTGGGCGGTGCCTCGAGCGAGATGGTCGCCAAAGCCGATCTCGGCGCACAGATCGACCTCGAGCGCGTCCACCAGCGCGAGCCGAACATGAACGCGATGGAGATCCTGCTCGCCGAATCTCAAGAGCGGATGTGCTACGAGGTCGAACCCGACAACGTCGACCGCGTACGCGAGATCGCAGAGCGGTTCGATCTCGGCTGTTCGGTCATCGGCGAGGTCACCGACGGCAACTACGTCTGTACGTTCGATGGCGAGACGGTCGTCGACGTCGACGCCTACTTCCTCGGCGAAGGCGCGCCGATGAACGACCTCCCGACCGAGGAGCCAGAACAGCCCGAAACCGACCTGCCCGACGCCGATCTCGAGGACGCGTTCGACGCCGTCGTCGCAAGTCCGAACACGGCCTCGAAGCAGTGGGTCTACCGCCAGTACGACCACGAGGTCGGCGTCCGCACGAGCGTCGGGCCCGGCGACGATGCGGCCATCATCGCGGTCCGCGAAGCCGAACAGGGGCTGGCGATCTCCTCGGGTGCGGCACCCAACTGGACCGACGTCGCGCCGTACGAGGGTGCCCGCGCGGTCGCGCTCGAGAACGCGACGAACATCGCGGCCAAGGGCGCGACGCCGCTTGCGGCCGTAGACTGTCTCAACGGCGGGAACCCGGAGAAAGACGACGTCTACGGCGGCTTCACCGGCATCGTCGACGGTCTCGCCGAGATGTGTGAGACGCTGTCGACGCCGGTCGTCGGCGGGAACGTCTCGCTGTACAACGACTCCGTCGCGGGACCGATCCCCCCGACGCCGACGCTGGCGATGGTCGGTGCCAAAGACGGCTACGACGCGCCGCCGCTGTCGGTCGAGGACGACGGCGAGCTGGTACTCGTCGGCGACCTCGGACTCGAGGCCGGCGACGCTCGGCTGGGTGGCTCCGAATATCTCGCACAGTTCGACGGCAGCGACCGGTTCCCCGAACTGCCCGACGAACCGGCTGCCGTCGTCGAAACGCTGGCGGCGGTCGCAAACGACGAGTCGACACTCGCAGTCCACGACATCAGCCACGGCGGCCTCGCGGTCGCACTCGCCGAGATGGTCACCGACGACGCCGGCCTCGAGGTATCGCTTCCGGGCGACGACCCTGCAGGCGAACTCTTCCACGAACAGCCCGGTCGCGCGCTGATCCAGACCGAGTCGGTCGAGGCGGTCCGCGAGGCGTTCGACGGCGTCGCACCGGTCGTCGAACTCGGCTCCGCGACCGATGACGGACGACTCACGATCGACGTTGGCGATCGGACGATCGAGATCGACGCGACCGAGATCGCCGAGCGACGCGCGACGATCGAACGCGAACTCGAGTAGCGACCGAGACCGACAGGGCTGCCGCCCGATCGCCCGGAATCTTGATATACTGCGGGAACGATCTGTCCACAGAGCTTACAGTTCCGGAGCACGTTCGATGACCACTGAGCCCCCGTCCATTCTGATCGTCGAAGACGAACCCGACCTCGCGACCCTCTATGCCGCATGGCTTGCAGGCGAGTACGATGTCGAGACCGCCACTAACGGTACCGACGCGCTCGAGGCGATCGACGACACGATCGATATCGTCTTGCTCGATCGGCGGATGCCAGATCTGTCGGGCGAGACAGTCCTCGAGACCGTTCGGGAGCGATCGCTCGGGTGTCAGGTCGCGATGGTGACGGCGATCGAGCCCGACTTCGACATCGTCGAACTGGGATTCGACGACTACCTCGTCAAACCGGTCTCGCAGGGCGAACTGACCAGTGCCGTCGAGCAACTCCGCATTCGTGCGACCTACGACGAGCAACTACAGGAGCTGTTCATACTCGCGTCGAAGAAAGCGCTGCTCGACGAGCGAACGACCGAAGCCGAACGCCAGTCGAGTCAGGAGTACGCCGAACTCACGGACCGGTTGGCCGTCCGCCGTGCCCGGGTCAACGAGACGGTGACGGAACTGCTGGAACAGGACGGATACCGACAGGTCTGTCAGGACATCGCTCGCGATTCTCTCGTCGAAGAGTAGGGCTACGAGAGACGCCGCTCGAGGGTTGTGACATCTCGAATTTCGACCCGCGTGCCGCCGTTTTCGCCGCTGGTGACGGTACACGTCCAGTCGTGGGCTTCGGCGATGGCGCGAACGAGCGCGAGGCCGAGCCCGTCGATTGCGGTCTCGTCGTCGGCGGTCGGATCGAGAACGCGGTCGTGTGCGTTTGGCGGGATTTCGGCGGCGTCATCGAGCATGAAAAAGCCGCGTGTGCCGGCGTCGTCGAAGCCGACCAGTCCGATCTGGATCGTCACGCCGTCGTCGGCCCGCGCGGCGGCGCTGTCGAAGGCCGTCTCGAGAAGGTGGACGAACCGGTCGGGATCGGCCCGGAGTGTGGCCATCGCGTCGACGACGATCGCGTCCTCGTCGATCCGGGCGTCGTGTGCGGCGTCGGCGATCGCCGACGCGAGGTCGATCCGACTCCGGGGGCCGACGGCGGTCGCGTTGCGAGCGAACTCGCGGACGTCGTCGACGAGGCGTTCGGCCCGATCGAGCGTGGTTTCGACAGTGTTCTCCGCGAGCGGGAACTCCCACTCGTCGGCGTCGTCGTCCTCGAGCGCGTCGGCGACTGCTTCGAGTTGGTGCTGGAGGTCGGTCGAGAGGATGTCCGCGACGGCTTCGAGGCGTTCGGTCTGGCGCTCGAGTTCGGCGGTTCGATCCTTGAGGATTTGCTCCCGGTCGGCCCGGTCGAGTGCGGCGCGTGTGTTCTCGACGAGCGTCGAAATGAGGTCGACGTCGGTCTCGTCGAAGCGGTGGGGATCGAACGAGCCGGTCATGAGCACGCCATGAGTGCCGATAGGCGCGATGATCTCCGAACGAAGCGGCGTCTCGGGATTGTAGAGTTCGTCGGTCTCCGTGAGATCATCGAATAGTTCGACGTCGCCGGCCTCGAAGACGTCCCAGACGAGGCCGTCACCGGGATTGAACCGCGGCAAGCCGCCGAACTCGTCGTGGGCACCGGCGGTGCCGGCAACTGGCTCGAGATAGCCGTGTTCCTGATCGAGCAACCAGACGCCGCTGATGGGCAGATCGAGCAGATCACTCCCCGAGTGGACGGCGATCGCACAGATCTCCTCGGGATCGTCGGACCCGAGAAGCCACCGGGTCACCTCGTGGAGCGACGTGACGACGCGGTCGTACTCGTGTTGATCGGTAATATCCCGGATGACGGCGGCGACGGTCGCCGTATTGTCCTCGATCGGGACGAACCGAAACTCGCCCATCCGGTCGTCACCGTCGGGTCCGGTGTAGGGCAACTCGAGTTGACGACGCTTGGCGGTGCCGATGTCGATGTCGGTGATCGCTCGGCCGATCTCGACGGTGTGATCGTCGTCGATGCCCGCTAACTCGGTCAGCGTCTCGACGTGTTCGCCGACGAGTTGCGATCGGTCTGCACCGATGACCGACTCGGTCGCGCCGTTGACGGTGACGATCTCGCGGTTGCGATCGAGCGTGACGACGGCGTCACGGATCGCCTCGACGACCGCGGCGTGTTGGGCCAGCGTCGTCTCCTGGGCCTTGCGCTCGCTGACGTCGCGCATATAGACCGAGAGTCCGGTCTCGGAGGGATAGGCGCGGGCCTCGAACCACGTCTCGAGGTGGGTGTGATAGATCTCGAAGGAAACCGGCACCTGTTCGTCCATCGCACGGTGGAACCCGTCAGGGAACTGCGTCTCGACGGTCTGTGGAAACTCGTCCCACATGACTCGGCCGATCAGCTCCTCGCGGGAGCGCTTTAGCAGCATCTCGGCCCGCTCGTTGAGATACGTGAACCGAAAGCTGGTATCGAGCGCGAAGAACGCGTCAGTGACGCGATCGACGATCGGGACGGAGCGCGTGGTCACCGCTGGTCACCGCCGCGTCGCGACCGAGTTGTCCGAGTCTCGCGCTCGAGGCGCAGTTTTCTCACAGTCGTTGATGCCATCGACGGACAGTCAGCCCATTGTTTGTGAACTCCCTATTTGAGTGCCGTGGCCGAGCGGCGCTGTGGGGTGTGTCCAACAGTGTCTGTCCCGCGAGCGACATCTCGTCGACGTCACCGGCCGGACGCTCCCGGTCGAGACAGAGCGGTCGACGCTCGAGCGCGAATCGTACGGCCTGCTGTCAGTCAGTGCCGGTGCACCCGCGACCAGCTTGTAACTCATACTACTGGACAGTAGTCAATACGAAGCCGGTCGGGAATTTGCGGCTGTTACCTGTGAGGACGGCCGCAGACATGCGACCGGTTTCACGTCGTTCTGTCAGGCAGTATCACCGGGGCACTCGTTACAGCAGACCGTATCAGGCGTGGTCAGCGACGAACGCCTCGATCCGGTTCAGTGCTTTTCGAAGATCTTCGAGGCCGGTCGCATAGGAGACACGAAGGTGGCCCTCGCCGACGTCGCCGAAGACGTCGCCGGGAACGACCGCGACGCCCTGTTCGCGCAGGACTTCCTCGGCGAACTCCTCCGCGGTGAAGCCCTCGGGCACCTCGGGGAAGCAGTAGAACGCACCCTTGGCCTCGAAGACGTCCATCCCGATCTCGCGAAACCGCGAGAGGACGAACCGCCGCCGGCGGTCGTACTCCTCGACCATCTCCGCGACGTCGTTGTCACAGGAGTCGAGCGCCTCGAGCGCAGCGTACTGGGCTGTCGTCGGGGCCGACAGCATCGTGTACTGGTGGATCTTGTTCATCGCGCCGATGGCGTCCGCGGGCCCGAGCGCGTAGCCGAGTCGGAGGCCGGTCATCGCGTGAGCCTTCGAGAAGCCGTTGAAGACGATGGTCCGCTCGCGCATCCCCGGGAGGGTCGCGATCGAGGTGTGGTCGCCGTCGTAGGTGAGTTCGGCGTAGATCTCGTCGGAGAAGACCATCAGGTCGTGTTCGCGCGCGAACTCGGCGATCGGCTCGAGATCTTCTTCGGGCATGATCGCCCCCGTCGGGTTGTTGGGATAACAGAGGACGAGGACGTCGGCGTCGGCTGCGCCGGCCTCCTCGAGGCCCTCGACGGTGAGCCGGAAGTCGTCCTCTTCTCTGGTGGGGACTGACAGCACTTCGCCGCCGGCGAAGATCACGCCGGGCTCGTAGGAGATGTACGCCGGCTGGGCGATCGCAACCGTGTCGCCGGGGTTGACGAACGCCCGGAAGGCGAGGTCGACGGCCTCGCTCGCGCCAGCGGTGACGATGATCTCCTCGTCGGGATCGTAGCCCAGCTCGAACCGGTCGGCGACGTAGTCGGCGATCGCCTCGCGGAGTTCGCGCTTGCCACGATTCGCCGTATACGAGGTCTTGCCCTGCTCTAAGGAGGTGATCGCGGCATCGCGGGCCGCCCACGGCGTCGCAAAGTCGGGCTCGCCGACGCCCAGTGAGATGACCTCGTCGCGTTCCTCGGCGATTTCGAAGAACCGACGGATGCCCGACGGTGGAACCGCCTGCACGCGGTCTGACAGTTCGAACGTCATTGTCAGGGTGAATAGGAGAGGCGGTCGTCGTCCTCACCGTCGCCGAGTTCGATCCCGTTTTCCTTGTAGGAGGTCATCACGTAGTGAGTGACCGTCTGGGTGATCTCGGGGACGGGCGCGACCTTCTCGCTGATGAACTGCGAGACCTCGCGGATGGAGTCGCCCTCGACTTCCATATCGAAGTCGTAGTCACCGCTGACCAGCCGCAACGCCGTGACCTGCGGGAACCGTGCGAGGCGCGCTGCAATGTCGTCGTAGCCCGTCTCACGGTCGAGACGGACGTTCAACTCGACCTCGGCGCGGACGCGCTCGTCCTCGAGCCGATCCCAGTCGACGACAGCCTGGTAGCCACGTACCAGACCTGCTGCCTCGAGTTCCTCGATGGCTGCCTCGACCTCGTCTTCCTCGAGGTCGGTCATTCGCGCGATATCGGCCGCCGAGTATCGCGCGTTCTCACGAAGCAACTCGAGCACCTCGCGTTCGCTCATATCCCTTCGAAGCGCGAGCGCGAGTAAAGGTCTAACGTTCTTGTCGCGTTCCTCGCACCGGTGGTCGGACGCGTACCCGCGTGACTATTCTCCCGAACCGGGTGGGACTGTACAGTGCGAGTGACGATTCGGCCGCGAACTCAGCGGTAGTTCTTGAACAGCAAGGCTCGCACGTCGTCTTTCGTCTGGACCTGTTCGGTCGAGCCGTCAGGGAGGTCGACGGCGTACCGGTAGTCCGCCGAACTCGACTCGCGCCACTTCTCATCGTGAGTCTCGAGCAGGCTCATCATCTCGTCTAACATGTCGTCGTCATCTGCCGACCCGCTCCCGTTGCTGCCGTCATCGGCACCGCCCGCACCGGCGTTTCCGTCGGCGTCCGTCTCGGGCTCGTCAGTTACGCCCGACTCATCGTCCGATTCGTCGTCCATGTCGTCCGTCTTCTGGTCGTACCCTGCGGATTCGCTGTCATCCGTCTCCGGTTCGGTCGCCTCGGGCTCGTGGTCAGGGTCTTCGGCCAGTCGGTCACTGACCGCTTCCGTTGCCGTCTCGCCTTCGATATACGAGACTTCCTCGAGTTCGTGGGGATCGTCGTCGCCATCGATGGCGGCCCCGACGGAGGCTGCGACATCCTCGGTCGCCGAGGAGTCGAACTCGTCGGCGTCGAGTTCGACCTCGCCGTCGAGATTGTCGATCAGGAACTGGACGGCGTCACGTTCGCGGACGAAGCCGTACTTGCCGACGACGGATTCGGAAATCTCCTCGCGGAGATGCTGAATGAAGGCGTACTGTTCGTCGGTGACCTCGAGCGTCTTCATACCCCGTCGATGATCCTGAAGGTACAAATATGTAAGTCGTCGCAATCCGTGGTTCTCCGGGATTCGGTGTCAGGAGATCGATCTCGAGATGATAGTTTCGTTACCAGGGCCCAATAATGGTCGAGCACTGGATTCAAGTACTGCGAGTTGACATAGCCAGCTGGCTATGGACGATGTGCTCGAGCTCGTCGATCTCGTCGCCGATTCGGAGCTCGAAGGCGTATTCGTCTGGCTACTTCGGTTGGTCGGGTTGGTCGCGGTGGTGACCGGCCTCGGGCTCTGGCTACTGACCGAGATGGGGATACTCGTCTTGCCGCTCGTCCTGATCGTCGGCGGGGTCGCCTTGCTCGTCGTTCCCAGCGTCCTTCTCTCGATCGCCGAACTGTTCGGCTACTGCCGGCTCGCCGAACCGTCGGCTACTGCTGCGATTTCCGGCTGGGAGGTGGAGAAGGCCGATCAGGGATCAGACGGAACCTCTTTTCGCCCCGTCAGCGTGTCGGGGTCGAGGCTGAAAAAGTGGAACGTGATCTCCTTTCGCGGCCGTTCGAAAATGTCGACGCGCGGAATCTGAATCGCCCACATCCCCTGTACCGCACTGGATTCGTACTGCTTCTCCTCGATATCGTCGAGCGTGCCCGTCGCGATGACGCTTTCCCACCGGCTGTCAGTTTTGCTGTAGACGACGAACGAGACGGGCTGATCGATGAAGTCACTCTTTCGGCTGTCTTGGGGTGTCGATAGCTGATAGTACAACAGACCCTCGTCCGCGTTGTAGCCGTACGACACCGGTATCGAAACCGGCGGCTCGTCTGACCCGGCGGCAAACGAGAGAACCCCCGTCCCACCGCGGCCGAGGAAGTCGGCAACCTCGTCGTCGCTCATCTGGAGCCAGCGTAACCCTTGCATATCCCGGTTGTCGATCTGCATGCCAAAAATACGCTGTCACGATGGCCCTGACAGTCAACATCGCCGATGTACGAGCCGCAAGTCACACGAGACGTGCGGGACGATTAAGGACAAACGAGCCGAACGATCGGGTATGGTCCTGACGGAATCCGAACCCGAACTCGAGGCCGGTGACGCTGCACCCGACTTCGAACTCGAGGGCGCCGACGGCGAAACGTACACGCTCGAGTCGTTTGCCGACAAGAAGGCGCTGTTAGTCGTCTTCACGTGCAACCACTGCCCGTACGCGCAGGCGAAGTTCGACCTGTTGAACGAACTGGCCGACGAGTACGACGACGTCGCGGTCGTCGGAATCAACCCCAACGACGCCGAGGAGTACCCCGACGACTCCATGGCGGCGATGCGCGAACGCGTCGAAGCGGGGACGATCCAGTACGACGCCTACCTCCGCGACGAGAGCCAGGACGTCGCCCGTGCGTACGGTGCAGTCTGTACGCCCGATCCGTTTCTCTTTGCACGCGCGGCACAACCGCAAGATGACGCCGGCTTCGAATTGGTCTATCACGGCCGCCTCGACGACGCCCTGAACCCCGACGAAGAACCAACCCGGTTCCACATCCGCGAAGCGATCGACGCCGTGCTGGCCGACGAGGAAGTCGACCTCGAGTGGCAGCCGTCCCAGGGCTGTTCGATCAAGTGGAAAGACGAGTAGAGCGATGTGACTGTCTCGGCGGGTAACCCGTCGGCAGGTCGATTTTGGTGATGGCCGTGGGAGCAAGGATTGTGAGCCATCAGCCACGCGGAAACGAACTCCGCGAGACGCTCGAGGCCGGCGACGTCGCGCTCGGCGTCCTCGAGAGCACGTACAGCCCGACGATCGTCGAACTCTACGCGGCACTCGGCGTCGACTTCGTCTGGATCGACCTCGAGCACGGTGGCCCGAGTCCGTGGGACGCCGAGCGGCTCGAGGGGCTGCTTCGGGCGGTCGACGGTACCGAGACGGAACTGCTGGTTCGCGTCCCCGACACCGATCCGGCGCTCGTCCGCAAGGCACTCGACGCCGGCGTCCGGAACGTGTTCCTCCCGCGCGTCGGCAGCGCCGCCGAACTCGAGCGGGCGGTCCGTGCGGGTCGGTTCGAGTACGACGGCGATCCCGGCCGGCGCGGGCTCGCGAACCCCCGTGCGAGCCGCTGGGGGCTCGCCGACGACTACGTCACGACCGAAGACGAGTCGGTCGTCGTCGGCGTGACAGTCGAGACTCAATCAGCGCTCGACGACCTCGAGGACATCCTCGAGGTGCCGGAACTCGGTTTCGTCTTCATCGGGCCGCTCGACCTCTCGGTCTCACTGGGGCATCCAGGCGAGTTCGATCATCCCGAGGTCGAGGAAGCCGTCGAGACGATCCGATCGGCAGCCCTCGAGGCGGACGTCCCGGTCGGCGGGCTCGGGTTCGGAATGGACGACGTCAACGAGAAGGCACAGCAGGGGTATCAGTTGCTGAACATCGGCACGACGACGGGTGCGTTGCAGTCGGCAGTGACGGGGTGGTTAGACGACTACGACGGGAGCTGACGCTCGAGGGGACCGCACGGCTAACCTGACCCGATTCGATTACCGATTGACGGCTCGGCGGTACTGAACTGGCCACTGTGCTTCGATGTCGTCCGGATCGCGCTCGAGATCGCCGGCAGCGCGGAGCCCGAAGTACGGATCGCGCAGAAACTCTCGACCGACGAGTACGATATCGGCGCGGCCGTTGCGAACCAGCGCGTCGGCCTGTTGTGGTTCGGTGATGCCGCCGACCGCGCCGACGTCGACGTCGGTCCCCCTGCGGACGCGTTCAGCCAGTGGCACCTGGAAGTTTGGACCGCCGGGAACCTCCTGTTCGGGGTGGAGCCCGCCCGAACTGACGTCGATCAGATCGACGCCGAGGCGGGCGAGCTCGTCGGCCAGCCGCATGGACTGTTCGATATTCCACGACTCGCGGACCTCGAGCCAGTCGGTGCCGGATATGCGGACGAAAAGCGGCTTGTCGTCGGGCCAGACGTCACGGACTACGGTGACGACCTCGCGGAGCAGTCGGGTGCGGTTCTCGAAGCTGCCGCCGTAGCTATCCGTTCGGCGGTTCGTGACCGGCGAGAGGAACTCGTGGAGCAGATAGCCGTGGGCTGCATGAATCTCGGCGATCTCGAAGCCAGCCTCGAGCGAGCGCTCGGCTGCGGCGCGGTAGGCGTCGATCACGCCCTGAATGTCGTCCGCGTTGGCTTTGCACAGTGCCGGCCGGTCGCCGTCGAACGGTGGGTAGGCACTCGGCGACGGCGAGAGCACTTCCCAGCCACCCTCATCGGGCTGTTTCGGCACGTTGCCCTCCCACGGCCGCGTTTTGCTCGCTTTGTGACCTGCGTGGGCGAGTTGGATTCCCGGGACGGCACCCTGCTCGCGGATGAACGCCGTGATCGGCTCGAGCGCCGCCGCGTGCTCGTCGCTCCAGATTCCGAGGTCGTGGGACGTGATACGACCGCGTGGTTCGACTGCAGTTGCCTCGGTCATGACGATGCCAGCACCACCGACGGCACGGCTCCCGAGATGAACCCGGTGCCAGTCGGTCGCCAGCCCGTCGGGCTCGCAAGAGTACTGGCACATCGGAGAGACGGCGATGCGATTCGGTATCTCCGTTTCGCGAAGCGACAACGTGGAGAGCAGGTCGGCCATCGGAGAGAGATAGCCACGGCTGAGAGAAAACAGCCGTGGTGGGGGAGGAGATTGCCGGCTCGGACTCATCGTTCTCGCTACCACAGCACGTTATCCCGTTTGCGCTCCCAGCACCGGTATGACCACGAGGACAGCACTGCTCGAGCGCTTCGATACCGACCAGCCCGTCGTCGGCATGGTTCACCTGCCGGCGCTACCCGGCGCACCGGAGTTCGACGGCGACCGCGATGCTGTTCGGACCCGTGCGCTCGAGGACGCACGCCGACTCGCCGACGGTGGGATCGACGGGATCATCGTCGAGAACTTCGGCGATGCACCGTTCTATCCGGCTGACGTGCCGAACCACGTCGTCGTCGAAATGACGGCGATCGCGACGGACCTGACCGACGCCGTCGACGTGCCCGTCGGTATCAACGTGCTTCGCAACGACGCCGAGGCAGCGCTATCGATCGCCGCAGCCGTCGACGCCGCGTTCGTCCGTGTCAACGTCCACGTCGGCACCGCCGCGACGGACCAGGGAATCCTCGAGGGTCGCGCCCACGAAACGCTCCGGCTTCGCGACCGACTTGCAGCCGACGTTGCGATCCTCGCGGACGTCCACGTCAAACACGCGACGCCAGTTGGCGAGCAATCGATCGACCGGGCAGCGCTCGAGACGGTCGACCGCGGCAAGGCAAACGGCGTGATCGTCTCCGGGCTGGGAACCGGCGTCGAAACGCCGCTTGCGGATGTCGAACGCGTCGCCGACGCGCTCGCAGCGCACGGCCACGATCGAGTGCCGGTGTTCGTCGGCAGCGGGGTGACGACCGAGACCGTCGGTGACTGTCTCGCAGCGGGTGCAGACGGCGTCATCGTCGGGACTGCGATCAAGGACGGCGGCGAGACGACCGCGCCAGTCGCCAGCGGGCGCGTCGCGGACCTCATCGCTGCGGCTCGAAACTCAGAGCCCGAGCAGTAGCGGGCCGATCAGGACCCCCATTAGATGAACCCGACGGGCCCCCAGTTGAACCGGCACCATCCCGACTGCGGTCGCAGCGAGGATGATCGCGATGCCGACCACGCCAGCAAACAGGTACGCAAGCACGAGTAACAACGCGAGAACCGCCGTCGAAAGCTGCCAGTAGGGAAGCCGACCGACGAACTCGAGATAGGCATCCCCAACGACGACCACGAGCACGAAGCCGGCGAGCCCCGCGAGCACGACGGCCGCAAGCAGGATCGGTAGCTCGAGTGGCACGCCCAGACTGTCGACGGCGACCAGCACGCCGGTCCGGGGCTGGCCGATGGCGACCAGCGCAAAGAGCGCGAAGATCGTATTTGCGGTGTCGACGCCGCTGGTCGCGACGATATATCCTCGATCGGTGGCGCCGTCCGGGACGACGACGAGCACCGCAACGGCCGCGATCGCCGCCGTGATACCGGGTAGATAGCCGACTACGGCTCCCGCGAGCGTCCCGGCAAGCGCCGTTATCCCGACGAGGCCGCGCGACATCGTGATCCCGGAGCCGTCCTGCGGGGGGAGACCGCTCCCACGAACCGCGTCGATCAACACCGGTGCTCCGAAGAGGCCAGCAAACAGCGGCGCGAGGGTGCCGCCGGCCTCGAGCGGGGCCGCCGGTGAAAGATCCAGTGTGAGCACGCCGAGTCCGGCGGCCAGCGCGAACGAGAGCAGGCCACCGACTCGACTTCGCCACGTGGGCTCCGATGCGACCAGCGCGATCACGATCATCGCAAGCACCAGTGACAGCTGTGTCCGTATCGTCGGGTAGACGGCCGTTATCACCCTGGTGATGGGAACGGCAAGCGGCACCGCGGCGAGGACAGCAAGCAGACTGCCGAGCGCAGAGAGCCTGATCGCCTCGTAGCCTCGTCCCTCGAGGACCAGCCGATGACCCGGCAGCGCGGTGACGGCCATCTCCGCGTCGGGAACGCCGAGTGCCATCGCCGGCACGGCGTTCAGGAAGGTGTGGACGACGCCGGCGGAAAGCATCGCACAGCCGACGAACAGCGGCGGGCCGGGGACTGACGGTGCGATTCCCGCCAGCAGGAGTGCGAAGTTGTTGGCATGGAGGCCCGGAACGAGCCCGCTACAGGTCCCACACAGCGACCCGGCGAGCACCCACGCGAGCAACTGCAGCGTCAGCGCCGGCTCGACGACGACCTCGACCGGGGCAGGCATCGCTGCCTCTGGCCGCGCCTTCACGTATAAGCACTCGGCCAAGCGGAGCCGCGAGTCCGTGCACACACCCGAGGGTGTCGCCACTCATCCGCGAGCGCAAGAAAAAATCGGTGTTTACAACTCGTCGAAACCGGTTCGACGGAGACGTTATCCGAAGAGTTCGCCGAGGCCTTCGCCGCTGGCGTCGTCCTCCTCTTCTTCTTCGTCTTCGTCCGCCGTGTCCGGCACGTCGCTGGTCTCTTCAGCCTCGTCGCCGTCGTCGTCGCCACCTTCCGCGGCTGCGGCACCGCCTGCGGCGGCTCCGCCAGCGGGGACGGCAGCGGCTTCCTCGACGGCCTCGTCGATGTCGACGTCCTCGAGCGCGGCGACGAGCGCCTTGACACGGGACTCTTCGACGTCGACGCCGGCAGCGTCGAGCACGTTCGTGAGGTTGTCTTCGTTGATCTCTTCGTCCGATTCGTTCAGGATGAGTGCAGCGTATACGTATTCCATTGGTATGTCCTCCGTTGATTAGCCGAACATTGCGCCGAGACCTTCTGCGCCGTCGCCGTCGTCTTCGTCGTCATCATCGTCGGCGTCGGCCTCGTCAGTCTCAGCCTCGTCTTCGGTCTGGTCGTCTGCCGATTCGTCCTCGTCGTCGGCTGCCGCCGGGGCGGCCGCCTCGACGCCCTGAAGCTCCTCAGGGAGTGCCTCCTCGTCGTCGATCTGGGCCGCAAGCGCACGCAGCTGTGCGTCGGCCTTGCTGACGAGGTCGGGCATGAGGGCTTCGTCCTCGATTGCGGCCTGCAGGCCGAGGCTCTTGGCCTCGCCCGTGGCCTTGGCGATGAGCGTCGGTGCGGTCGCCGCGGTCGGGAAGCTCGCGTTGATCGAGAGGTTCTGGGCGCGAGCAGCGGCCGTCGACACGTCGCTCTGGTAGGCCTCGACGTCGATGTCGAGGTCCTCGGGGTCGAACAGGACGCCGTCAGCGATGACAGCGCGCAGGTCCAGCCCGACTTCCTTGGGCTCGATACCCAACTCGTTGAGGACGTTTGCCAGATCCGCAGAGACTTCTTCGCCGGCCTCTAAGACCGTCGAATCCTCCATGACCTGGATCGAACCCTCTTCGATGCGTGCGTTCGCGCCGATGCTCTGGAGTTCGCCGACGAACGGCCCCGGGTCGACACCGGTGTCCCCTTCGGGGATCACGATGTCGTTTGGAGCGACCTCGCCCTCGTTGATCGGAGCAGGCGTCTTCGACGCCTCGAGCTCCTTGTACAGCGAGAACGGGTTCTCGTTCGTCGCGACGATACCGACCTGCCCTTCGATGTGCTCGACGAGGTCGTCGAGGTCGGCGTCCTCGAGTGCACGCGTCTGCAATCGTCGTCTTCACGTAGACGGCGTCGATGTTCTGGGGCCCCTTCTCGAGGTCGGCGTGCAGGCGACGCAGGATGACGTCGATGTTGTCGGCGACGTCCTCGGCGTCCATCTCTTCGGACCCGACGAGCGTGTGGAAGGTTCGTCGGTCGCCGGAGCGAAGCTGCACGGTATTTTTGAGCCGATTGACGGTTTCGACGACGTCGTCGTCGGGTGCGAGCGGGTCCGGCATCTTCCCTCGGGGACCGAGAATGGTACCCAGGTGCCGGGCGATGTCTTGCATCATCGCCTCTTCGGCGATGAAGAAGTCCGTCTCGTCGGCCATATCCTTGGCCTCGTCGTCGTCCAGATCGGCCACGTCGTCCTCCGAGAGGACCTCGTCCGCTGCCTCTTCGGCGCGGACTGCGGTTTCCGGGCTACTGCTGTTTCAATATCCGAATCTGCCATCGTTCACCTCCGTAGTACGCAGGAGTGCTCCTACGGGTCAGTGAAACAGGCGATGCCTGTCTCCGTTGAACCAAGTGTCATCGCAGACTTAAACCCGTCGAACTACCCGCGCGCCTCATCACGATCGTACTCCAGGTGCAGGCAGGACCGATACGACCGTCTCGCTGTCAAATGGAATGTTATCCTGACAATCAAAAGTTCTATTATAATGCCGAGTGTAATATACATCGATGTGGCCATTAGACTTATATAATAGGGTTGGGTCCCCGGTTCCGAATTCGGCCGGCATGCTGCCTATCGCCGACGGCACGTTTGCGGCATATCGATCGCTCGAAGTGCTCATTCGTGTCGGTGTTCAATTCGTTGTCGCCTTGCTCGTCACGATGATCGTGTTCGGATTGCTCCATTCCTATGCGAGTAATGCAGTGACGAAATCGAGACGCAGCCCGGTGATCTCGTTCGGGATTGGACTCCCGAGCCTGCTCGTCGTCGTCGGCCTTGCAGGGACGGGCTATCTCATCGTCGACACCAGCATCGGGGTGTTCTTCGGCATCCCGCTGGTCATTCTCGGAACGACGGTTGTTCCGGTTGTGATGGCGATCGGGCTCACTGCGATCGGCTGTACGATCGCCTCCCGGTTCGGAACTGACCGGCTGTGGGTCGGGATCGTCGGTGGCGCACTCGTAAGCGGGCTTGCCGGACTGGCACTTCCTGCGACCGTTGCCGTTGCCACTCTCGCCGGCGCGCTCGGTCTCGGCGCGGGGATTCGCGTCCTCTTCAGCGGCGTCGGCACGGCGCGACCCGACGAGCGCACTGTCCCGCCCGCGAACAAAATCTAACTCGCTTGCGTTCAACGCTCTCGCTGATTGGTCTCCAAACTCGTCACTGACCATCCGAATGCTCGCGTTTCGCTTGCGCTCGCTACTCGAAGATTAAACGCTCGTGGTTGTCTTACTGACTGCTGCGAAAACGAGAGTGTACTCGAGATTCGTCGATTAGGCGTCGGCCGCCAGCACGTCGTCGTACTCGCCACTGTCGACGCGCTCTTTGAACTCGCGGGCATCGTTGCCCTCGATGGTAACACCCATCGAGGCACAGGTGCCGACGACTTCCTTCGCGGCGTTGATCGTATCGTAGGCGAGCAGGTCGGGGTGTTTCTGCTCGGCGATCTTCTTGACCTGATCGACGGAGAGGTCAGCGACGAAGTCCTTCTGGGGCTCGCCGCTGCCGGTCTCGAAACCGGCCTCGTCCTTGACAAGCGCCGCCGTCGGTGGGACACCGACGTCGATCTCGAAGGAACCGTCATCCTCGTAGTCGACGGTGACGGGGACTTCGGTCCCGTCGAACGCCTCGGTCTGATCGTTGATCTCCTGTACGACAGCCTGCACGTCGACGGGGGTCGGTCCGAGCTCGGGACCGAGCGGCGGGCCAGGGTTGGCCTGGCCACCCGGAACGAGCACTTCGATGGTTCCAGCCATACCCGTCACAACCCGTGCGCG
>SDGW01000215.1_pt1 | contig 24687 bp, 23 predicted proteins | sample 2873831 | NCBI WGS metagenome assembly SDGW01 (sample SAMN08132700, study PRJNA421101) | hypersaline lake metagenome | isolation source: celular fraction 0.22 microns magnesium sulfate-rich crust from ephemeral... | place: Spain: Penahueca Lagoon, Toledo | collected 2011-07 | reverse complement strand
CGAAGTTCACGTTACAGTATTTTCTCCGTCTAGGAGAAGACTCCGAAGTGTGAGAATATGGCTTCAGCGCCGTTCTCAGTCGCCGAGGCGACGGTAGCGGAACTCGGCACGAGCGGGACAGCTGCGACCAGCGGAGGAAGGTCCCGAAAGTCGCGGATCGCGCCGTCGGCGTCGATGGCCCCCGACGACGTGGACCCGCGGCTGAGCCCGGGGGCTCGGCACCCAGCGAACGGCGTCGACGCCTGGCCGTCTCGGTGGATCGGCGGCCCCGCCCCGATCCGGCCCGTCCGGATAGTTTTCGCCCGGCGAGGAGTCACGAACATAGCCATCATTTAAAACTCGCCGCGCCGTATCGATCGATGCGGTAAGGAAGACACCCGACCGTTACGCCGACGCATTCCGGCATCCCCCCACCCCACATCGCAACGGTTCGGAGTGACGAACACGTCCGCGCCCGCGCGAAAGCGGGCGTGGTCTTCCTTACTTGCTTCTACCCGGTCGTCGATCCGTGAGCGCCGTCGCTGCCGTGTCGCTACCGGTTTTGCAGGTCAGAAGAGCGGGGATCGACGCGCGAGCTCGGAGGCGGGGCGGCTCAGAACGTCGGCTCGTCCTCGTTGCCGCCCTCCTGCATCGCGGGGTCCTGTTGGTCCTCGACGGTCTGGGTGAACAGGTCGCTGTCCATCTCTTCGGCGGGCTCCTCCTCGATGTCGTACGCCGAGACGCCGCGCTGCAGCAGGTCCTCGACGGCACGCTCGCGGTTGAGGAACTCGCCGGACTCCACGAGCCGGTTGAGTTCGCCGGTGATACGGTCGGGGAGGTCGACCTCGATCTGCGCCATGTCTCCCCCTCCACGCTGGAGCGCTGTGAACTTTCCGCTCGTGGCCCTCTCCGCGACGGCGTCGAACGGAGCCGACGCGCTCAGTGGTCCTCGAACCAGGTCGACAGCTCCTCGAGGCGGTGGATCGCGCGGTCGGGGTCGCCGATGTTGTGGTGCTCGCCGGGGTAGATCACCAGCCGCGAGTCGACGCCCTGCTTCCGGACGGAGACGAACAGCTGTTCGGCCTGCGTCGGCGGGCAGCGCCAGTCCTCCTCGCCCGCGGTGACGAGTAGCGGCGTGTCGACCTGATCCACGTCGGTGATCGAGGAGATCTCGCGGTAGGTGTCGACGTTCTCCCACGGGAGCCCGAACTCGTCCTCGTGCCAGAGGTGGTTGTCGTCGGTGCCGAACGTGGCGTAGAAGTCGTAGATGCCGTGCTCGGCGGCGGCGCCGGCGAAGATGTCGGTCTTCGTCACCGCCGCGGCGGTGGTGATCCCGCCGTAGGAGAAGCCCGTGAGGTAGAGCCGGTCCTCGTCGGCCCAGCCCTCGTCGACGAGGTGTTCGACGCCGGTTCTCACGTCGTCGACCTCCTTGTCGCCCCGCGTCCCGCGCAGGCGCTCGGCGAACTCCTGCCCGTATGAGGTCGAGCCGCGGTAGTTCGTCCGGAGCACGATGTACCCCTTGCTCGTCCAGAACAGCTGGTCGAAGCCGAACGCCGGCGAGTCGTACGACATCGGCCCGCCGTGGACCGAGGAGACGACCGGGTGCGGCTCGGGGTCCTCGGGGTCGAACTCCGGCGGGAGGTACGCGAGCCCGTGGATCGTCACGCCGTCGGAGTTCTCCCAGGAGAGCCGGACGCAGTCGTGGGGCTCGTCGACGAGGTCGGCGTTGACCGCGCTGACCTGTGCGAGCCCCGCCTCGTCGGCTTCGGCGCCCTTCTCCGCGTCCAGGCCCGCGCGGTCCATCGCGTAGACGTCGGCGCCTGCCTCGGGGTCGTCCATCCGGAACGCGAGGGTGGAGCCGTCGTCGCTCACCGAGAGCCCGGAGACCGAGCGGCTGCGCCCCTGGGCGACGAACACGCGCTCGGGCTCGTCGGCGTCGGCGTCCAGCCTGACCATCCGGGTGTTCCCCTCGTCGCCGTACAGGCCGACGAGCGTGCCGTCGTCGAGCCACTGCGGGTTGCCGCCGAACGCGATCGTCCGATCGAGCGAGCCGGAGACCGACTGCATCTCGCCGCTCTCCGCGTCGATCACGTACGCCTCGGTCGGCTTGTACCAGTTGTATGGCTCGCCGCCGCCGACCGCGATGCGGTCGCCGTCGGGGGACCACTCGAGACCGGCGATCCGGAGCTGGGCGTCGGTCAGTTGCTCGTACCCCGTGCCGTCCGGCCGGATCGTGTACACGTGCCGGACGTGGGTGTCGTCGGGGTCCTCCTCGTGCTGGGCGACGAAGGCGATGCGGTCGCCGTCGGGCGACCAGGCCGGCTGGAGGCCGCCGCGGTCGCCCTTCTCCTCGTCGTCGTACGCGTGGTCGAGCCGGACGGTCTCGCGGCTCTCGGCGTCGACGACGAACAGGTACGTGGTGACCTCGTCGAGCCAGCCCGCGCCGTCGCCCTTGTGCTGGAGGCGGTCGATCTCGATGGGGCCGTCGTCGTTCCGCTGCTGCAGGTACTCCTCGTCCTCGTCGGTCGGGTCGCGGGCGGCGACGACGAGGCGCTCGCCGTCGGGCGCCCAGTCGAACTCCGCCACGCCGTAGTCGCGGTCGGTGAGCTGGCGGGCGTCGCCGCCGCGGGCCATGTCGAACGACCAGACCTGGGGCTTCGGCCCCTCGCCGACGGGCTCGTCGTTCTCCTCGTCGTCGTCCTCCGCCTCGACCTCGGCGCCGTTCTCGACGGCGAGGCCGGCGTCGGTCTCGCGGGCCGCGACGAACGCCAGTCGGTCGCCGTCGGGCGACCACTGGGGGCTGGAGGCGCTGGAGGCGCGGGTGAGTCGGTACGGCTCGGCGGAGCCGTCGGTCGGCGCGACGAACAGCGACGTGTGGCGGTCGTCCTCCTCGGCGTCGAACTCGCTGACGAGGAACGCCACGCGCTCCCCGTCGGGGGAGACGGCGGCGCCGGACGCGATCGAGAAGTCGTAGAACCGCTCGGGGGTGAGTTCGTCCACGGGCGGAGTGTGAGCCGAGTGATGAAAAACGTACGCCCCCCGGCCGATCTGTGGGTCAGTCGTCCTCGTCGGCTGACCGCGTGCCGACGAGATCAGTCGTCCTGTCCGGCCGACCGGCGCCGGACAGATCAATCCTCGCTGAACGGGTGCTCCTCGGGGTTCCCGTGGACGGCGCTCCGGAGGATCTGTCGCGTATCGCGCACGAGCCGGACCAGCTGCCCGCTCCGGGTGACGAACAGGCCGAGCGCGAGCAGCACGTACGTCGCCGTGAACAGGTGGAGCAGCTGGATCTCCGTGATCGGCAGGTGGATCATCTCCCGGAGCGCGAGGAACTCGAGCACCACCTGCGAGAGGAAGAGGGCGAGCAGGACGATCGCCTCGCGCACGTCGATCTCGAAGTTGAGGATCAGCGCGATGGCGAACAGCGACTGGGCGGCGGTGATCCAGATCTCGGCGGCCTGCTTGGCGTCGAACGCCAGCGCGCCGTACTCCCCGAGCGCGATCGAGTGGACGACGACCAGCGTCCCGATCAGCAGGGTCCACTGGTTCAGCTTCGAGGAGATGAGCGCGTTGAACCCGGCCGTGGAGCGCGCCTTCCGAACCAACACGACGACGACGATCAGTTCCGGCGACTCGGAGGCCAGCGGCGCGATCCACTGGATCATGAAGAACGAGGGGACGCCGATGTCCTCGCCCAGCAGCTCGAGGCTGTGGGCGAACGGCTCGACGGCGGTGAAGATGATCAGCCCGGAGAACAGGAACAGCGCGATCACCGTCAGCGCGCGGTACGGGTTGGGGATCCGCCCCAGCATCGCCGGGACGCCGACGTGTTCGACGTCCTCCTCCGGCTCGCCTCGGAGGACGACGCCGATGTAGAGCACGTACAGCCCCACGAGGACGGCCATGTCGAACACGTCGATCCCCGCACCCAGCGGGACGAGGAAGGCCCACAGCGTCGCCGCCAGCAGGAACGCGACCTCGAGGCTGATGTCCCGGTCGAGCGAGACGGCGTTTCGCAGGAACCCGTCGCGCTCCTTCACCGAGGGGTCCATCCCGGCGCCGGCGCGGTAGACGGTGAACAGGGCGATCCCGGCCCAGCCGATCCCGATCAGGATGCGGTTCGCGCCGGTCATGTTCGCGACGGCGAGGTTGCCGGCCTCGACGCCCGCGGGCGTGCCCGCCTGGACGCCGGCCTGCCAGGCGTACAGCGCGTCGACGGCGTACTCCGGGGCGACCGCGAGCACCGCGAGCACGGCGATGGCGAACGCCCGCGGCACGTCCTTCTCGGCGGTCTCGGCGCCCCACGTCAGGAGGAAGGAGGCGCCGAGGATCCCGACGCCGGCGACGGCGACGGTCGGCCCCGCCGTCAGCCTGTGGGCGCTCCCGGTCAGCCACCCGCCGAGCCAGGGGAGGGTCAGTATCGTTGCGCCGACGAGCACTGCGAGCTTTCTCGGGTTCATTCAGTTGGACGGAGCGAACACCGGGGTCGGTAAAAAGCACAGGTTAGCGTGTACGCCGCGGAATCCGACGGCGAGAGCAGCTTAAACGCCGGTTCGGTCGTGACCCCGTTCGACCGGCGAATCCGGTCGTGGACCGTGTCTCCCCGCCGGATTCGCGGGCGTGCGTGGTGAACGAACGGTCGGCCGGGGTTCGACAGGGATCCTCGGTGGAATTTCTGGAAATTTCGAACTGTTCAACGTGTATCGACCGTCCACGCATCGTGAGAACTCTTAAGTGGTCGCCGCCGGAGGCTCGAACGTATGCTTCCGGACGCTGCAGTCGTGCGAAGAGGGACGCGTCGGGACGGGCGACGCAGCGAGGTGGCTGCCTGATGGGGCGGGCGGTCAGCGTCTCGCTCCAGAAGGGCGGCGTCGGCAAGACCACCGTCGCCATCAACCTCGCCGACGCGCTCGCGGTCCGGGGGCACGACGTGCTGCTGGTCGACCTCGACCAGCAGGGCAACGCCACGGAGGGCGTCGGCCTGAAGGACGCCTACGAGCGCGACAGCCCCCACGTCGGCGACCTGCTCACCGACGACGACCCCGTCGACGCGACGGCGGTCGTCGTCGAGCGCGACGGGTTCGACGTGCTGCCGGCCCACGTGGATCTCGACGAGATCGCCGAGCGGGTCCGCAACTCCACGTTCGGGATGCTCTGGGTGCGCCGGCGGATCGTCGAGCCGCTGCTCGACGACGAGTACGACTACATCGTCGTCGACTCGCCGCCGAGTCTGGGGCCGCTCTCGGACGCGGCGCTGATCGGCACCGGCAGCGTGATCGTCCCGCTGCTGATGAGCGAGCCCAGCGTCAGCGGCTTCGAACGCATGTGGGACCAGCAAGTGGTCCCCATCCGGAACGAGGTGGACCTGGAGCTGCTCGCGGTCGTGCCCAACGACCTCTCGGGCAACAACGAGGAGCGACGCATCATCGAGGACCTGGAGGACTCGCCGTTCGAGGAACACCTCCCCGAGTTCTGCCGGTCCGACGAGTTCGACGACCCCGACTCCCCGGGGCCGGGGATCCGCCACCGCATCGCGTTCAGCCGCGCGTGGCGAGACGGAGAGACGCTCCGGGAGTACGACCCTGACAACGACATGCTCGACAGACTCGACCAACTCGCCGAGATCGTGGAGACCGATGCCTGACGACAACCGGTTCGCCGGCCTCTCGGACGCCGACGAGGGCGTCGACGACGCGGCGGAGCCGCCCGACGACGCGGACGCCGACGAGGGCGACGACGCCGGCGGCCCCGCCTTCGAGTTCGACGCCACCACCGCCAAGAGCATCTACGTCCGCCCGGAGACCCTCGAGACGCTCGAGGACGCGGAGTTCGAGGTGGAGATGCTGCTGCGACGCGAGCACGACGTTCGCGACGTGACCGGCCGGGAGTTCCACGACGCCGCGGTGCGCGTGCTCGCCGACCGGCCAGAGGCGGTCGTCGAGGAGATCCTGGCCGAACGCGAGTCGGAGTAGCGGCGGTCGGTTTCGAAAAGGAGCGCCCGATCAGTTGGGCTGGGCGTCCGTGTCGATCTCGACGTCGCTGTACTTCCCGAGCGCGCCGAGCTGGCCGAACAGCGGCATGTCGACCCAGTCGTAGCTGAACCGCTCGTTGGCCGGGTAGCCGTAGTTGATCAGCGCGCAGTCCTCCCAGTTGGCCTCCTCGAGCTTGCGGATCGCGTCGGCGCGGGCCTGGCGGTCCTCCTCGGTGTCGCGCTTGTTGTTCTGCATCGTCTCCCAGGCCTCCCGGGCGCGCTGGGAGGCGTCGGTCTCGGTCCAGTTCAGCCCCACCAGCGGCGGCGCCTCGACGCCCTCGTTGTTGGTGGTCTGCGTGTTCGGCGGGTACAGCAGCGCGAGCACGTTCATCGGGTCGGCCCACGCCATCCCCCAGGAGCCGAGCCCGGAGTCGCGGTTGCCCGCGAACTCCCGGTCGAGCAGCGTCGAGAACTCCGCGGTGTTGATCGTGAGCTCGATGTGGGCGGCCGAGAGCTGGTCGCGCAGGTTCCCCGCGATCTGGTCGTTCGTCGAGCCGGGGGTGTTGATGATCTCGAACTCGTAGGGGTCGTCCTGACTGTAGCCGGCCTCCTCCATCAGCTGGCGGGCGGACTCGATGTCGGACTCGTTGTAGCCGTAGGGGTAGTTCTCGCGGGCGTGCTCCTCGGCGGCCTCCGGGCCGCCCGGCCACAGCGACCGCGGCGTCATGTGGTAGCCCGGCGTCTGTCGCCCCTTGTACGCGTCGGCGGCGAGCTCCTCGTGGTTCATCACGTACGCGACCGCCTTCCGCGCGGGCTCGATCACGCTGTTCGTGTTGAACAGCATGAAGCTGGTCGAGAGCCCCGCGATGCGGAGGTAGTCGGCGGTCTCGTCGTTCTGGAGCGGGCCGTACGTGCCGATCTGCCGGCCGATGTCGTCGGTCTCCTCGACGCTGACCTTCCCCGGGTCGTACTGCGCGTTCGGGATCGGGAACGCGTCGACGTTCCGGTTCATCGCGTAGTTGAACTGCGCGTTGGGGTCGGCCAGCACCTGCCAGTGGACGCGGTCGATGTTCGGCTCGTCGCCGTAGTAGTCGTCGAACGCGACGACCGACGCCTCGTTGTCGGGGCTCCAGTTCTCGAACTCGAAGGGGCCGGTGCCGACGGGGGCGCTGGTGAACTCGTCGTACGCCATCTCGCCGTCGTAGCCGTCGATGTCGCCGACGATCCCCTCGGGGAGGATGACGAACGAGGAGTCGGACATGATGTCGATGCCGGCGTAGTACGGCGAGGAGAGCGTCACCTCGACCGTGTACTCGTCGACGGCCTCGACCGCGAGGCTGCCGGGGACGTAGTTCCCCTCGTCGTCGGTCTCGTGTTCGACGCCGAGGTCGCCGAGCAGCACGTAGTCGGAGGTGGAGTTGCTGGAGCCGGCCAGTCGCTCCCAGGAGTAGACGACGGCGTCGGCGGTGACCTCGTCGCCGTTGTGCGCGACGACGTTCTCCCGCAGCGAGAACGTGTACACCGTCCCGTCGTCGGAGACGTCGACGCTCTCGGCGATCGCGTTCGTCACGTCGGCGGTGCCGTGGGGTTTGGTGACGAGCCCGTCGAACATCTGGGCGACCTTCACGGCCTCCGTCGTGAGGACGGTCGCCACCGGGTCGAGCGTGTTCGCCGACTCGTTGATGAGCCGGAGCGTCGTCTGGTCGTCGCCGCCGGCCGGCGTGTCGTCGTCGCTCGCCTCGGTTTCGGTCGGCGTGTCGGTCCCCAGCTCGTCCGGGGGCGTCTCCTCGCCGCCGTCGGTACAGCCCGCGAGCGCTCCCGCGCCCGCCAGCCCGCCAGTCGCCTTGAGGAACTGCCGTCGTTGCAGTCCGTCTGATTCAGCCATACCGGTTCCTGTTTGAGACAACGGTTAGGTGTTGCGGTGGTTTCGCGGGCGAACTGTTGGTTAGAAACACGTAACGGCGCCGCGAAGCGCGGAGGTTGGGGAAGACGTATTAACGGGCGCCCGAATGGACGCACAAAGAATGAGTCGCTGGAGCTACTTCGCGCGCAGGGTCCTCCTGATGATCCCTATCGTCTTCTTCGGGACCACCATCACGTTCGTGATCCTCCGGATGGGACCGATCGACCCGGCGGCGGCGGTGATCGGGGCGTCGGGCGACACCGAGGCGTACCAGTCCGTGCGCCGGAGCCTGGGCCTCGACCAACCGCTCTGGCTCCAGTACGTCGACTACCTCCGCGACCTGTTCACGTTACAGTTCGGCTACTCCTGGGTCGTCAACCGCGGGCGCCCGGTGTGGGAGCTCATCGGCGTCTACGCGCCGCGGACGATCTGGCTCGGCGTCTGGTCGGTGATGCTCCCGCTGTTCGTCGGCCTCCCCCTCGGGTTCTACGCCGGCCTCAACCCCAACACGCTGAGCGACTACGTCGCCTCCTTCGGCGGCATCGTCTGGCGGGCGATGCCCAACTTCTGGCTGGCGGTGATCCTCGTCGCGGTGCTGACCCAGTCCGAGCAGCTGTTCGGCTTCCAGTGGGAGTCGTGGCTGGTCGAGACGAACATCGTCACGCCGCCGGAGCTCGCCGAGCTCTGGAGGCCCTCGAACTTCTTCGCGGCGTTCAAGGCGACGCTGCCGGCGGCGCTCGTGCTCGGCTCGGCGTCGATGGGGAACGAGATGCGGATCGGCCGGACCGCGGTGCTGGAGACGAAAAACGAGAACTACGTCGAGACCGCCCGCGCGAAGGGCGTCCCCGGCCGGAAGATCGTCTACAAGCACGTGTTCCGGAACGCGCTGATCCCGCTGGTGCCGATCATCACCGGCGAGGCGTTCCTCCTGCTCGGCGGCAGCGTGCTCGTCGAGACGGTGTTCAGCATCAACGGGCTGGGCTACCTGTTCTACGCGGCGACGATCAACGCGGACCTGCCGCTCGTGGGGTCGCTGATGTTCTTCTTCATCCTGCTCTCGGTGGGGATCAACATCCTCCAGGACCTGCTGTACACGCTGATCGATCCCCGCGTCGGCTACGGGGGTGAGGGCGCATGAGCGTCGTCGACGACGAGGACGCGACGCTGCGCGAGCGGCTGGCCGACGAGCCCGCGCCCGCGCTGCGAGTGCTCGCGGTCGTGGCCGCGCTGGTCGCCGTGGAGTTCGGTGCGCTCGCGAGCCTCGTGATGAGCCTCCCCTGGGAGGCCGTCGGCGCCGCGCTGCCGGGGTTCCTCCAGGGGGTCGCGGCGACGCTCGCGGGCGTCGGCGACGCGCTCGCCGGCCTCCCGACGCTGCTCTCCCGGGACGTGATCCCCAACGGCGGCTACCAGCTCCCCTCCGGCGAGTGGGAGAACACGTTCCTCGGGCTCTCCCCGGCGGCCGCGTGGCTGCTCCGGGTCGTCCTGATCTACGCCTACGGGTTCGTCTGGCTGCTCGTCGGCTGGTGGAGCTACCTCGTCTACCGCGACAACTACCGCCACGCCGACTGGGCGCCCGTCGACGACATGGTCGGGCGCTTCCGCAACCACTCCTGGGGGCTGTTCGGGCTCGCGATCATCTTCTCGTTCGTCGTGCTCGCGGTGTTCGCGCCGGCGCTGGGGCCGACGACCGTTGAGGCCAACATCGCCGACCCGTACCTCCACTCGGTCGAGTACTTCAGCGAGGAGACCGGGAGCGTCGAGGAGATCTACGTCGGCGACGCCAACGGCGAGTCCCAGTCACGCGGGCAGGGCGGCGAGAACGTCGGCCCGCTGAGCTACGACCAGTACGACCGCTTCCACCCGTTCGGCACGCTGCCGAGCGGGAAGGACCTGTTCACCTTCATGGCGGCCGGCGCGCGGGTGTCGCTGTTCATCGGCGTCCTCAGCCTCGTGCTCGCGGGCGGCGCCGCCGTGGTGTTCGCGCTCGCGACGGCGTACTACAAGGGGCTGGTCGACCTCGGGATCGTGATCGCGAGTGACAGCATCCAGGCGCTCCCCCAGCTGCTCGTGATCATGCTCGCCTCCTTCGTGCTCTCGGGGACGTGGCTCGCGAACCTCTACAACGGGGGGCTCGTGCTCGCCCTGCTGTTCGGGCTCACGGGCTGGCCGGGGCTCTGGCGCGCGGTGCGTGGCCCGGCGTTGCAGGTGTCCGAACGGGAGTGGGTCGACGCCGCCAAGAGCTTCGGCCAGCGACCGTCGGTCACGATGCGGAAACACATGCTCCCCTACGTCGTGGGCTACCTGCTGATCTACGCCTCGCTCACGCTCGGGGGCGTCATCATCGGCGTCGCCGGCCTCTCCTTCCTCGGCCTGGGGATCAACGCCCCGACGCCGGAGTGGGGCCGCGCGGTCAGCGCGGGCCAGCCGTACGTCGCCACGCCGTCGTGGCACATCTCGCTGCTCCCCGGCATCCTGATCGTGATCGTCGTCACCGGGTTCAACGCGCTGGGTGACGGGATCCGCGACGCGATCGACCCGCAGAGCGACGTCGACACCGGCCAACAGGACCAGACCGCGGCCGCAGGGGGTGGTGCCTGATGGCCGCCGACTCGCCGCGGCCGGACGCCGACGCCGGCGCCGCTGCGGAGGCGACCGACGACCGCCTGCTCGAGGTCGAGAACCTCGGAACGGTGTTCCACACCGAGCGCGAGACGATCCGCGCCGTCGACGGCATCTCCTTCGGCATCGCCGAGGGGGAGACCCTGGGGCTCGTCGGCGAGTCCGGCTCGGGCAAGTCCGTCACCGCGCGCTCGATCATGGGGCTGGTCGACTCGCCGGGCGAGCTCCTGCCCGACAGCTCGATCCGGTTCGACGGCCGCGAGCTCACGGGACTGAGCGAGAAGGAGTACGAGCGCGTCCGCGGCGGCGGCGTCGCGATGGTGTTCCAGGACCCGCTGTCGACGCTCAACCCCGTCTACACCGTCGGCAACCAGATCGAGGAGGCGCTCTCGCTGCACCGCGGGCTCTCCGGGATGGACGCCACCGAGAAGGCGATCGAGCTGCTGGAGGACGTGGGGATCCCCGACGCCGCCCGGCGCGTCTCGGAGTACCCACACGAGTTCTCCGGCGGGATGCGCCAGCGCGCGGTGATCGCGATGGCGCTGGCCTGTGACCCGGACCTGCTGATCTGTGACGAGCCGACGACGGCGCTGGACGTGACGATCCAGGCCCAGATCCTCGAACTGCTCGCGGAACTGCAGGAGGAACACGGGCTGAGCATCCTGTTCATCACCCACGACATGGGCGTCATCGCGGAGGTGTGCGACCGCGTCGCCGTCATGTACGCCGGCGAGGTCGTCGAACAGGCGCCGGTCGTGGAGCTGTTCGAGAACCCGCGACACCCGTACACGCGGGGGCTGCTCCGCTCGATCCCCAGCACCCAGCGCGGCGCCGACCGGCTCGAGACGATCGAGGGGGAGGTGCCGACGCCGAACGCGCCCGCGACGGACTGCCGGTTCGCGCCGCGCTGCCCCGAGGCGTTCGACGCCTGCCGGGAGGTCCACCCCGAACCGGTGCCCGTCGCGACCGAGCGCGCCGACGCCGACCACACCGCCGCCTGCCTGCTCTACCCAGAGGACGAGACGCGGGAGCAGGCCGTCGATCGCCACGCGGACGGGGGCGTCCCGCCCGAGCCCGGCGCCGACGCCACCGGGGGTGATTCGCGATGAGCCGGCAGGGCGCCGAGCGCGGGGCGACCGGGCTCGACGGGCTGGACTGCGACCCAGGCGAGGCGCTGCTCTCGGTGCGCGACCTCCGGACGTACTACGACTCCGGCGACCTCATCGGCGGCGACCCCGTGAAGGCCGTCGACGGCGTCAGCTTCGACGTCAAGAAGGGCGAGACGCTGGGGGTCGTCGGCGAGTCCGGCTGCGGGAAGACGACGCTTGGCCGGACGCTGGTCCGCCTCGAGGCCGCCACGGGCGGCGAGGTCCGCGTCGGCGACGACGACGTGACGGAACTCTCCGGCGACGACCTCAAAGCGTGGCGGCGGAACGCCCAGGTCGTGTTCCAGGACCCCGAGTCGAGCCTGAACGACCGGATGACCGTCGGCGAGATCGTCCGCGAGCCCCTGGACGTGCACGACTGGGGGACGCCCGCCGAGCGCCGGGAGCGCGTGCGCAGCCTGCTGGAGAAAGTCGGCCTGCGGGAGGAGCACTACTACCGCTACCCCCACCAGTTCTCCGGCGGCCAGCGCCAGCGCGTCGGGATCGCCCGCGCGCTCGCCCTGGAGCCGGAGTTCGTCGTCCTCGACGAGCCCGTCTCGGCGCTGGACGTGAGCGTGCAGGCCCAGATCCTCAACCTGCTGATGGACCTGCAGGAGGAGCTGGGGCTCACCTACCTGTTCATCGCCCACGACCTGAGCGTCGTCGAGCACATCTGCGACCGCGTCGCGGTGATGTACCTCGGCAACGTGATGGAGCTCGGGCCGACCGAGGAGCTGTTCGACGACCCCGCGAACCCTTACACGCGGGCGCTGCTGTCGGCCGTGCCCGAGCCGGACCCGACCGCGGAGATCGACCGGATGACGCTCCGCGGGACGCCGCCGAGCCCGCGTGACCCGCCGCAGGGCTGCCCGTTCTCGACGCGCTGTCCGGTGAAGATCCGGCCCGACGGGTTCGAGCGCGTCGACGACGAGACGTGGGAGGCGATCGAGGTGTTCCGCGAGACGCTGCGTGCACGGAGCCGCGCGGAGCGCTCGCTCTCGGAGCGGGCCCGCGAGTTCCTCGGCTGGGAGACGCGCTTCGCCACCGTCGACGAGGTGGTCGCGGAGCTGTTCGCCGACCGCGACCTGCCGGGATCGGTCCGGGAGCCGGTCGACCGCGCGAGCGAGCTCGCCCGCGACGGCGACGAGACCGCCGCGCTCGACCACCTCCGCGAGGAGCTGGGCAGCGTCTGTGACCACGAGCATCCGGCGGCCCACGGCGTCGGCGCCGCGGGACGCGAGAGCCGCTGTCACCGCCACGACGACGAGTACGAGGAGCCCGCGGCGGTCGGCCCCTCGGTCGGCGACGCGGAGTGATGGCCGACGGCTGGCGACCCCCCGGCGAGCGCGACGGCGGCGCCCGCTTCCGCCTGCGGCAGGGCGTCGACGCGCTGGTGTACGGGCTCGTGTTCACGCTGGTCGTGGTCGTCGTGAGCGGCGTGATCTCCTTCGGCCTCGGCGCGGGCTGGTTCGGGGTGGAGCTGGTGCTGTTCTTCCTCGGGATGTCGCTGCTGGCCTACGCCGCCTTCCAGCTCCGCCCGGCGAAGCGCTGGGACGTGGAGTTCGACGACGACGGCTACCGGATCGTCCGCCCGAACGAGGACGGCCGCGTCGTCGGGAGCCGGGAGGAGTCGCGGTTCCAGGCGGTCGTCCAGCGCGTGCCGCCGCTGCCGCGGCTGGGGCTCGCCCCCGAGGCCCGGCTCTCCCCGGCGGCGAAGCTGTTCGTGGCGGCGGCGATGCTGCTGGCGGCGTCGCTGCTGCTCGAGATCCTCGTGTTCTGGTGAGGGAGAGGCTTTTTCCCTGCGGTTCCCCCGACTCCGTGCATGGATCGCGACGACGCCGTCGAGGACGCCGACCACGAGACGCGCAGGGAGGGGAGCGCGGCCGCCGTCGAGGACGCGCGCCGGATCGCCGACGAGCGACGCGAGGCCGGCTGGGACGCCGTCGTGGTCCCGGCCGTCGACACGGCGCCGGTGCCCGAAGACGCCGAACGGGGGTACTCGGGGTTCGTCCACGTCGTCCCCGAGAGCGTCGCCGACGACGTCGCGGCGGCGTGTGACCGCGCCGCGTTCCCGCAGTACGACGCCTACCGCCGGGAGATGGGCGGAAACTTCTTCTTCGTCGTCGAACTGCTCGACCCGGAGACCGAGACCGCGCTGCTGATCGCCGGCACCTACCGGTCGACGGACGCGGTGCCGCTGTACCGCCAGGCGAGCCGGGAGGGCGTCGTCCGGACCCACCTCAAACGGCTGAACGGGGAGCGCCTCGGCTCGGTGGAACACGAGTCGATCGAGAAGCTGTTCCCCGAGGGGATCGAGACGCTGGCCGGGAGAAGCTAGTCGCCGCTCGCGGCGCCCTCGGCCGTCTCGGCCTCCGCGGCCGCGGGCTCGGAGTCGGGGCTGTTGGCGGTGTACACTCGCTTGCGGGCGTCCTTCAGGCAGATCTCTTCGGTCACCAGCCCCGCCGACTCGAGGCGGCCGAGCGCGTCGCGCACGGTCCGGCCCGCGAGCTGGGTCTCCTCGGTGACCTCGCTCTGGGTCATTCGGTCGTGCTCCTGGAGCACGAGGTGGACCAGCTTCGCGCTCGGCGGGAGGTCGGCCATCTCCGCCTCCGTGGCCACGTCGCTCACTGTTCCCCCTCGCTGTCGGCGGTCGTCGGGCGTCCGGTCGCGGCGGGGGTCTCGATCAGTCCATGAGGGATGTTTTCGCGCACGGACACCCGTATGCGCGCGCGACCCTTAAGCCGTTCTTGACCGCGAGGTAACCCGGTGACACGAGTGTTACCGGGCGTTCCGCGGCTCGGCGCTCACTCGATCGTCCCCTCGGCGAGCTCCCCGAGCGGCCGGGTGCGAGTGAACGTCGGCGTCGAGACGCGGACGGGCGTCCCCGCGTCGACGCCCGCGAAGCGCAGGTGGATAGAGAAGCCGCCGTCGTCGCCGACCGGGGCGGCCTCGTACTGCCGGCCGGCCGACGCCCACGCGTACTCGCCGGCGTACGCCGGGTCGATCCGGCCGTCGAGGCGCCACTCCGACAGCGCGGCCGCGTCGCCGTCGCCGAACTTCGTCCCGGCCATCGGGTACTCCCGGTCGGACCACTCGACGAACCCCTCGTCGATGACGTACACGTCCTCGAAGCCGGCCTTCTGGAGCCCGGCGGCCCGCACCGAGGAGAGGTGGTGGGGACAGCCGCAGTAGGCGACGACGCGCTCGTCGGTCGGCCACCCCTCGATGCCGCCGCCGGTCGACCCCTGCTGGGCGGGCGAGAGCACGCTCCCGTACAGGTGCGAGCGGGTGTACTGGTCCAGCCCCCGCGCGTCGACGAACCGCGCCGACGAGCGGCGGAACCACGCCTCGGCGTCGTCGATCGGGAGCAGGCGGACGGTCTCGTCGTTGACCGAGAGCGTCTCCAGCGCGTCGGGGTCGACGTCCGGCGCCGCCGGCGGGTCGGGGAACTCGGGCGGGTAGCCGTCCGCCGGGTCGGTGTCGTCGGGGTAGTCGCCGTTCGCGACGAACGTCTCCTCCAGCGTGCCGGGGTGTTCGAACGGCGCCTCACCGCTCTCGTCGCCGCCGGAGCCACAGCCCGCCAGCGCGGCCGTCGACGCCGCCCCGAGCGCGGCGAGGTACTCGCGTCGGTTCACACACCGTCTTCGGCGTCGACCCCCATACAGGCTTCGTCCGCGGCGCTACGCGCCGTCGGCCCCGACCGCCCTGACCGGCGCGCCGTCGCCGCCGAGCGCGATCGGCTGGGCGCGGAGTTCGAAGCGTTCCTGGACCGCGTCGAGGTTCGTCAGGTTCTCGAAGACGAGCAGTCCCGCGCCCAGCAGCGCGTGGTGGGCGCCGAAGTGGTCGCGATCGCCGAGATCCATCTCGCCCGCTGCCGGCGGCGTCGGGTCGGGGCTGAACGCGTCGATCCCGACGGCGAGCTCGCGCTCGGCGCACCGCTCGGCTGCGGCGACCGAGAGGTACGGGTGGTCCCGGTAGCGATCCGCGCCCCAGTACCGGTCCCAGCCGGTTCGGAAGACGGCACAGTCGGCGCGGCCCGTGGCCGTCCCGTCGGCGCCCTCGGGCGCCGGCACGCGCTCCGGCGGGATCGGCTCGCGAGCGTCGAGGTCGGTGCAGTCGACGACGACGGCGTCGCGGACGAACGCCGAGACGGGGTACGCGGCGAGCGTCGCCCCGTTGGCTTCGGTGTGTGAGGGGGCGTCGACGTGGGTACCGGCGTGGCTCCCGCAGGCGAGCCGGCTGACCCGGCAGCCGTCCGCCGCGAACGTGTCGGCGGCGTCGACGCCGACCTCGGGGTCGCCGGGGTACACCGGCATCCCGGACTCGATCGGGTGGGTGAGGTCGTGGAGGCTCATCGCGCGTCGTAGGCGATCTCGCCGTCGACGATCGTCAGCTCGACGCCGATCTCGTCGAACGAGCCGGGGTTCTCGTAGGGGTCGGCGTCGAGCACGACCGCGTCGCCGAAGCGCCCGGGTTCGAGGGTCCCTTTCTCGCCCTCCTGGAACTCCGCGTACGCCGCGCCGCGGGTGTACGCCGCCAGCGCCTCGTCCACGCTGACTCGCTGGCTCTCGTGGGGCGACTCGACGGCGAACTGCATCCCGTACAGCGGCCCGGGCGGCATCTTGTCGCTGCCGAACGCCAGCGGCACGCCGGCGTCGAGCACGTCGCGGTAGCGGTTGTTCTCGGGGCGCACGTCGGCGCCGAGGCGGTTCTCGTACAGCCCGTCCTCGCCGTTCCACTGGAGGAAGTTCGGCTGCATCGAGGCGACGATGCCCGCCTCGGCCATGCGCTCGATCGCCTCGTCGGTCGCGAGCTCGGCGTGCTCGACGCGCAGCCGCGGGTCGAACTCGTCGTCGTACCGTTCGAGGGCGCGCTCGTACTCGTCGATCACCACGTCGATCGCCTCGCCGCCGATGGCGTGGGTCGCGATCTGCTGGTTCGTGCGCGCGGCGTGGGCGAACCACTCCCGGAGCTGCTCGCGGTCGTTGACCATCTCGCCGAAGCCGCCGCCGGCGAACTCGCGGTGAGTCTTCGCGGTCTCGGAGCCGATCGAGCCGTCGGAGAACGTTTTGAGCCCGCCCAGCCGCAGCCAGTCGTCGCCGAACCCGGAGGCGAACTCCAGATCCGAGAGCGACTCGGCCTGCCACTGCGGCACGTAGAACGTCGTCCGGAGGTCGAGGTCGTCGTCGCGCCAGTGGGCGAACAGCGCCTCCTGCTGGACGTAGCCGTGGTCGCGGACGCGCGTGAGCCCCGCGACGGTCTGGATCGACGTGACGCCCAGCTCGTGGTAGCGGTCGATCGCGGCGTCGAGCGCCTCGCGTGCCTTCGGCACGTCGGGGTAGGAGGCCGCACGCACGCGGCCCGTCGCGTCCTCGACGACCCGGCCCGTCGGCTCGCCGTGCTCCTCCCGTACGTCGTGCTCGACGCCCGAGAAGTCGACCGCCTCGAGCCCGCGGCTGTTGAGCGTCGCCGAGTGGCCGTCGACGCGCACGGCGACGACGGGGTGGTCCTCGGAAACCGAGTCGAGTTCGCCCTTCGTGAGGTAGTCGCGCTCGCCCGCGGGCCAGCTGCTCTCGTCGTAGCTGAACCCGAGCACCCACTCGCCGGCGGGCGTCGACGCCGCGTTGTCGGCGAGCAGGGCGAGCGCCTCATCCCGGTCGTCGGCCGCCGAGAGGTCGGTCTCCAGCAGGCCGATGCCGACGGAGAACACGTGGGTGTGGGCGTCGTTGAACCCCGGCAGAACCGTTCGGCCGTCGAGGTCGACGACCTCGGCGTCGGTCGCCTCGGCCGCGACCGTTTCGGCGTCGCCTGCGGCGGCGACGCGGCCGTCGCGGAACAGCACCGCCTCGGCGGTCGTTCGGTCGTCGTCGAGCGGGTGGACCGTCCCCCCGCGGAGCAGCAGTTCGGACATACGGGTTCGGCGGGCTGGCGCGGGGTTAAGCGTTCCCACGGCGGCGTTCGGTCAGGCGCCGGCGCTCGGATCGTCCTGCTCGGGCCGGATCTCGCGGCTGATCTCCTTCCACTTGCCGCTGTTGAACCGCCAGTAGTTGACCGCGGCCGGCACGGTCGTCTCCGCGAGGAAGGCGAGGTAGACGCCCCAGATCCCCAGGGGCGTCACCGAGCCGAGGTAGATCAGCGGGATCGAGGCGCCGAACATCCCCAGGAGCTGACTCAGGAACGGGACGCGGGTGTCGCCGCTGGCGTCGAGCGGGCCGATCGAGGAGCCGGAGATCCCGCGGAACAGCATCGCCACACAGGCCGCGTAGATCAGGCTCACGGCGATCGGCTCGGTCGCCGGCGGGGAGTCGGGGTTGATGAACAGGCTCACCATCGGTCGCGCGAACACGGCCGCGATCAGCGCCGAGACGGCGTAGGTCGCGACCGAGAACCGGATGATGTCCCGGCCGTACGCCTCCGCGAGCGCCTCCTTCCCCTGGCCGAGCGCCTGCCCGGTGAGACTGGAGGAGGCGAGGCCGAACCCCCAGCCGGGCGTGTTCATGATCCCCCAGATGCGCCGGGCGACGACGAAGGCGGCGAGCGTGCCGTCGCGGTACGTCCCCAGGATGGCGAGCATCGGGAACTCCGCGGCCGTCCAGACGAGGTTCCGCGCGCCGACGGGGGTGCCGATCCGGACGAGATCCTTCAGCGTGTCGCCGTCGACGTACGTGCCGACGGGGTCGATCGCTACGGGGAACTGGCCGAAGCCGGGGGCGCTCCCCCGCGAGAGCCCGACCGCGAACGCGCCGACCGCGAACACGTTCGAGAGCACCGTCCCCAGCGCCGCGCCGGCGACGCCCCAGCCGAGGAGAATGATGAACACCGCGTTCAGCACGATGTTGACGACGGCCCCCCCGGCCCGAACCTGCATCGCGGTGTAGGCGTCGTCGGCGCCGACGAGCACGCGGCTGCCGACGAGGTTCAGCCCGGCGAAGGGGATCCCCAGCCCCACGATCCGGAGGTAGCGCGCGCCGTAGTCGATCTGGGTCGGGTCGCTGTTGATCAGGCTCACCAGGTCGTGGGGGAACAGCCAGAACACGACGACGACGGGCAGCGAGACCACGACGACCAGCACGGTGCTGGAGCGCACCGCGAGCCCGAGTGATTCGTACGCCTCGGCGCCGTAGCGCTGGGAGACCAGCGCGATCGTCCCGCCCGCGACGCCGCCGCCGATGGCGAACGCCAGCCCCCAGAACGGCCCGGCGACGCCGACGCCCGCGATCGCGTCGGCGCCGAGTACGGCCCCGACCATCGCCACGTCGGCGGCGTTTTTCGACATGCGGGCGACGCCGGTGACGATGCGGGGCCAGGCGAGATCCGCGGTCTCGACCGCGCGCTCGCGGTCGATCAGGCCGGCGCGGGCGAGCGCCAGCCCGATGTAGAGGATCGGGAGCCGGAGGACGGCGGCAGTACGGGACACCGTCCCGGCGTTCTAGCCCGACCGCGAAAGGGTTTACCCATCCTGCCGGGCTCGCCGGATCCCCCCTCGTCGCGGGCGTCGGCTCTCACTCGTCGACGGGCGTCGACACGAACTGGAGGACGACGGTCCCGACCACCAGCAGCCCGCCGGTCGCCGCCAGCGCGATCCCTGGCGAGAGCGCGTCCGAGAGCAGGCCGCTGCCGAGCTGGAACGGAATCACGCTCAGCCCGCTGACCATCGACATCGCGCTGAGCGTCGTCGCCCGGCCGACGGCGTCGATGCGGTCGTTCACGTACTGGCTGGCGAACACCCGCGTCGCCTCCGACAGCCCGCGGATCAGCACGAACGCGAGGAACGCCGACACCGGCAGCACCCACTGGCCGACGAGCAGCAGGCCCACGGCGAGGGGGACGGCGACGAACCACCAGCGCAGCCCCACCGTCCGCCGGATCCACTCCGCGCGGTAGGTGAAGCCGGCGGCCGCGAGGGAGATGGCGGCGTAGTACCACCCCAGCAGCGTCTCCACGTCGCCCAGCGGGTAGCCCGCCGCGACGGTGTCGATCCGCGGCTGGAGGAAGATGAAGGCGAGGTACGTCGCCGCCGAGAACAGCACGTAGTACAGCACGAGGAACGCCCGGAGCCGCGGGTCGGAAAACGCCGCACGCACCGCCTCGAGGCTGGCCGACAGCGTCGTCCGGTCGCTCGGGTCGCCGGCGTCGGCGCGGTCGTCGTCCGCGGTGAGCAGGATCGCCGCGCCGACGCCCGTCACCGCGGCGGCGGCGAAGAACGGGTAGGCGAGTTCGACCGACGCGAGGTAGCCGCCGGCGACGGCGGCGACGACGCCCGCGGTGAGCGCGAACGACTCGCCGCGGCCGCGCAGGTCCGAGAACGACCGGTCGTCGCCGACCAGCGAGTCGTACAGCCACGCGTCCTCGGTGCCCGAGCGGAACGTGTAGCCGAGCGACCAGCAGACGTACAGCGCGAGGAAGGCGGGGAACGGCCGGGCCAACCGCCCGGCCAGCCCGAGCCCCAGCAGCGTGAACGCGATCACGAGCGTGCCGAGCACGAGCCCGTTGCGCCGGCCGAGTCGGTCGCCGAGGTAGCCCGTGGGGATCTCGCCGACGACCGTCGTCACGTTGTAGGCGGCTTCGAGCACCGTGATCTGGAAGAAGGAGAGCCCGGCGCCAGCGAAGTAGAGGTACATGATCGGCCGGTAGAGCTCCACGGCCTTCGTCGCCTTGTAGGCGTAGTAGCGCGCGACGGCGGTCGAGGCCATCGTCCGATCCGCCCCCGCCAGCGAGGAAAGCGTTCCGGGTCCCGCGGGCCACAAGAGCTACCCTCCGTCGAGCCCGATACGGCCTATGAGCAACAGCGACGAGTCGACGCCCGACGAGCCGGCCGCGGAGGAGGCTGAACCGGGCGCCGACGCCGACTCGACGGCGAGCGACGACGCTCCGACGCCCGGTGCGGGCGAGGTGTACTGCCGGGACTGCGGTGCGGTGATCAGCGAGAAGGCGGAGATCTGCCCGGAGTGTGGCGTGCGCCAGCGGTCGCCCGAGAGCTCGCTGGACGGGCTGGTCGAGGTGCTCACGAACGGCGAGAACCCGTTCGTCGCCGCGGTGTACTCCGCGATCCTCCCCGGGCTGGGCCAGTTCTACAATCGCGAGCCCACCAAGGGCGCGGCGATCATCGTCGCCAGCTTCGTCGCGGTGCTCTCGATGCTGGCGCTGGTCGGGTTCGTGCTCTACCCCGCGATCTGGCTGTACGCCGTGTACGACGCCTACGTCGTCGCCGACGGCCGCGAGCCGCCGCTGGGGAGCTAATCGAACAGCACCGCCACCACGAGGAAGAGGCTGTGGTGGATCACGACCGCCCACAGGAGGGCCGTCGCGATCGGCCCCGGGGGGCGTTGCACGCCGCCGCCGCTCAGGATCACCGCCACCGCGGGGACGACGAAGAACGCCACCACGAGGTAGGCGCGGGCGTACCGCTCCGGGAGCCGATCGAACACGTCGTGGTCGGTCGCCGACACAGTTCCGGCGTCGCCGCCGCGGGACATAACCCCTCCGGAGCCCTGCCGCGTGCCGAAGGCTGAAGCCACCCCGTACCCTGGGGCCACCGTGTACAACGTCGCGATCGTCGGCTGCGGGGTCATCGGCCACCGCCTCGCCGACGCGTTCAGCGCACACGAGGCGACGACGGTCTGGGGCGCCTGCGACCTCGTCGACTCGAAGGTCGAATCGTTCGCCGACGAGTACGGCTGTGCTGCCTACACCGACTACGAGCGGCTGGTCGCGGAGGACGCCGTCGACGTCGTCTACGTCGGCGTGCCGCCGACGGTCCACCGCGAAGTCGTCGCGGCCGCCCTCGACGCCGAGAAGGCGGTCATCTGCGAGAAGCCGATCGCCGAGGACGCCGGCGTCGGCGCCGAACTCGTCGCGCTCGAGGAGCGCACCGAGCAGCCGACGGCGATCAACCTGCCGTTCCGCTACACGCCCGGCGTGCGGGAGCTGATCGACCGGATCGACGCCGGCGAGATCGGCGAGCCCCGGCGGATCGAGCTCACGTTCCGCTTCCCGCAGTGGCCCCGCGAGTGGCAGGACGTGGACTGGCTCGCCGGCCGCGAGCAGGGCGGGCCGTTGCGCGAAGTGGGGACGCACTACCTGTTCGGCGTGCAGGAGGCGTTCGACACGGTCGACTGGGTGACCGCGGAGATCGACTACACCGCGCCCGACCGCTACGAGGAGTCGATCACGGGCTTCTTCGGCGTCGACGGGATCCCGGGGACGATCGACCTGCTGACCGACTGCGGCGTCGACGAGCAGAACTCGATGACCGTCGTCGGCACCGAGGGCTCGCTCACGCTGCTCGACTGGTACCGCCTCGCGACGAGCGCGGCGGGCGAGCAACAGCGGGTCGTCGTCGACGACCCCGGCGAGACCACGCTGACGCTCGTCGACGAGTTCGTCGCAGAATTAGAGGGGGACGGCGGCGATCTGGTGAGCTTCGCGGAGGCGAACCGGGTGCAGGAGGTCGTCGACGCGATCTTCGCCTCCGACGGCGAGCGCGTCGATGTCGCCGGGAACTGACCGCCGTCGCCCGCCCTAGCGGCGACGCCTCGCCCGACCCGAACCGTTATTGAGAGACCCCCGCACACTGCGGCCATGGTTCAGGGAGGCCCGGCCGTGCAGGTCGGCGTGATCGCCGTCTCGGTGGCGGGGCTCTGGGTCGGCGCGCGGCTGCTCGTCGATGCCGTCGTTCGGCTCGCCCAGCGGTACGGGCTCTCCGACCTGACGATCGGGCTGACGGTCGTGGCGATGGGGACGTCGACGCCGGAGCTGGCGGTCTCGGTCGACGCCGCGCTCAAGGGGCTGGGCGACATCGCGGTCGCGAACGTCCTCGGCTCGAACGTGTACAACCTCGCGTTCGTCCTCGGCGTGATCTCGCTGTTGAAGGTAATTCCGATCGCGGAGTCGCTCGTCCAGCGCGACGGGCTGGCCCTGCTCGCGAGCACGCTCGTGGGCGGGATCGTCGTCTACGACCTCCGGATCACGCGGCTCGAGGGCGCCATCCTGACCGGATCGTTCGTCGCCTATACGGCGTACCTGCTGCGGTCGAACCAGTCTGCACCGGCGGAGACGGACCAGGAGGGAGAACCGATCACGGCCGGCGGCGTCGCCGGCGCGGTGGCGGAGCGGGCGGCGTTCCGCGGCCGTCACCTCGCCCTCCTCGTGGGTGGGCTGGCGCTGGTGCTCGTGAGCGGCGACTTCATGGTGCTCGCGGCCTCCGAGCTCGCCCGCGACGGGGGGATCTCCGAGTGGGTGATCGGCGGGACGATCGTCGCCGCGGGCACCTCGACCCCGGAGTTCGCGGTGTCGCTGATCGCACTCCGGCGGGGGCGCCTCGGCGTCTCGGTCGGCAACGTCGTCGGCAGCAGCGTCTACAACGTCACGGCGATCCTGGGAGTGGCGGCGGTGGTTCGCCCGCTCGCGGTCAGCGCCACGGCGTTCGGGACGCTGGCGTGGCTGGCGGCGATCTCCGTGCTGGTGGTCGCCGCGCTCTGGACGAGGCGGGAGCTCTCCCGGTGGGAGGGTGGGCTGTTCGCCGGGTCGGAGGTCGTCCGGTGGGTTCTGGGAATTCTCGGGTAGGCGCCGGCGATCGGCGCTGACGGCTACTCCCGGCGGATCAGCAGCACGCCGATCACGCTGGCGATCGCGGCGATCAGCGCGAATGCGAGGAACAGCATCGTCTGGTTCGAGTACGTCAGGATCGCGCCGGCGAGCCCCGCGCCGAGCGCGCCGACGCCGAAGTTGCCGAGGTAGGTGTAGCCGTAGGAGAGCCCGCGGGCCTCCTCGGGCGTGTACTCGGCGACGGCGGCCTGGTAGATCGGCTGGACGACGAACATCGCGAAGCCGAGCACCCCGCTCACCGCGAGCAGCGGCGCCGCGCCCATCGACGCCAGCGGGAGGAACACCACCGCGAGCACCGCGAGGCTGCCGAACGCGTAGGCGATCCCCTTCCCGGGCGTGAGGTAGTCGGTCAGCCGGCCGCCGACGTACTGGCCGGCGATGCCGACCGCGAGCAGCCCCGAGTAGACGTAGTTCGCGGGCTCCTGGGGCTCGCCGGCGATGTCGATCGGCTGGAACGTCTCCAGCCCGGCGAGCAGCTCCGGCAGGAACGTGAGGACGCCGCGGTAGTAGAGCCCGTTCATCATCACGACGACGAACACGAACGCGAACGCGCTCTTGACGACCATCGCCGACACGTCGAGGAACTCGCCGATCGTGTCGGGGGTGTCGTCCTCGTCGGTGTCGGACTCGGTGTGGCTCGACTCGTCCACGTCGACGAACAGCACCGCGGCGGCGACGACGAACGCGGGCACCGCGAGCACCGCCGCGACCGTCTCCCAGCCGATGAACGCCAGCATCACCGTCGTCGCCAGCGGGCCGGCGGCGATACCGATGTTGCCGGCCATCCCGTGGAGCGCGAACCCTCGGCCCTGCTCTGAGACGCCCTTGCTGATGAGCGCGAGCCCGGCCGGGTGGTAGACGCTGGCCGCGGCGCCCCACAGCACCAGCGCGACCGCGATCGCCACGACCGAGGGGCTGGTCGAGAGCACGGGGAGCCCGTCGAGGGCCTCCGCGGCCGCCGAGGGGGCGACCGAGAGCACGAGGAACGAGCCGCCCATCCCCGCCAGACAGAGCGCGATGAGCTTCTTCGAGCCGTAGCGGTCCGCCAGTACCCCGCCCGGCAGCGCGCCGATGCCGAACAGCGCCATCCCCACGGCGACGACGATCCCGAGCTCGGCCGCCGTCGTCGCGAACTCGGCGAGCCAGATGCCGACGAGGATGGGCACCGAGAGTTCGTACGTGTGGACCAGCGCGTGGGCCGTGCCCGCGAGCCCGACGATCCGCCGGTCGTTTCCGTCCATGTGCCCCCTGCCGACGCGGATTGGCTTCAAAGGACGGATTCGCGGCGCCGCCCGGCGCCGGGGAGAACCAACAGTTATATTTGGAAACCAAAGTATTACTGAACATGGCGACACCGGACGACCGGATCCAGACGACCCACATCGGGAGCCTCCCGCGGCCCCCGGAACTGCTCGACCTCCTCCGGAGCCGAGAGTCCGGCGGCGAGGTCGACTCCGAGGAGT
>SDGW01000214.1_pt1 | contig 24867 bp, 19 predicted proteins | sample 2873831 | NCBI WGS metagenome assembly SDGW01 (sample SAMN08132700, study PRJNA421101) | hypersaline lake metagenome | isolation source: celular fraction 0.22 microns magnesium sulfate-rich crust from ephemeral... | place: Spain: Penahueca Lagoon, Toledo | collected 2011-07 | reverse complement strand
GTCGTGTCCCACATCGAGGGGAGTTCGACGTTCTCGACGGCGGTGAGCATCGGCAGCAGGTGAAACGCCTGGAAGACGAACCCGATGCTCGACCGGCGCTTCTCGGTGAGCTGGTCGCTCGTGTAGTCGGTCACGTCCTCGCCCTCGATGCGGACCGTCCCCTCGGTCGGCGTGTCGAGCAGGCCGATGATGTTCATCATCGTGCTCTTCCCCGACCCCGAGGGGCCGATGACGGTGACCATCTCCCCGCGGTCGACGTGGATGCTGACGCCCTTCAGCGCCTCCACGGTCTCCCCGCCGCTGTCGTAGCGCTTCACGACGTCCTCGAGTTCGACGACGCTCATCTGCGCCATCGGTACACCGCCGCGCCGACCACGAGCAGCGCGAGGACCGCGGCGACGCCCAGCAGCGGCACGCCGCTCGAGGGCCCGGACGAATCACCGTTCTCGCTGCCGGCGGGCGCCTGGCTGAGGTCGACGGTCGTGACCTTCGAGTGGCGCTCGCCGTTCACGGAGTAACTGACGTTGACGGGGACGCGCTCGACGTCCTCGGCCGCGTTCGCGGTCAGCTCGAAGGTCGCGAACTCGCTCGACTCGACCGCGCCGACGAAGTACTCGCCGTTCGGCGGCATCGGGGACACGCGGTCGCCGTCGCCCACGGAGACGAGCAGGGAGTCGACGTCCGCGCTCCCGAGGTTCGCGGTGTCGCCGCTGATGCTGACCGTCGACCCGTCGCGGGTGAAGTCGACGCCCGTGAGTTCGATCTCCGAGGTCGCCTGCGGCGAGTACTGAATCGTCTGCTCGGCGCTGCGGCGCTCTCCTGCGGCGCTGTACTCGGCGGCGACCGTCACCTCGCCCTCGGGGATGTCCGCGCCGTCGAGCGTGACCGTCCGCGCTCCCTCGGCCGGGACGTCCTCGGTGAGCGCGCGAGCGACGACCTCCCCGCCGCTGAGCGCGCGCACCTCGACGTCGCGGAGTTCGACGTTCCCGTACTCGGTGAGCGTCGCCTCGACGACCGACGAGCCGTTCACCGCCGTCGGCGTCGCGGTCACCTCCGCGTCGACGTCGCTCTCGTCGACGTCGACGGTCACGCTCCGGTCGGTGGTCCGTGTCACGCCCCCGCTCGTCTTGTACGTCAGCGTCGCGTCGAGCGTCCGCTCGCCCGCCTCCGCGAACGTGACGCGGTACGCGTGGGTAACCTGCGAGCCGGAGGCGATGGACGCGCTCACGCGCTCGGCGTTGTCCACGGTCGCGTCGCCGTCCAATTCGAGGCGGACGTTCGACAGCGTCCCGTCGTCGCCGTTCGAGACGGAGACGTTGACGGCACTCTCCTGCCCCGCGACGAGGTCCGGCGTCGCGAACGAGACGACCGCCTCGTCGGGCTCCTCGACGTCCACGTACAGCGGGTAGTTGACGCGCTCGTAGTCGCCGTCGTCGTCCCGCACGACCACGAAGACCGTGAGCCGCCGCTCCCCGGTGCTGCCGATCTTCGCGGTCAGCGGCACGTCGAGTGTCTGCCCGGCGGCGATCGCGCCGACGTCCTCGATGCGGCCGTACTCCGTCGGGGTCCCGGACTTCCGCACGTACACGTCGGTGACGTCTACGGACCCGGAACTGCTCGCCAGGTTCGCGATGGTCGCCGTCAGCGTGAACGGCTCACCGGGCGCGGGCTGGTCGACGGACGTCTCGACGCCCTGGATGGCGATGTCGGTCTGGGCGGCGCTCCCGACTGCGACGACGGCGCTCACCGACGCCACCAGCAGCACGCCGACGACTGCCACCGTGACGCGTCGTCTCATCGCTGTCCCCCGACGGCTGTCTGTCCGGCGCTGCGCGCCGTCTCCGTCCCCCGCCGGACGCGCGGCGCGACCACCGCGCTGCCTGTCAGCCCCGCCTCGCTGGTCTGTCCTCGCGGTGTCACGTTTCCGTGGACGGAGCCCGGTAACTTATTATTAGTAGTTTGGCGAACCTTTCGTCGAGCCTGCGGCACGCCGCGGACCGGGCGCCGGAAGTCGCTGCTGAAAGCGCAACCGGCCTCCGTGTGCAACGGGAAGGTGTGGTATGCGTGATTCAAACCGCGAGTGGGTGTTCGCCGAGCGCCCCGAGGGCGAGCCGGACATGGACAGCTTCGAACTCCGCGAGACCGACGTGCCGAGCCCGAAGCACGGCGAACTCCTCGTTCGCGTGCGCTACCTCTCCGTCGACCCCTACATGCGGGGCCGGATGCGGGACGCCGAATCGTACGCCGAGCCGTGGGACGTCGGCGACCCGATGGCCGGCGCCGTCGTCGGCGAAGTCGTCGAGAGCGAGAGCGACGCGTACGACGCCGGCGACCTCGTGACGGGCAACGGCACGTGGGCGGACTACAGCGTCCTCGACGCCGGGGAGGTCGCGCCCGTCGACCCTTCGATCGCTGACCTCCCGGCGTACCTCGGCGTGCTCGGGATGCCCGGCCGGACGGCGTACTTCGGGCTGCTCGAAGTCGGCGACCCGAAGCCCGGCGACACGGTCGTCGTCTCCGGCGCGGCGGGCGCGGTCGGCTCCGTCGTCGGCCAGATCGCGAAGCTCAACGGCTGCCGCGTCGTCGGCTTCGCGGGCACCGACGAGAAGGTCGACTGGCTCACAGAGGACCTCGGGTTCGACGCCGCGATCAACTACAAGGACGTCGACGACTACCGCGCGGCGCTCGACGACGCCGCCCCCGACGGCGTCGACGTCTACTTCGACAACGTCGGCGGCCCGATCACGGACGCCGTGTTCACGAAGCTGAACCTCGACGCGCGCGTCGCGGTCTGCGGCCAGATCGCTCACTACAACGACGAGAGCGTGCCGACGGGGCCGCGGAAGCTCCCGCAGCTCATCGCGCCGCGCGCGAAAGTGCAGGGACTGCTCGTCGGCGACTACGCGACCCGCTTCGGGGAGGCCAGCGAGCAGCTCGGCGAGTGGGTCGCGTCCGGCGAGCTATCCCACCGGGAGACCGTCGTCGACGGGCTCGAGAACGCGCCAGACGCGTTCCTCGGGCTGTTCTCCGGGGACAACGTCGGGAAGCAGGTCGTCGGCGTCGCCGAGCAGCCGGCCTCCGAGTAGGCGGGACGCGGGCGGCGCGGCTCAGTCGATGAATTCCTCGATGCGCGCGAGCGCCTCCTTGAGGTCGCCGAGCCCGGTGGCGTACGTCACGCGCAGGTGGCCGTCGCCGCCCGTGCCGAAGACGTCGCCGGGGACGACCGCGACGCCCTGCTCCTCGATGAGCGCCTCCGCGAACGCGTCGCTGTCCTCCCACGGACACTCGGGGAACACGTAGAACGCGCCCGAGGCGGGGAAGCAGTCCAGGCCCATCTCCTCGAAGCGCGAGAGCACGAAGTTCCGGCGGCGGTCGTACTGCGCGCGCATCTCCGCGACGTCGCTCTCGCAGTTCCGCAGCGCCTCGATGGCGGCGTGCTGGGCGGTCGTCGGCGCGGACAGCATCGTGTACTGGTGGATGCGGTTCATCGCCTCGATGGCCTCGGGCGGCGCGAGCGCGTAGCCCAGTCGCAGCCCCGTCATCGCGTACGCCTTCGAGAAGCCGTTGAAGACGACGGTGCGCTCGCGCATCCCGGGCAGCGTCGCGATGGAGGTGTGCTCGTGCTCGTAGGACAGCGCGGCGTAGATCTCGTCGGCGAACACCCGGAGGTCGTGCTCGCGGACGAACTCCGCGACCGGCGCCAGTTCCTCGCGGGTCATCGTCGCGCCGGTCGGGTTGTTCGGGTAGCACATCACGAGCGTGTCCGCCTCCGCGGCGCCCGCCGCTTCGAGGACCTCGGGAGTGAGCTTGAAGTCGTCCTCCGGGCGCGTCGGCACGTCGATCACGTCGGCGCCCGCGAGCGTCGCGCCCGGGACGTACGAGAGGTACGACGGCTGGGCGACTGCGACCTTGTCGCCGGGGTCGTGGAACGCCCGGAACGCCAGATCGAGCGCCTCGCTGGCGCCCGCGGTGACGAGAATCTCCTCGTCGGGGTCGTAGTCGAGGTCGTACTTCTCGCTCGTGTGGGCGGCGATCTCCTCGCGGAGTTCCCGCAGTCCGCGGTTCGGCGTGTACGACGTCTGGCCGCGCTCCAGCGAGCCGATGGCGGCGTCGCGGGCGGCCCACGGCGGCGCGAAGTCGGGTTCGCCCACGCCGAGCGAGATGATGTCGTCGTACTCCTCGGCGAGCTCGAAGTACCGGCGGATGCCGGACGGCGGCACGGACTCGAGGCGCTCGGACTCCTCGAAGCTCATGGCGAGATCGACAGCCGGTCGTCGTCGTCGCCGTCGCCGAACTCGACGCCGCCCTCCTTGTACGTCTCCATGATGTAGTGGGTGACGGTCTGGGTGATCTCGGGGACGGGCGCGACCTTCTCGCTGATGAAGTGCGAGACCTCGCTCATCGAGTCGCCCTCGACGTCCATCGCGAAGTCGAAGTCCCCGCTGACCAGCCGCAGGCCCTGCACCTCGGGGAACTTCGCGAGGCGCTCGGCGATGTCGTCGTAGCCCGTCTCGCGGTCGAGCGTGACGTTCAGCTCCACGGACGCGCGGACGCGCTCGGGCTCGACCTTGTCCCGGTCGACGATGGCTCGGTAGCCCTTCACGACGCCGTCGCGTTCGAGCTCCTGGATGGCCGCCTCGACCTCCGATTCGTCGAGGCCGGTCTGTCGCGCCAGGTCCTCGGTGGAGTAGCGGGCGTTCTCGCGCAACAACGGAAGTATCTGCTCGCGACTGCTCATGCGTACCGTCCACGCCATCCGAACAAAAGGATTTCTCACCCACGGCAGATACTGACACGGGACGGGGGTCGCTCCTATCCCCTCGGGACTACCGGAACGAATATCCAGAATCGGCCGCTAACGGAGGGCAATGGACGAGCCGATTCGCGTGCTCCACGTCGACGACGAACCGGGGTTCGCGGAGCTCACCGCGGACTTCCTCGAACGCGAGGACGAGCGGTTCGCCGTCGAGACGGCGACGCGAACGAGCGCGGCCCTAGAGTACCTCGCGGACCACGGGGTCGACTGCGTCATCTCGGACTACGACATGCCCGAGATGAACGGCATCGAGTTCCTGGAGACGGTCCGCGAGGACTTCCCCGAGCTACCGTTCGTGCTGTTCACGGGGAAGGGCAGCGAGGAGGTCGCCAGCGACGCGATTTCGGCGGGCGTCACCGACTACCTCCAGAAGCAGCAGGGGACCGACCACTACGCGCTGCTCGCGAACCGCGTGCGGAACGCCGTGCGGCAGTCCCGGACCGAGCGCGTCGCCGAGGACACCCAACAGCAGCTCGCGGAGCTCGCCGAACACACCAACGACGTCCTCTGGACGTTCTCCGCGGACTGGGACGAGCTGCTGTTCGTCAACGACGCCTACGAGGACATCTGGGGGCGGTCCGTCGCGTCCCTCGAAGCCGACCCGCGGAGCTTCCTCGACGGCGTCCACCCCGAGGACCGCGAGCGCGTCGAGGCGGCGATGAGCGACCTCTCCGCGGGCGAGCACTTCGACGTCGAGTACCGCGTCAACGAGGCCGAGGACTACGGCCGCTGGGTGTGGGCGCGCGGCGAGCCGATCATCGACGACGGCGAGGTCGTCCGCGTCACCGGGTTCTCCCGGGACATCACCGAGCGGAAGGCCCGCGAGCGCGACCTCCAGCGCACGAACGCCGTGCTCTCGACGCTGGTCGACACGCTCCCGGTCGGCGTGCTCGCCGAGGACGCCGACCGGAACGTCCTCGCGGCCAACCAGCGCCTCGTCGACATCTTCGGGTTCTCCGGAGCCGCCGGTGACCTCGTCGGGGTGGACTGCGAGCGTCTCGCGGTCGAGGCCAGCGACCGGTTCGCCGACCCCGACGAGTTCGTAGCGAGCGTCGACGAGCTGGTCGCGGCGAACGAGTCGGTGGTCGGCGAGGAGGTCGCGCTCGCGGACGGCCGGACGTTCGAGCAGAGCCACCGGCCCATCGAGTTGCCCGACGGCCGCGGCCACCTGTGGACGTACCGGGACGTCAGCGAGCGCGTCGGCCGCGAGAAGCGCCTGCGGGCGCTGAGCGAGACGACGCGGGAGCTGCTGTCCGCGGAGAGCCGCGAACAGGCCGCGGAGACGGCGGTCGCCGCCGCCCGCGATATCGTCGGACTGGAGGCGAGCGCCATCCACCTCTACGACGACGAGGCGAACGCCCTCGTGCCCGTGGCGATCTCCGAGGCCGCACGGGACATCATCGACGACCCGCCGACGTTCACCCCCGGGAGCAGCATCGCGTGGCGCGTCTTCGAGGACGGCGAGCCGCTCGCGGTCGACGACGTCCACGCCGACCCCGACGCGTACCGCTCGGACTCGCCGGTCCGGAGCGAAGTCTTCCTGCCGCTCGGCGAGCACGGGATTCTCGTCTCCGGGTCGACCTCCCCGGCGGCGTTCGACGAGCAGGACGTCGCGCTCGGCGAGGTGCTCGCGGGGAACGTCGTCACCGCGCTCGAGCAGGTCGAGCGCACCGCGGAGCTCCGCGACCGCGAGCGCGAGCTCGAACGGCAGAACGAGCGCCTCTCGGAGTTCGCGAGCGTGCTCAGCCACGACCTCCGCAACCCCCTGAACGTCGCGCAGGGGAACCTCGACTTGGCCCGCGAGGACTGCGACAGCGACCACCTCGACGAGGCGGCGACCGCCCACGAACGCATGCAGGCGCTCATCGAGGACCTGCTCGCGCTCACCCGCGACGGCGGCCAGGCGACGGACGTCGGGGCCGTGGACCTCCGCGCGCTCGCCGAGGAGTCGTGGGCGGCCGTCGACACCGCGGACGCGGCGCTCACCGTCGACGCCGACGCGACGATTCGCGCCGACGAGGGCCGGGTCAGACGGCTGTTCGAGAACCTCTTTCGGAATGCTGTCGAACACGGTTCGACAGTCGACCGGTACGCGAAGCGTTCCGAGGACGCTGTGGAGGACACGAACGACGATGTCTCCGTGACAGTCGGCGAACTCGACGGCGGCTTCCACGTCGCGGACGACGGTCCGGGAATCCCCGAGAGCGAGCGCGAGCGCGTCTTCGAGTACGGCTACTCGACCGAGGACGACGGCACCGGCTTCGGCCTGCGCATCGTCGAGCAGGTGGTCGACGCGCACGACTGGTCGGTGCGCGTGACCGACGGCAGGGACGGGGGCGCGCGTTTCGAAGTCACGGGCGTGGAGACGGCCGAAGAGTAACCTATTCCAGGATAGGTAGCTATCGCAAAATCCCGGCTTTCGTGGCGCGTACGGACAACGAGCGGTCGGCCGTATGCCGCCCTTACTGCCGGGAAACAGACGTATAACAATACGCCCGTCGGGTCACGCGGGGGGTATGCATGATTCGCGCGCCGACGGCGAGCGGTCGACTGTCGCGACCTCCCGGCGAGAGTTCCTCCGACTGGCCGCCGTCGCCGCGGGCGGCACCGCGGCGGCGACGCGAGCGCGGAGCGCGGCCGAGCCGAACGAGTGGCTCGCGGCCGACCGCTGGAACGCGCTCCGGTCCGTGCTGGCGGTCGACGACGGCTATCTCGCGACGGGTATCCGGACGAACGCGAGCGACGAGCAGGTCGGGTGGGCACACCGGCTGGACGACGACCTCGAGACGGTGTGGAGCCGCACGTACCAGGCGCCGCCGCACCTCGAAGAGACCGACGTCGGGGAGGATTCCAGCGGCCTGGAGTTCGCGCTCCCCGCGGGCGACGGCTTCCTGCTCGTCGGGTGGTGGCACTCGCTGAGCTCTGACAACCGGAACGGGTGGGCGGTCCGCGCCGACGGCGAGGGGAGCCCGCAGTGGAGCCGCACGTACCGCCGCGAGGGCGTGAACTCGTTCCGCGACGACTTCGCGGGCGGCGTCCGCACCGACGAGGGCTTCCTGCTCGTCGGGCGCACTATCGCGGCCGAGTTCCTCGACGAGCGCCGAGGCGACGGCTGGGTCGTCCGCCTGCGCGAGGACGGCCGCATCGACTGGGAGCGCGCGTACAGCGCGGGCGCCGAGCCGAGTACCGGACTCGACGACGAGCACCACGCGGAGTTCTCCGCGGTCACAGAGACGGACGAGGGCTTCCTCGTCGTCGGCGAGGCGTCCCCGGACGGCCCCACTGAGTCGAACCCGACCGCGGGTTGGGCTCTCGAGATCGGGGAGGACGGCGACGAGCGGTGGAGCGAGACGTACCGCCGGAGCGAGGACGCGCGCAACGAGTTCCGGGACGTGACGGCGACCGGCGACGGCTACGTGCTCGCGGGCGTCTCCGGCGAGGAGGCGTACGTAGAGGAACTCCACGACTACGAGATGCGAGGCGAGGGCTGGATCGTCGGCGTCGACGCCGGTGGCGAGGCCCGCTGGAGCGACGGCGGCGGCGACGGCTTCCACGCGGTCGCGCCGAGCGACGCGGGCGCGCTGCTCGCGGGCCGACGCGACGGTCGGGCGTGGGCAGTCGAGTACGACGCCGAGGGCGAGCGGACCGACACGGAAGCCACGGAGGACGCACCCGAGAGCGTCTACGCGGGTGTCGCACGGACCACCGACGGTCACCTCCTCGCGGGGTACGGCCAGCAGGACGACGAGACGAACGCGCTGCTCGCCGCGGTGGGAGCCGAGAGCGAGGACACGGAGGACGCCGAGGCGGCCGAGCGCCTGCTGGAGGTTGTGGTCACCGAGCGCGGCGAACTGAAGTACGAGTTCACCGCGGACGGCGCCGTCGAGGGCGTCAGGCTGAACGGACGCGTGAAGGCCGAGCGCAACGACGACGTCACCGAGCACGACGACGGCACGGTCACCGTCTCGGGGTACACCGGGAAGCCCGGCTACGGCGACGCCGGGTTCGGGGACGCGTTCCGGGTCACAGGCCCGGTGACGTCGTTCGAACGGACGGGCGGGGACGCCGACTACGTCCTCCGAATCGACGGCGAACGTGTTCCACTCGAGGAACTCGGCGAGTGAGCGGGCTACTCGCAGTCGTTCAGACCCACGCTTAAGTGTCAGAGTGGCGTATCGTCTCGCATGGTCTCGACAGGCGACTCCGCACCGGTGTTCTCGGCGACGCTCGGCACGACCGACCACGAGGACTTCGACCTCGGCGACCACCTCGGCGACGGCCCCGTCGTGCTCGCGTTCTTCCCGGGCGCGTTCACGCCGCCGTGCACGAACGAGATGGTCGCCCTGCAGGACCGCCTCTCCGAGTTCGAGGACGCGGGCGCCACCGTGTTCGGCGTGAGCGCGGACTCCCCGTTCTCGCAGGGCGCGTTCCGCGACGAACACGGCATCGAATTCGACCTCGTCAGCGACACCGAGGGCGGCGTCATTCGGGAGTACGGCCTCGAGATGGACCTCCCCGACCTCGGGCTCTACGGCATCGCCAACCGCGCCGTGTTCGTCGTCGACGACGACGGCGAGGTGACGTACTCGTGGGTCGCCGACGACCCGACGAACGAACCCGACTACGAGGAGCTGCTCGACGCGGTCGAAGCGGCGTAGAAGAAGGGCGGCTACTCGTTCTCCGACTCCGACTCGCCCTCGGTCACGTCGACGGTGATGGTCTGCTCGTCGGGCAGCGCGTACGGCGTGCCGTCCTCGTCGACGACCCAGTCCAGCCCGAACGTCACCGTGTTAGTGGCGTTGCCGTCGACGTCGATGCGGTCGCGGGCCTGCACCCGGAGCTCGCCGACGGTGACCGTCCCCTCGGTGGTGTTGGCGTCGAAGGCGGCGGCGCTGGCGGCGGACCTGCGACTCGACCACCGGCCGCTGCCCTCGCCGCGGGACGCCTGCACGTCGAGGTCCGCACGCAGGCTGACGGCGGGGTCGCCGGTCCGGTTCGCGCTCATCGACATCGCGCCGACGCCGTCGTCGAGCCCGGACACGGTGACGTTCGTCGCCGTCTCGTTGCCGACCGGCACCGTCAGCGAGTCGTTCTCCAGGGTCACGTCCAGCGGGTCGGCCGTGGCCTTCCCGACGACGAGGCGAGTCGTGTCCGCCGCGCCGCCGTCCCGGGTGTCGGTCGCGGCGACCCGGAGCCGGTAGAGCCCCGCGTCGAACGCGCCCGCCGACGCGTCGAACGTTTGGTCGTAGCGGCGGACGTCGCTGCCCGTCGCGTGCTCGGGCCCGAGGTCGATGCGCGCGACCGGCCGGCCGTCGACGGTCTCGACGCCCGCGAACCCGGCGGTGTCCGCGAAGGCGTCCCGGAGCGCCTCCGTGGACGCCGCGCCCCCGCGGAATCGCGAGGCGCTCACGTACACCGAGTAGTTCGACCGCCGGCTGTCCACGTTGACGGCGACCGTCGCGTCGTCAGTCGTCGCGTCGACGTACGCGTCCTCGACCTCCACGCTGACGTCCTGTCGGTCGACGCCGAAGGCCGCGTGCTCGCCGTCTTCGGCTGGCTGGAGGCTGCCGTCGTCGACCGCGAACACGTCTCCGTCGGGGGATTCGAGGACGTACTCACCGGGCGGGAGCGTCGCCGACTCGACGACCGCGGTGCCGTCGTCGCGGAACGCGACCCGGCGCTCGGCGTGCCGCTCGAAGTCCGCGTGCTCGCCGGGCACCCTGACGAGGTCGTACGTCTCCCCGGCCGCGTCGGGGTGCTCGAAGCCGAGGTTCTGGCCCCGGTAGACGGACTCGTTCGAGGACGGCCCGACGTCGGCGTCGAGGCCGCCGCCGGCTTCGATGTCGGGCAGTTCGAGCGTCGTGAGGCCGCCCGACGCGTTCCGCTCGCGGTAGTTCATCGTCGCGACAGTGACGGAGTCGCCGCCGCCCGTCGCCGCGACAGTGCGGCCGTCCGCCGAGGCGTTCGCCTGGAACAGCTCGGTGCCGTCCAACCCGACGCCGACGAGTCGCGAAACCGTCTCGTCGCCCCACTCGGCGCGGTCGGAGCCGACGAGGACGACGCCGTCCTCGGTCGCGAACGCCTCCTGCACACGGGTCTTCTCGCCGGTCGGGTAGACGCGGCTCCACTCCTGAACGCCGTCGCCGTCGACCCGCGACGCCCACGGCATCGGGTCGACGGCGCCGAAGTCCGCGCGGTGGTGACCGGCGAGCACGGCGCCGCCGTCGTCGGTCGGCACCGCGCCCGCCACGCGGACGTCGCCGCCGCCCTCGTACGTCTCGTTGAGCACGGGCTCGCCGTCCGCGCCGGTCCGCAGCACCCACGCACTGCGGAAGTCTCCGGTCCCAGCGACGAGGAACCCGTCGTCGGTCTCGCTGAGCGCGGTCGGCACCGCTTCGGCGCCGTACGTGCGGTCGAACGTCTGGTCGCCCGCGTCGTCGAACGCGCGCAGACTGACGCCGCGGTCGGGCCCCGAGTACGCGACGGCGACCCCGTCGGTCGTCTGCGTCAGTGCGAGACCGCGCGCGAGGTAGCCGGCGGTGTTCAGCGGCTCGCGCCACTGCTGGTCGCCCGCGTCGTCCAGACGCACGAGCGCGACGTCGACCTCGGGTATCTCCGAGCGGTTCTCGCGGGGGACCTGCTCGGTCCGCACGACGTACGCGCCGCCGTCGGCCGCAGGTGCGATTGCCGTGATGCCCGTGCGGTTCTCTGAGGAAAGTTCCGCGGCCCACGCCACGTCGCCGTCCGCGCTCACGCGAAGCACGCTCGCGTTCGACGCGGCAGCGTCCGCCGTCAGCGTCTGGACGTCCGCCGAGCCGCCGGCGAGCGTGGCGTCGCCGTCGCTCGCGAGCGCGGTCGCGACGAAGCGCTCGCCCGTGTAGTTCGCGACTGCGTCCGCCACGTCGGGCGCGTCGTCGGTGCTGTTCGTCTCGGTCGTGTCGTTCGTCTCCGTCGGCGTGCTCGTCGTGCCGGTCGCCGCGTCGCCGGTCTGGTCGGCGGGGCCCGACAGCAGCGGCCCGGTACCCGCGTCCAGCAGGCCCGCGACGACGCCGCCAGCGAGGAGGGCTGCGGCGACGAGCACGCACGCGAGGACCAATCGTCGTCGCATGCGAGTGGGGCAACGGAGCCCCAGCTTCAATAGATTTCGTTCCGCTGCAGCCACTGAGAACCCACCGGAAGCCGACCGGAGCCCGGCGTTGCCGGTTGCTGAATCCTTTTTCGGCCGGTGTGCGTATCACCGAGCGACTATGACCGACACTGACCTCCGGTTCGTGCAGTTCGGCGACACGGGCCTCCAGACCAGCGAGCTGCAGTTCGGGACGTGGCGCTTCGGCCGGGAGACCGAGGAAGGCAACGTCGAGATCGGCGAGAAGCGCGCGAAGAACCTGCTGGACGCGTACGCCGACGCGGGCGGCCGGTACATCGACACCGCGGACGTCTACGGCGGCGGCAAGAGCGAGGAGTGGATCGGCGACTGGCTCGCCGACCGGGACCGAGAGCGATACACCATCGCCTCGAAGGTGTACTGGCAGATTCGGGACGGCGACCCGAACAGCCGCGGGAACAACCGGAAGAACGTCCGCGACCGCGTCGACGCCATCCTCGACCGCCTCGGCACCGACTACGTCGACGTGCTGTACATCCACCGCTGGGACGACCAGACGTCGACGCGGGAGCTCATGCGCACGCTGAACGGCCTCGTCGAGGAGGGGAAAATCCACTACCTCGGCGCGTCGACGCTGCGCCCGAACGCGTGGAAGGTCGCGAAGGCCAACGAGCTCGCGCGCAGCGAGGGCTACGAGCCGTTCACGGTCGTCCAGCCGCGGTACAACCTCGTCGACCGCGAAATCGAGGGCGACTACTTAGAGATGGCCCGCAGCGAGGGGCTCGCGGTCTGCCCGTGGAGCCCGCTCGGCCAGGGCTTTCTCACCGGAAAGTACGACCGCGAGGACGGTCTCACCGGCGAGTCCCGCGCCAGCGAGGACACGCGCTGGGAGGAGAACTACCTCACCGAGGAGAACTTCGACCTCCACGACGCCCTCGACGAAGTCGCCGACGAGGTCGACGCGACGCCCGCGCAGACCGCGCTCGCGTGGCTCAGCCACCGCGACGGCGTCACCGCTCCCATCGTCGGCGCGCGCACCGTCGAACAGCTGGAAGAGAACCTCGCGGCCGCCGACATCGACCTCTCCGACGAGCAGGTCGACCGGCTCACGGAGGCGAAGGAGGGCCCGTACGACGGGCTCTGAACCGGGAGAGCGAAGCGCCGTCTTCGGTCTGTCCTCAGTAGCCGGTGCCGAGGTAGGTGTGGACGTGGTCGCCGGATTCGAGTTCGTCCACGAACGCGACCGCGAAGTCCTCCATGGAGATGTAGCTCTCGCCGTCCTCGTCGGCGACGAGTTCGCCCTCCGCGGTCCGGTACTCGCCCGTACGCTCGCCGGGTTCGATGAGCGCCGCGGGCGCGACGTACGTCCACTCCAGGTCGTCGGCCGCGCTAATCACGTCGTAGGCGTCGATGGCCGCGCGAGCGATCGGGACCCAGTCTTCGGGGAAGTCCTCCGTCTCGACCAGCCGGGTGTCCGGACCGACGTAGAGGCCGCCCGCGCCGCCCGTCCAGACGAGGCGGTCGACGCCCGCATCCCGCATCCCCGCGACGACCGCTTCGGACATCTCCACGAGCACGTCTACGTCCTCGTCCTCGCCGGGACCGAGCGCGGACGCCACCGCGTCGTGTCCCTCCGCGAGGTCCGCGACGTCGGCCTCGTTGGTGGCATCGCTCGCGACAGTTTCGAAGTCCGGGTCGTCGATGCCGTCGACGTGGCCACTCCGGGAGACGCCAGTTACGGCGTGCCCGCGGGACAAGAGCTCGTCCGCGATCCGGTGGCCGATGCGTCCGCTCGCGCCGAGGAGAAGTACGTCCATGTCGCGTCTACGTTCGTCGGGCACCGACATATGGGTTTGCGAAGCGACACGTAAGGTACGGTTCCGGCGCCCTACTCCTCGCGGCGCGCCTGCCGGACGGCATCAGCTATTTCGTCCGGGTGGTCGGCGGCGACCCGGAGCACAGCGTCGTGGAGCTCCCGTTTCTCCTCGTTCCGGATGCCGGCGTCTCGGAGCGAGCGCACGACGTCCAGGTCGAGCGCGTCCTCGAGCGCCGTCCACGCCTCCGGCCGCGCGTAAATCGGGGACTGCTTCACGTCGTCGTACTCGAACGCGGGCGTGTCGCTGACCGCCGGTTCCGGGGACTCGTCCTCGGGTTCCGAATCGGCCGTCTCCTCCGCCGTCGAGTCGGGCGTCGACGACCCGGCCGGAACCTCGGTCGCCGCGTCGGGTTCCGGCTCGCTCGCTTCCGGTTCCTCGTCCTGCTTGTCCGGGCGGTCCTGCTCGGCGGCTTCGAGGTCGTCGAACCCCATTACCGGCTCACCTCCCCGCGCTCGACGATCTGCGCGAGCTCGTCGTAGGCCGCGAGCTGGTCGCACTCGGGGTCGTAGTCCCGCAGCGGCACGCCCTCCTGGTGGGCGTCGTCGATGGCCGCGCGGTACCGGACGCCCGGCAGGTCGCCGTCGTACTCCCCGTCGTCGATTGCGGCCCAGTCCTCCTCGGAGAGGTACGCGAAGTTCGGGACGAGGTGGTCGATGGCGTCCCGCGTCGTGATTTCGCGGAGGAGCTTGCGGTCCCGAGTCGACTGGTCGATGCGCTTGCGGAGGTCCGAGGGGACGACCGCGAGGATGTCCAACTCGAAGTACTCGCGGGCCTCCTGGACGAGCCGGTCGAGCGTGTTCGACAGCCCGGTCTCGTAGCCGTTCTCCGGGCGCAGCGGGATGATGAGGTTCCCGGTGGCGTACATCGCGTTGTCGTTGAGCTTCCCGCGGTTCGCCGGGCAGTCGATGACCACGTAGTCGTATTCCTCGCCGAGCAGCGGGTCGACGAGGTCCTTCTTCAGTCGCGTCGTCCCCATCGTCGCCTCTTTGAGCGCGGACTGCACGCTCTCGAGGTCCTCGTGGGCAGGGAAGAGGTCCAGCCCCTCGGCGACGTTGACGACGTGCTCGCGCGGGTCCTCGCCTTCGAGGAGGACGGCCTCGGCGTGGTTGCTGCCGTCCTCGTCCGTGCTGTTGTACCGCTCCTCGAACCCGAGGTTGAGCGTCATGTGCCCGTTGTCGTCGAGGTCGACGACGAGCGCGCGCTCGTTGCGGTGAGCGAGCTCGCGCGCGAGGTTGAGCGCTGTGGTCGTCTTCGCGAATCCACCCTTCAGGATACCGACACTGACGGCGCGTGGTTCCGTTTGCATTGTGTACCTCGTCAGGGATAGGCACCTATCGCGTCTGTGGCGCCTACGCTGAATCAGGCGGTTATTCCTCGCCACCAGGCATAAAACGACGGGAATAGGTGGCAGAGGTAGGTAAAATAGGTGCCTCCCCTACACCAACTACCTAAGGTAGTATAGGTAAGTAAGTTAGCTAAGCTAGCTTGACTACCTTCAGCCGAATTCCGGCGGTAGTGACGGCACACAGATGTCGCTCCCGGTCGGCGTTCTACTCGCCAGCGAATCGACGAGCGGGCGAGTGCCGGTCGCCGAGGGAATTCACCGCCACTCCTCCGGCTGCAGACCGACAGGCTGGGACGCTGTTCCCGGCGCGAGCGGACCTCCGATTCTGCCCCTCTCGACCTGGTCTTCCGCGTCTTCGCTGTCGGCTTCGGGCAACGGCTTCCGTATCACGGTATCCGATTTATCGACGCCGTGGGGCCCGGTCCACTCGCGGTACGCACCTGCAATTGCTCGGTATCGACTGCAAGCGGAAACGGGCCAGGGCACTCCCGGCGGATGGGGAGCTTGCTTCGCAGACGCAGTTCACATCTCGGTCTGGCGACGAGTGGTGGAGTCTCCCTTATTCGTGTGCTACCTTCGCAGTCACCCCGCCGATGTGGATTTTACGCAACCTCCGCCCACCGCTGGTCGGGCTTCGAGGACGAACTACTGGAGCCATCGGCGTCTGGCAGTAACCCCCGTTCACGCGAGCGCGCACTCGAGGCGGCCGATCTGCCTACTCGATTCGACGACCGCCCGAGCGACAGCCTCGTCGACGAACAAGCAGTGGGCGAGGGCCGAGAGACATTGTCGGAGGGAGCCACGATCAGTGTGAGTCCTCAGACGCGAGCGAGTAACTGTGGTTATCGCTCCCGTATCACCGCCGAGAGCGAAAATCAGTCCCGGAGCCACCACCGATAAACCGTATACTGGGATATAGAAAGTTGGCCGTCCGTGCCAGGGAGACGTAGATTTTTGTATCGCACCGCCCGAGGAGTGAACATGCTCCACAGCAAGGGACCGCTGGTGTCTATCGACGTCGGCGAGCGCGAGGCGTCGGAGACCGACATCACACAGGTCCAACGGCAGTACATCGGTGGGCGTGGCGTGGCGACGCGGCTCGCACACGAACGCATCCCGTTCGACGCGGACCCGTTCGGGCCGGAGAACCGCGCAGTGTTCACGACGGGACCGATGCAGGCCTCTCAGATGAGCTTCACCGGACGGACGAACTGCACGGCGCTGTCGCCGTTGACGGACGGCCTGCTGTCCTCGAACGCGGGCGGGTTCGTCTCCAGGCACCTCGCGGCCACGGGCTACGGCGCCGTCGAGCTCGCGGGCGCGAGCGACGAACTACTCGCCGTCCACGTCACCGACGAGGGCGTGGAGTTCGAGGAAGTCCCCCAGTTGGAGGAAGCCACCGTCTCGGAGACGGTCGAGTACCTGGAGGACGAGCACGGCGTCTCCAGCGACCAGACCGCAGTCATCGGGCCAGCGGGCGAGCACGAGGTGCGGTTCGCGTCGGTCATGACGACCGAGGAGCGCGCGTTCGGGCGTGGTGGGCTCGGTGCCGTCCTGGGCTCGAAGAACGTCAAGGCCGTCACGTTCGAGGGCGACTCCGCGCCGGACATCGAGGTGCCGGCGGGCCAGATGGACATCCACCGCGAGGCCGCCACTGACGACCACATCATGAAGCGGCAGGGAACGGTCTCGGTGATGGACCTCGCGAACGAGATGGACGGCCTGCCGTCGTACTACTTCTCCGAGCGCTCCTTCGAGGGCGTCGAGGGCATCAACGGCGCCGCCGTCGAGTCGAAGAAGTACAAGAAGGCGACGTGTTCGGCGTGCGCGTTCGCGTGCAAGCTCCCGACGCGGGACGAAGAGCGCGGCGTGGAGACGGAGGGCCCGGAGTTCGAGGTGGCGATGGCGTTCGGCTCTAATTCGGGCGTCGACGACATCGTCGACGTGATGCAGTCGAACGAGCTCTGCGATGAGTACGGTCTCGACGCCATCTCCGCGGGGAACACCATCGCGGCGTACCTCGACGCCGAGGACGAGTTCGGGAACACCGACCTCATCTGGGACCTCGTCGAGCAGATCGCCCACCGCGAGGGCGTCGGCGACCGGCTCGCGGAGGGCATCGGGCGGATTCACGACGACCTCGGCGTCGAGAACTGGTCGGTGAAGAACATGGACTTCGCGGCCCACGAGGGCCGGCTCCTCCACGGGCAGGGGCTGTCGTACGCGGTGGCGAACCGCGGCGCGGACCACATGTACGCGACGTTCTACTCCGTGGAGTACCCGCTCGTCGACGAAGACGAAGCCATGGACCCCGCGGGCTTCGACGGGAAGCCCGAGCGCCTCGTCGAGCGCGAGAACCTGATGGCGCTCAACGACAGCGGCGTCGTCTGCAAGTTCTCCCGGGACTTCATGTCCCCGGAGCGCTACGAGATGCTGTTCGGTGCGGACTTCCAGGACTTGCTGGAGGTGGGCGCGCGCACGGTGACGCTCGAACGTCACTTCAACAACCAGCGCGGCATCGACGAGGCCGACGACCGCCTCCCCTACGAGGACGAGCTCCCCGGCCTCGACGACGCCATCCAGACGTACTACGACGTCCGCGGCTGGAACGACGACGGGACGGTCCCGGAGACGGCGCTGCCCGCGTAGCTACGCGTCCTCGTTCGCGAGTTCGAGCGTCGCGTTCGCGAACACGTGAGCGCCGGCGACGCAGTCGTCCCACTCCGTGAATTCCGCTTCGTTGTGCGTGCGGCCGTCGACGCTCGGCACGAACAGCATCCCGGCGTCCGTGACCCGCTGGAGGTGCTGGGCGTCGTGGCCGGCGCCGCTGACGAGGTGCGTCGCGGGTACGTCGGCGGTCTCGACCGCGCGGTCGGCGGCGTCGCGGACGCGCTCGCTGAACGCCATCGCCTCGTGGCGGGAGACGTAGTCGATCTCGTAGTCGACGCCGTGGCGCTCGCAGGCCGCTTCCACCTCGCGCTCGATGCGTTCGACGCCCTCGTCGACGACGCTGTCGTCGTAGCTCCGGACGTCGACGGTGAACGTCGCGCGTGCCGGGATGACGTTGATCGAGTTCGGCTCGACGTCGAGTTCGCCGACGGTGGCGACGGCGTCGTCGGCGAGCCGGCCGGGCAGCCGGTTGATCTCCGAGATGGCGTCGCTGGCGGCAGCGAGCGCGTCCTCGCGGCCGTGCATCGGCGTCGGGCCGGCGTGGTCGGCGGCGCCCTCGATCGTAATCCGGAGCCACGACAGCCCGTAGACGCCGTCGACGACGGCGAGCGGGAGGTCGCGGTCGTCGAGCACCGGCCCCTGTTCGACGTGGAGTTCGAGGAAGCTGTGGACGCCCTCCTCGGGGAGTTCGCAGGGCGCGTCGCCGTCGTAGCCGATGCGCTCCAGTTCGTCACCGGCCGCGTTGCCGTCGCGGTCGGTCGCCGCGAGCAGTTCCTCGACCGCCTCGAAGCCGACGTACCCCGAGCTCCCCATCATCGAGGGCTGGAAGCGCGTGCCTTCCTCGTTCGTCCAGTTCACGACCTCCACGGGACGCGCGGGCTCGACGTCCGCTTCGGCGATGGACTGGACGGCTTCGAGCGCAGTCAGGACGCCGAGCTGGCCGTCGAAGCGGCCGCCGTACGGCTGGGAGTCGAGGTGGGAGCCGACGAGCACGGGCGCGGCGGCCGGATTCTCGCCCTCGTACCTGCCGAAGATGTTGCCGAGTTCGTCCACGCGGACGTCCAGGTCGGCGTCTTCGAGGTCCCCGACGAATCGGTCCCGGACTCGTTTGTCGGCGTCGGAGAGCGCGAGCCGGTGGAGACCGTCGTTCTCGGTCGCGCCGATGTCGGCGTACGCCTCGAATCGCTCCCGGAACCGGTCGGCGTCGATGTCGACTGCGGCTGGCATGCGTGTACCCTCTGCGCCCGCCGGCAAAAGTAGTCGGGACGCGGCGAGAGCGGCCCCGCGGGCGCGATTTAAGCCCTCCGCCGGAGTAGAGTGGGCCGTGACAGCAATCGACACGGAATCGGAGACGCCGAACCTCGAAGGGAACACCGCGCTCGTCGCGGCGTCTAGCAGCGGCCTCGGGAAGGCCGCAGCGACGTCGCTGGCGGAGGCCGGTGCAAACGTCGTCCTGAACGGCCGCGACGACGACCGCCTCCAGGCGGCCGTCGAGGACGTGGACGCCGTCGGCCCGGGGGAAGTCGTCGGCCACTCGGCGGACCTCACGGACGGGAGCGACGTCGTCGGCTTCGTGGAAGCAACCGTCGAGCGCTTCGGCGGCATCGACCACCTCGTGTTGAACACGGGCGACCCCGCAAGCGGCGGCCTCTTCGACGTGAGCGAGGACGAGTGGTACCACGCGTTCGACCTGCTCGTGATGAGCGCCGTGCGCCTCGTCCGCGAGTCCGCCGACTACCTCACCGACGGCGCCGGGTCTATCGTCGCCATCACGTCCATCACCGTCCGGCAGCCAGTCCCCGACCTCGTACTGTCCAGTTGCGTCAGGATGGCGGTGCTCGGCCTCGTGAAGACGATGTCCCGCGAACTCGCGCCGGCGGTGCGCGCGAACGCCGTGCTCCCCGGGCCGGTGGAGACGCCGGCACTCCGGAACATCGTCGAGGACGCCGTCGAGCGCGGCGAGTACGACACCTACGAGGAGGGGCTGGCGAGCTACTGGCCCGACGACATCCCCACGGGCGGCGTCGCTCAGCCCGAGGAGCTCGGGGACGTGGTGGCGTTCCTCGCGAGTCCGGCGGCGAGCTACGTCAACGGGGCGTCGCTGCTCGTGGACGGCGGGGTCGTCCGGTCGGTGTGAGTCACTCGTAGACGGCGACGGGGTCGCCGAGCACGTCCATCCGCGGCTCGACGCCCAGTCCGGGGTCGGTCGGTGCGGCCATCGTCCCGCCCGCCGCTTCGGGCGCGCCGTCGGCCGTCGTGACGGCGTTGTAGTTGTGGAAGTCCGTCGCCGCGAACCGGGCCTCGGCGGGCGTGCTGTGCGCGAGGTGCGCGATGGCGGCGGTGGCTATCTCGCTGCCCCACGTGTCCTCCAGGATCATCGCGACCTCGAACTCCGCGCAGAGGTCGCGGACGGCGCGGGCGCGCGTGAGGCCGCCGACCTTCGAAATCTTGACGTTCACCACGTCCATCGCGTCGTCCTCGTAGCCGCGGACGACCGAGTCCAGTCCCGTCATCACCTCGTCCAGCACGAACGGGAGGTCGGTCTGCCGCCGGACCGCGCGGCAGGCCTCGTAGCTGTCGCAGGGCTGTTCGAGGTAGACGTCCACGTCGCTGACCGCGTTCGCGACGCGCACGGCGTCGTGGCGGCTGAGGCCGGTGTTGAAGTCCGCGTCGAGGACGTGGCCGTCGTCGAGCTCCTCGCGGGTCGCGCGGATGCGCTCCTCGTCTATGGCCGGCCCCTCGCCGACTTTCAGCTGGAACTTCCCGTACCCCTCGTCGCGGTAGCGCGCGACGCTGCGCGCCATCTCCGCTGGCGTGTCCTGCGAGATGGCCCGGTAGAGCTCGACGGACTCGCCGAATCGCCCTCCGAGCAGGTCCGCGACGGGCGCGTCCCGCACCTTCCCCGTGAGGTCCCAGCACGCCACGTCGAACGCCGACTTCACGTACGGGTGGCCGCGGAGGCGGGCGTCGAGGTCCGCCGCCAGCACTGCCGGCTGTGTGGGGTCAGCGCCGAGCACGGCGCTGGAAAGCTCTTCGACGCCGGCGCGCGCGCCCTTCCCGAACGCCGGGAGGTACGACGACCCGAGCATCGACACCTCGCCCCAGCCGACCGGCCCCTCGTCGGTGCGGAGGCGGAGCACCGTGGAGTCGAACGTCGCGTAGGAGTTGCCGCCAGCCCAGTCGTACGTCCCCTCCGCGATCGGCAGTTCGACGTTGTACACGTCGATACCGGTCACTTCCATGGTCCGAGTTCACACACCACGTCCGGGGGGATAAGGCTAGGGTCGGGGCGGGCAAACATTGATGCCCCGGCCCGTGCCTCTCGGTAGCATGGCAGTCGAACGCATCGGGGTCCACGAGTCGACGTCGATAGACTTCCCGTTCGAGGTGTTCCGCGACGAGCTCGCCGACCTCGGGCCAGAGCTCGTCCCGATTCGCGAGGACGGCTCGGGCGCGGACCCCGCGTCCTGCGACGCGTTCGTGACGTTCACCCACCAGCAGCGCCTCCTGGAGGCCGACCCGGAGTGGATTCACACGACGCTCGCGGGCGTCGAGGCGTTCCCGCTCGACGAGTACGAGGCCCGCGGCGTCGCCCTCTCGAACAGCACGGGCCTCCACGGCGACAGCGTCGGCGACACGGCGCTCGGGATGATGTTGACGCTGGCGCGCCGGCTCCACGACTTCGCCGCCGCCCAGCAGCGCCGCGAGTGGGCGTTCCCCGACTGGGACGAGGGGTTCACGCTCCCCGGGGAGCGCGTCTGCGTCGTCGGCCTCGGCACCGTCGGAGGTGCGGTCGCGCGGCGCTGTAGCGCGCTCGGGATGGACGTCGCGGGCGTCCAGCGTTCCGAGGAACCCGTCGAGGGCGTCGACGATCTGTACCACCCAGACGACCTCGACGCGGCCATCGCGGACGCGCGTTTCGTCGTGCTCTGCGTGCCGCTGACCGACGAGACGGAAGGATTGATCGGCGAGCCGGCGCTCCGGCGGATGCGCGGGGACGCCTACCTCGTGAACGTCGCGCGCGGCCCGGTCGTCGACGAGGGCGCGCTCGTGGACGCGCTCGAATCGGGCGAAGTCGCGGGCGCCGCGCTCGACGTCTTCGAGGCGGAGCCGCTGCCCGAGGAGTCGCCGCTGTGGGGGTTCGACGACGTGGTGATCACGCCGCACGCGGCCGTCGCGAACAAGGACTTCTACGTGGATGTCGCGGCGCTCGTCAGCGAGAACTTCGCGCGGCTCGAAGCCGGCGAGGAACTGGAGAACCGCGTCGTCTAGCAGCCGTCGCTAGCGTGTTGCTCTGTTCAGACCGAGCGCCGGCACTGTGACGGCTGGTCGGCGAACTGGGATGCGTGTTCAGCGAAGCCGCCCCTTTGGACGGTCCAGTTGACTGGAGAGACTTTCCGGATGCAGCACCTACGTTCGACCACATGTTCAACCGAGATGTCACCCCCGACGTTGTAGAGTTCGGGCCGGGTGACGCGGACCTCGCCGTGGTCTGCAACGTGCACGGGGACGAACCGACTGGCGCCCGCGCGATTCACCGCGTCCTCCAGTCGTCCCCCGAGTTCGAGCGCGGGGTCAAGTTCATCGTCGCCAACCCGCCGGCGTCCATCTCGCATCGGCGCTTCCTCGACGTGGACATGAACAGGGTGTTCCCGGGCGACCCGGAAGCCGACGACCGCGAGCGACGCCTCGCCGCTCAACTCCTGACGGAGACGGCCGACTGCGATACCATCTCTTTCCACACGACCCACGCGACCCACGAGCCGGTCGCGTTCGTCTCGGAGGGGAACTCTCGCTCGCTGGAGATCGTCTCACAGCTCCCGATTACGTACGTCGTCAACGAGGCGTCGGTCGTCGACGGTTCGTTCTGTTCGACTGGCCACGTCGTCTCGATAGAGGCGGGGAAGGTCCAGCAACCGAACGCGGTCGCGAAAGCCGAGATGCTGATCCGGGCGTTCCTCGACAACGAGGGCGCGCTCTCGGAGGAGCCGCCGATGCACGCGCCCGTGACGAACTACTTCGAGATCTACGACAGAGTCGAGAAGCCGTCCGGGGACGAATCGTACGAACTGCTCGCGCGGAACTTCGAGCGAGTCGAGGCGGGAGAAGCGTACGCGAAATCGAAGGAGGGGTTCCTCCTCGCCGACGAGCCGTTCGTTCCGGTCCTGATGTCGCAGTCGGGGTACGGCGAGATATTCGGCTACCGGGGACGGAAGGTCGGTGAGTCGGTCGAGGACGCGAAGGAGGCGTGGCTCGACGGCGAGACCTGACTAACGGTGGAACGACCAGCTGAAGAACCCGTACCGGGAACTACTGCCAGCCTACTCTGCGGCGTCCGGCGGGTCGAGGCCGGCGAGCGCGTCCACGAGGTGCGTGATGTTCGTGACCGCGTCTTCGACCATCTCCGCGCCCTTCTCGCGGGTCGCGACCGTCGGGTCGCCGAGGTTGCCCGTGTGCGTGAGCGCGTTCATGCGCTCGGCGGACAGCGCCCAACCGACGCGGTTGTCGCCGTACGCGTCGTAGTCGGTCAGCGGGAGCGCGTCGTCGGGCACGTCGACGGCCTCCGCGCGGTCCATGTCCACGAGCTCCGGGAACAGCTCCAGCATCAGGCTGGTCTCGAACTCGGAGGCGTGGAAGGAGACGTCGCTCGTGCGGACGGCCGTCGCGGCGTCCTCGAACACCGAAATCAGGGGGACGTGGAACGCCCGCATCCCGTGCTCGGTGGTGAGCTCGCGGACGACCACGTCGAGTTCGGGGTCCTGCACGAGGTAGTGGCCGTTCACGAGCAGGACGTTCTCGACGCCCCACTCAGCCGCGGACGTGCAGACGTCGCGGACGTAGTGCTGGAACGTCTCGCTCTCGACGGTGAACGTCCCCGGCTTGAACGTGTGGTGGGGGCTGACGCCGTACCAGACGGGGGGCGCGAGCAGGCAGCCCGTGCGCTCTGCGACGCGCTCGGCAATCGCCTCCGGCATGTAGACGTCCACGCCGAGCGGCATGTGGTGGCCGTGCTGCTCGGTGCTGCCGACCGGCAGGAGCATCGTCTGAGTCTCCTCGACGGCGGCCTCGACCTCCTGCCAGGTCATGTCCGCGAGCCGGCGGACGGCGTCGGCGTCGGCCATCGGTCAGATGTTGTCGGCGGGCATCCCGTGGCCGGCGGGGTTCTCCTCGAAGCGGTCGAGCGCGAAGTAGTCGACGTCCACGAGGCCCGTATCCCCATCGACCACGAGGTCGCGGACGATGCGGCCGACCGCGGGCCCGTGCTTGAAGCCGTGGCCGGAGAACCCGCAGGCGAGATAGCAGCCGTCGGGGCCGGCGTCGTCGATGACGAAGTCGTGGTCGGGCGTCGTGGAGTAGACGCCGCAGTACTGGCCCTGGATGCCGGCGTCCTCGAGGCCGGGCATCGTCTCCGTGACGAGGTCCGTGAGCTCCAGCAGCGTCTCCTCGTCCGGCGTGTCGTCGTAGCTGTCGGGGTCGGTCTCCTCGGTGAGGTAGTGGGTGGCGACGAGGACGTTCTCGCCGAAGTCCGGGCGGAGGTACCACTCGCCGCCCGGCATGCTCGTCGTCGGCGTCAGGTCCGGGAACTCCTCGACGTAGTCGTCCGAGGGGTCGAGAATGACGACCTGCTCGCGGGTCGGCGTGATCGGCACGTCCACGCCGACGTCCGCGGCGAGTTCGGGCGTCCACGGGCCGGCGGCGACGACGACGTCCTCGCACTCGACGTAGCCGTTCTCGGTCTCGACGCCCGCGACCGCGCCGTCCTCGGTGTCGATGGATTCGACGCCGACGCCCGTGACCACCGTCGCGCCGTCCTCGGCCGCGCCGCGCGCGAACCCGTTGGCTGCGTCCGTGCCGTCGGAGTACGCCGCGCTGTCGTCGCTGACCGCGAAGTCGTAGTCGTCGAGGCCGTCGTACATCGGGTACTGCTCGGGGAACTCCTCTGGCTCGACCCACGACACGGGGATGTCGCGCTCGGCGAGCACGTCGTAGCCGGCGGCCGCGTAGTCGCCGACCTCCGTGCCCTCCTCGCCGAAGCGAACGAGCGGGCTGCCGG
>SDGW01000213.1_pt1 | contig 24875 bp, 18 predicted proteins | sample 2873831 | NCBI WGS metagenome assembly SDGW01 (sample SAMN08132700, study PRJNA421101) | hypersaline lake metagenome | isolation source: celular fraction 0.22 microns magnesium sulfate-rich crust from ephemeral... | place: Spain: Penahueca Lagoon, Toledo | collected 2011-07 | reverse complement strand
TCGTCCTTCCCGCACCCGCCACCGAATGATCGCTGTTCCGTCACCAGCCTCAGCGGTATGAATACTCCGGAAGATCTCGTTTCGAATCTCCCCTGAGCTGTGGTTCTCAGTTATTTTGATCGGCCATCGTTGCAGCCCCGACTCAGATAAGAGCCCCCAGCTCGTGGGTTCCTCACTGAGTTCTGCCTGGACGGAATCCAGCAATTCCTCAGGGCTTTCAGCGTCGATATCATCGATTATCTGTTCCAGTTCGTCGGTATCTACCTCTGAAAGGTCTTCCGAGAAATCCGAGATCGTCTCCAATTTAGCAGCGACGTCCTCTGCGGTGAGCTCAATATCCGGTGCGTTTCCAGTGCCTGCACTTGGGTTATCCGTACTTTCGATGCGGTCGACTTCTTGTTGGGCCCGTAATTTGGCTGTCCGGCTTCGTATATACTCTGCCGCATTTGAGACGTCAGCAGAGAAGATTGAATTCACGAAAGTGTATGAGGTCCCATCGTCAAGCGTGAACGTTAGTGTATCATTCCCCGCTTCAGTGAATTCAAGATCTACGATATCACCGTATTCGAATTCTTGTGTTCTGTCTTTGCCCACCCCAGCTGTCACGTATAGTATCCGCTGATTTGTGATTAATAAATAATTTCGCCCCCCAGAGTGGCGGTCATGCGGACTCTTTTCAGACCCGTCAGACCTCGTGATGCGGATCCCCTTGGATTGGTGCCTATAGAGAAATTCAGGCTGTTCAGAGGGTCTTAGATACGATTGTAGATTTTGATCGTTGAGATAGGTTGCTAGTAACCCACTAGTTTTTGTCAATCGGCCGGGCTTGATCCTTCCCGTTGCCCGATCTGCAAGCGCATTAGCGTTCAAGTGAGCTAGCTGGGCTCCTGTTATCTCAGCCCCACAATTTCGGCATATAGAGTCCTCTGGTAGAAGTTCATAATCACACTGAGGACACGTATCCATGGGCTTCGCTTGGGACCTCGGGAGATTAAATCATCGATTGGCTGGATATGAGAGCGTGGATAGAGCCGTACAGACGACTCTCCGAGGAAGGACTTACCGAGTAACTCAATTCAGACATGAAAGTCCAATACTCCCGACGGGTAACCCAATCGAGATGGGGCCGTCGGGCTGGAGGACGAACAGCTTTGGTGGCTCTGGAACCGCCGGAATAAGATACCTTATTCCTGCCTAATGATTCTCGAGGAAGCCACCGCGGGGCTATTCCCGGGAAGTTGCTACCTGAGTCGGGTTAGACACAGGCAGACGTGGTCAAACTGGCCCGCCTCGCTCAACGGCCGTAGGTCGACTGCCTGAACCTGGTCTTTCAGTGCATCATTGTCGACTCCTGAATATTCGCCTAGATATTTACCAATCACCCCCCTGTAATCGTATTTAGAACCACTAGAAGTCCTAATTTTACCGCATAAGTGTCTACATTCCCACAAAGTGTTATATCGAGAAGGCATATGGAAGAACTATGGATATTGGAAAACTCCCACGTGGGGAGGATTTCGCCAACAAATTCGCAAAAGGTGAATGGGCCGAGATCGTTCTTATAGAGACGATCAACGACGACACCGACCTGTTTGCTTTCCAATATGGTATCTCACGAGGGGATGCGTTGGACACGAAAGCACAGCTGGACGCCGTCAAAGAACCTGGCGTCAATGAAACCAAGCGCCCTGACGTGTTGGTATTCACTCGAGAAAACTTCGAATCACTCCATGACTCCGAACAGGATCTCATCCGAGAGTTCATCGCGGCCGATCCTGATCGTCAAGGCCAACTGCTCCCTGAGTTAGAGAAGCAACAAATCATTGATAGCGCGATTATGGCGCTGGAAGCAGAATCTAGCAATTTCAACCTCTCTAAACGGAAGTATGGTAACTCTCTAACCGCATACGTCAAAGACGAGGATCTCCCGAGACTCAACTCTTGGCACGACAAATTCGAAGTTCCAATCTTCGTGTGTCAGTTGTTCTTCGACCGCGGATATATCATACCTTTCGAAGCCTACAGTTACTACGCTGAAGACGCTCGCCAGGGTGATGCTGATGTTCCAGGATTCGAACATGGAATGATCCCAAACATCCAGAAGAAGGGTCTACAAGCGAAGGTCGAGGAATTTCCTTTCTCGAAATTACTCGGCCGGTTCTCCGAAAGCCCTGATGTCGTCCAGTCTTCGAGTGACGGGCCACAACAGTGCCGGTATGAGTGGACAAAATCAGGAAAACTCTCGGTTCCCGGTGCAGGATACTTCGCTAACGGCAACTTCGAGCTTGAGAAAGCCCTTAGAGAATATCTATAACTTAGTCGGTTAGATGAGTTCGTCTGTCCCTGTTGCAGTCCGGAAATCTCCAAGTGAGATGTATCGAAGGGAGTAGGGAGTCTTGTCGCGATATGGAATCGGATCCTCAAGCTTATACAGACTTCCCGGCTCGAAAACGACTACCTGCTTACCAGACGAGTATTGTTCATACTCCTCTGAAGGACGCGCCAAATCGGCATCTTCGGCGTCGACGATCTCCTTGACTCGAGCGACGAACCGTACTTCGTTTGGCCCGCCAGAGATGTACATCGCGACGAATTCTGGGTCGCGATTCATCGTCACGAACCCCCAGGCGTTATTTTTCCGAAGGAAATCTATGCCGTCCTCTCTCGTAGGGAATAACGCACCGAGTGCATCATCCGGTCCGTCTACATCTTGTCGCGAAATCGTTCCTTGAACTGCATCAGTCATTGTTGCAAGATAGTCTGGAGTTTTTTGTCGATTCTCTGGATTACGTCATCAACGTCATCGTCGTCGTCACGAGCGGCCGCACGAAGCTCATCGAACAAGGTGGCGAGTTCTTTCACTGTCTCACTACCGATGCCTCGAGGGTCCAGAACGGGAACGCCTTCCATCTCGTTGGGTTCGATTTTGTCCATCCCGCTTGAATAGGTTCGGCCCGACCGTCTGACGACCTCGCTTGCGAATTCACTATTTAGGTACGCCAGCAGCGCCTTCTTCTCAGTCTCATCCATCCCAACATCGATGTACAGCCCATGAAGGTTCGACAGATTGCGAGCGTCTGTCTCGTTCTTGATGAACCTCGACCCGCCACGACTCATGTATGTGAGGACGATTTCTGGCGGATCGCGTCGGTCGACTACGTACCACGGGTTTCTATTCCTGGCGAGATATCCACTATGGGCCTCAACCTCTTCCGACATCCCATGTTGGAGGTACTTGACCAGGGGTGATGGCTCTCCCCCCGCCTCGGGCTCAGTGTCCGAATAAGCAGCGAGAGTTTCGTCTTCATCGGTCTCGTTGGGCATCGCCTGCGCAGCCTCATCAGCGTCAAGATCCGTTAGGTGATAAAGGACCCAGACTTCACCGTCCTGCTCACGTTCTTCCTCCCAATCCGCATCGGTGTAGTCATATCCAGGAACGCTCCGAGAGTTCCGGATGATCTTCGAGAGATACTGTTCATCAATCCCCCACTCATCGACGTCGCTCTGTGTCAAGCAGAAGTAACTATTCTTCCCTGTAGCGATTCCCCGATTGACTGTTGCAATCTCAGAGAGCTCAGTGAGCCCACTAGTGTCGATGTCGAGTGGATCGAAGAGACTAGTCCACTTGTCTGCAGGTTCCAGGTCGTCTTGCCGAACGACATTGACGAACCCCCAGTCTGTTTCCCCTTCTACATCCCCTGATACTGCGGCGAGGAGCTGTTCTTCACTCGGGTCCCCATCCACTCGCACCATTTGCGTCAGTTCGCTCTTATCGCCCCCGTTCGGTTTCTCCAGGAAGCTCACCAGCGAGGTTGTCATTGCCTCATCGAACTTCGAGGCATCGTCCCGGTCAAACAAGACCAGCGACTTGATATCGAATGCATCCAGCAGGAACTCCTTCAACGACTCACCGTAGCTCGTTTCGAGGAATTCCGAGGGTGTGATGAACGACATTCTGCCTCCCGGCTTGAGGAACTGTGAAGCGTGGTAGTAGAAGTACGCATACATCGGCGACAGCGCCGACACGTCCTTCCCAACTTCCCGCTCGGCTTGAGAGTTTATGATCTCCTTGTATTCCTCTCCGAGTTCATGATGGCGGGAGTAGGGAGGGTTTGAAATAACTGAATCAACCTGCCCATCGACGTCTTCTCGTTCGAACTCTAGGAAATCCCCAATCTGGAGATTATGTTGGCCTCCATGGTCCATTAGAACCAGCGACGTCGCACCCATTCGCAAAGCAAGCTCGTTCAGGTCGACACCATAAATGTCGGACAGCAGTGGTCCGTCCACTAACTCCTGTTTTTCCCGGTAGGCCGCTGCAGAAAGTGCACTGGCACCCATCCCGGGGTCCAACACAGTATCATTACCCTCCTCAATAAGCCATCCCGCCATCAAGTCAGCAATCGTTTTCGGGGTACGGAACTGGCCGAGCTTTCGTCGAGACTCCTGTGGGGTGAGTGATTCAAAAAGCCAGCCAATTTCCTCGGCAGGATCATCGGCCTCCGCCAGACGGTCGCGTGCGGTGATTATCTCAGTTAGCTCGTCGTCGTCGACCAACCAAGCAATGTCGTCAAGGACGTACTCCCCGAATGCAGGATCACCTGTTGCTTCTTCGGCGTTCTCGAGGGCTTCTCGCATATTCGCATCCAGCGCAGGGACAATTCCGCGTTGGTGATAATGTTCGTACAGCGTCGCCTTCAATAGCAAGTTGAACGCCGCCTGGCGGGAGACGATTAATAGTGGATTACTGAGTCGTTCCAGGCCATGCAGCTCACACCACTCATCGACACGCTGCTTAAGATTCCCGTCAACGTCTTGTGTCAACACTTCGTTGATCTCGTTTGCGGCAGTGTTGACAATCGATTTGAGAGTGGTTTGAGCGCTCATTCGTCGCTACCCGCATCCTTCTCTTCTTGCTCTTCCCAATCATCGAGGATGCGGTTGATCAGGTCATCGAAGGACTCGCCCATGTTGCCATGGTTTTTCAGCCGTTCATGTGTCCCTTCGTGGATTTTGATATTTTTGTAGTCTGGCATCGGTTCGTTATCCGCTAGTTGGTGGAACGCGCACAATGTATCTTGCTCATCCGTTGTGTTCATCGTGTGCTTTGTATCCAATATACTACTAGTGTTCCACATAATCTAAGAACACTAAGCACACCTGTTCTACTAAAGGTTTTCATGCAATTAGCGTCTCGGCCGGTGTGTGCACTTGTCAGGCGAGGAGACGATTGAGGATGTCGTCAAAGAAAGTCAGCAGCTAGAGGAAGAAATCTTTCTCGACAAAATCAGGGAGTTCTACGAGGACGAACTAGAGAAAAATAAGGAACTCTACGATTTCGTCTGCGAACATACAAACGACTTCAAAAACTTCGACGCAGAGATCATTCGGGAAGAACCGAATGTCGTGAAAATCCTTCGTTACCTCGTCAAACCCCCAATTTCTCAAATGAAGTTCGGCCAATTCAATGGGGTCGGCAGTACTACCAATTACGAGGACGCCGATCCGTCAACCCCATCGAAGGCAACTGCCCGAGATATGGCGAATTTCATGGAGGAGAATATTGACGAACGAAAGGTCCCCTGGTTGTTCAACGACGAAGTCGATGTTGACGATTGGATCGATTTGTCCCGTGACTGGACCTGTGACATCATCGCTCAGAGTGAAGCAAACACACGATATCGAAATTGGCGAAAAGATGTCCAAGAAAATAGAGTTGCAGAGGCGATGAAGGAGGCCGGACTCCGGCATGTGTCGCGAAGTGGTACAATCTCTGATATCGATGATCTGCCTGCTGGGTCGTTCACGAGTGAAACGAAAGTCGCCTGTCCCGGAGACGATCAAAAAGCCGACTTCGTCGTACGTCCTGCCAAAGACGAGATTCTCTTCCTAGAAGCAAAGGCAATTGGCGTGAAAATCGACTCTTATAAACGAGTTAAGGAGATTCGAAACAAAGAATCAGACTGGCGAGCCGGGTTTCCCGAAGCTCGAGTCGGAGCTGCAGTCGCTGGTTGGATTCCTAGCAGCCAGGTTGAGACGTTACTAGGTGATGATATCGAAGTGTTCTGGGAACACCGACTCGATTCGCTTCAAGATTATCTGAGCTCATTCACATAAATTACGAGATCTTCGCAGTTGCAGTCCGCCTTTTTCGACGATAGGCCGCTACTCATAATGTGAAGACACTCATGGGTTTAGTTATGTGAACAACATTTATGGTTGATTGCTATGTGGATGTCATATGGAAATTACGGTACACCGTGGCCCTCCGGTAGATGTTCTTCTTGAGGGTTCTGACGAAGAGACACATCCAGTTGCAACCACTACTCAAGAGAGGTTGTGTGTGGTTGGGGGGGCGCTGAGCCGGGAACGACTCCAGAATCGACTCGCTCGAGAGGGTAAACCGCCATCGTCGGTAGCTGCGTTTAGTACAGTAGACGATATTGCTGAGACGTTACTTTCCACCGCTGGTGAGCAGACTCCCGTTCTTCTCCCTGAATCATTCACACAACGCCTTATCGAAGAGGTCCTAGCGCAAGCGCGCACAGGTGAGGTCTCGGGCCCTGTGCAGGATTTGGCTGCTAGTCTTCCGGCAGATGAAGATGGTGGAGAGGTTGCCGAACTCGTATATGAAGAGCTCAACGAATATTATCGCTGTACGGATGCAGGTTCTGACCACACCACACTCGAGGACATCGCTAGCAACCTCGATAACACCTACGCCAGAGCAAGCAGCCAGAGGCGATTAAATCAATTTGAGGCCTTAACCGACATCCTCCAAGATCGAGCAACAGAAATCGAAGAAGACCAAGACGACGTGGAAGTGTACATCTCACGAAGTCATTTCGTGAGCGCTGCTCGTCCGAAGCTCGCGGACCACTGGGACGAGGCATTCGGCCACACTTCTTGGGTCGGTGTCTCGACCATCAGTGCCTTCGACAACCCGACGCTTCGGCTGCTACTAGAGATTCCGAGACAGAACAGTGACGTAGACTTGCATTTTTTCCTGGGGTCTGGAACGTACAATCGGCAACTCACACGGCTGCAATCGTTTGCTGACTTAACTGTTCGAGAGAGTTCAACGGATTATCCTCTTCCAACCGACGCAGCGGAAACACTACTCGGGGCGAAAAATACCGAGGCAACATCAGTAGAAGGTAATCTCGAGTTTGTGGCAGCACCAGAGCGACGTCGGGAAGTTGAGCATATCGCTCAATCGATTCGAAGGAAACTGGATAACGGGACAGCTCCGGGGGATATCGTCGTGTCAGCTCGGAATATAGACCTGTATAAAACCCATATCGCAGACATTTTTGAGACTAATAATCTACCGTACCACTTAGAGACCAAGACTCCAGTTCTTCACGCACCGAGTTATCGGTTCCTAACCGCGACATTTGACCTCATCCAAGCGGCCGTCGAGGATGATGAAATCGGATATGACACCCTAGTCGACCCCCTCCGGATGGGCCTGTGTCTTCCCACCGGCGACAATCGTCATTGGCCGCTCCGCGATCACGTGTTTCTATATCTTGAGCAACGAGTTAGCGATGCTCAGCGACGGGGCGGTGAGCGGACCCTCGGAGAATGGCAACGGACTGTGGGAGAGATGTCGGGGTGGGATAATGCCCATGACCGGATGGAAGAATTCCTCGAATGGATTGCGAACCAGACACGAAACCCACCACAGAACGGTGATGAACTGCGGACACTGGTTCGAAGCTTGATTAGCGACTTCATTTTCCAGATGGTGCCTGAGAGGCGGTCGCGGCCCGACGGGCCAGCAATGGACTCGACTCGAGCTCGTCTGACCGATTTACATGCAACTGGAGTGGCTAAACAGGTGTATAATAGCGCTGCCCAAGTCGGGACCCATTATGATTATCTTCGGGCTGTATTCGGAGACACAGACTGGACACCATCATGGGGTGAAGCCAGATCTGCGATATTCGACGTGTTGGGCGGTGCGACAATGCGTCAGCAACATAAGGATGGTAACGCGGTGCGGATTGTGGATGCCGGGGATACGTTCTTCATGGACGCCGAGCACCTACATCTGCTGGGGCTTTCGCGGGATGACTTCCCCACAGAACGTCAAGAGTCCCCGCTGCTTCATGAACAGCTGCGTGAGGCTGTAGTTGAAGCATCAGAAGACGGCACTGCGCCGTACTTTCGGTTGGCTGCTTCCGAGAGTCAGCATGCAGTCGACGTGGACTACTACGAACTAGCACTCCGAGTGAGTACCGAGTCCATCACGGTGAGTCACCAATACCGTGACACGGAAGGTAACGCTGTTCCATGGTCATCCTTCGTCGATTTGCTGGATTTGGATGAAGATCAACCGTATGTTACCCGTCTGCGCGCGGACCAGTGGTTGCCCGAGCCCGATAGTAACGGACGCGCGTCTTGGGAAGCCGTTGGCCAGGGCATCTCTGAGCGGGACCGAACTCGGCTCCTCCAGTTTCATTCAAATCGAGGGCTACCACAGTCGACTTCACCACCCATTAGTGAAGAAGATGTAGAGAAGTTAGCGACTTTCACGGATCGGGACACGTACCTCGATGAGATCCATCCACGATATGAGCGATTTGCCAGGCCTCCGTGGGAGATTACCGTCGATTCAGACGAGCCATCGTTTGCAGATACCTCGCTTGACGAAATTCTCGAATCCCCCATTAGCGTTCACGAGCTCGATTTGTTCGGGCAGTGTGAATTGAAGTTCTACTTTTATCAATTCCTGTTCAACCACCAGAATGACGGGGTTGAGCGTCAGTCGATCCCTCGGTATGATAGTAGCTCTCCAGATTATCGGTTTGGCGAACTCCCACAGATTATCCAGCACCAATACGCCGGTGAACAGAGTAGATCGACGTGGCGAACAATCATCGAAGAAGAGATTCAAGACCGTGAATCGCTAATAACGCGATTCGATTCACGGCGAGAAGTGCGTGACTGGCTGCAGAACGAGTTCGGCGAATGGACGGACGCGAAAATCGGCCCACAACTGGCCGACGAGTATTCGCTCGTGCTTCAGGAGGCCGATGCGACAGAAGAAATCTCTCGGGAATGGCACTGGCGTGATGCATCCACCACAGAAATCGACGGAACTGGTGTAGAGGTTTGGCAGCCAGGCTACCGGTATGATGTCTTCCCTGCGGATGATAACTATGAACTGCCGATTCACCAAGTCCGGCATAGCTCGTACGCAGAGAAGGCAACAAAGCTCTGCCACAGCGGCGGTATGCCGAATGATGAATGTGGCACTATCTGCACATCCTGTCGAAACGTCGATGACTGTGACTACTCCACAAAATTCTCGCTCGATCACCGGGTACACGCCGCACCACATGCCCACGATTCAAATGTCGGATTCTTATTCCAGGACCAGTACGAGGGAGGACAAGATGCTCGGTGGGGACAGCTCAAACAAGGCCACGCTGCTGCAGTCCGTGGTGATATGGAAGGCGGGCCAGAAGGGAATCTCGATGCAGGCAACGCCCAGTTAGGTAGAAGACAGTGGTACGCTCGGCAAGGGTCGCGTGATGATGACTTAGAAAGCCATCTAGAATCGTTCGTTCCGACAGATGGATCGATAACATATGAAGCCGACCCACAATTCGTGAATCAGGGAGGCTGTGAATCGTGCGTCTATCGTTCGATGTGTGCGGTACCAAACGCAGGTGATCTCGAATGAGCTATTTGACAAACCCGGATGATACGCCGTCGATTTTTGATGACGAGCCGCAGCGAACCGTATTCCAAGAGTACCATGATGGGTCAGGCCGAGTTGTAGTCGGTGCAGGGGCAGGAACTGGGAAGACGACTACGCTCATTGATGTCCTTGCCGAGGCAGTTATCGAAAAGCTAGACAATGAGGCAGGGAATCCGATGTCCGACCTGCTTGTCACGACGTTTACGAAGGATGCTGCCGGCGAATTGAAAACAAATCTCAAACAGCGTCTACGCCTCTATGAGGAAGAAACGGGTACTGAACTCCCGGCAGATATCTGGCGATGGATTGAGACAGATAGCTACATAGAAACGATAGACTCGTTCACACAGCGACTCCTTCGAGAGGTTGCCGTCGATGCAGGTGTCGCTCCAAACTTCGAAATTCGAGATGGCCTCGAGACCGAGGATATCCACGAGGAAATCTTCGAGTCGATTAGTAACGATCCAGCCTATGAGGATGCAGCGAGACGCCTGACAAACGCCTATCCGAGCGAAGACTGGAGAGAGTTCCCCCCAGATGACCTCCAAGATATGTTGGTCAGGGCGCACGAAAAGAGTCGTGAGTTCTGCTGGACCCCCACTCGAATGGGAGATGAGTTGCTGGCGACGCATCGAGAGTCACACGGTGGCCGGGAACCACCATTTGATACCGACGACGTCGCTCAAATCGCCCAAGAAATCACCGGCCAATACACGTTCGCGGCGCCTGAACTAACGGACCATGCGAGCGACGTCTACCGCCACAATGAGCAGTTATTAGAGGATTTCAAATCACTACTAATCGAATTCGACCGGCGGTATGACGAGCGAACCCGTGAGTCGGGACAGCTGTCACATACAGATGTAACGTTCCTCGTCTGGAAGCATCTGCATGAGAATCCTGACGGGGAATGGGCTACTGGCCTAAGTGAACGGTTTGATCACGTCCTAATCGACGAGTTCCAGGACACCAGTTACGCTCAATGTAGAATTATTGCCCGATGCTTCAATGAAGGGCAGGACAATTCACCGGGAACGAATGCACTTCTTATCGGCGACGTCAAACAGTCGATTTATCAATGGCGGTCGGCCGACCCACAGATTTTTGCGGAAATCATCGAAGATGCGAGAGCAGATACCGTAGATGACTATCTCGAATTACCAAATCTTGAGTACCGGCCGCTAACGACGAATTTCCGGAGCCATCCAGATCTCGTCGACTCGGCGAACCAAATCTTCTCGCGTGTCTTCGACGATCCGGGACGAGGGGATATCGGCCCATTCTCAATCCCGTTTGAATCTGGGACGGCACGGCGGGACGCATCTGAACCTGACTGGGCAGATACGATTGATACCGCCGACGGAACATCAATAGTGCCACGGCTACACGTCCAGTGGCTACAGGGGCTCAGAAATCAAAGCGACTGGTACAATGAAGAAACGACTCGGGTTGCTCGCGCTATAAGCGGTCTCATTGGAAGCGACCAGGTACCGGTCCTCGATGAAAGCGCGACGGAGAGCCTCGATGATCCCGAATATCGTCGCCCAACGGCGGGCGACATTACCTTGTTGTTCAGTCGCCGTCGTGAGATGGCTCGGTACGCAAATGCTATTCGGCAGTTTGGCATAGACTGTGCGATTGACGTCTCACGAGGACTATTCAACGAACCAGAAGTCCGCCTCCTTATCGACGTACTCGACTGGTTTGCAAATCCACATCAGAAGGATTCGCTTGTGAGGATTCTTCGCTCGTCAGTAACGGCATTAGAAGACCAGACCGTGCGGTATCTCGCGAGCGAGAATTACTACCTTACGACAGCCTTGTCTGACTGGCCAGACGACCTCCCCGAGCAGGATCGCGACCGCCTGGAAGCGCTCCTCCAACTTCGAGACGACCTTCGATGGGACCGGGAGACTGCCAAAGCCGACCTCGTAGTAGATATAATCCAGCATACTGCGTTCGACACAATCGTTCTCTCAAGCGAGGATGGACGCCAACGGTATGGCAACCTCTGGCTCGTGACAGAGGTAGCCACAGAATGGGAGGACGAAGAGTTGCTTACCTATCGTGAGTTTGTGGTTCGGCTCAAACGACTTCGGCGACGAGCCCAGCAGGGGGATGATGAATATCAGACTGCGAAAGTCGCCGATGAGGACTCCGAGTCGACTGTCCGTCTCACAACGGTACATCAGTCCAAAGGACTAGAATACCCGATTGTATTCCTCCCCGAGCTACTCTACTCTCCACGGGACGCATGGTTCCCTTGGAACACACGGATGATGCTGAGTCGGAACGCTGTCGGACTCCGACCAGATATCGGCGAGTTTGAGCCGGTCGAATTCGCACTCGGCGGGTCGCGCTACTGGTTGACTGACGATTACAATCCTAACGTCTTTGCAGTAGATGGGCTCGGTACCACCTGGTTGACTGGGTCCCGGGGTGATAATGGTGCAGTCGAAGATAATCACCCACTCGCAGACAATTTCGCATCAACCATGGCAGAGTTCTGGCGGTCCCTGTATGTCGCTTATACGAGGGCAGCAGACCACGTCGTCATGGGAATTAGCGACCATGACCCTGGTGCAGATGAACACTCTACGTGGAACACAGCTCTTCGAGACACGCTAGGCCTGGATGGCGGGGAACGAGTGGCAAACCAACTTATGGAAACGCAGCTGTCCTTTGATGGCAGAGAACGGACGCTACGCGTCGGGATTGACGATCTCCCGTCAGGAATGCCGGCCGATGAACAGGCAATCGGGATGGAGACTGTTGAAAACGCGATTCATGAAACGGCCAGAGAAGATACGACTGAGGTAGATCCTGCATTCTTCCCCGAAACCCTTCGCCCGAGCTCGATTCATGAGCTGCTTGCCTGTCCACTTCGGTATCAATACAGCACGTTGGAGGAGATCAGCTCAATTCGAGCTGAAATCCCACCGGGGAGCCAACCCCCTGGCGACCTACAGCGGAATCAGTGGGGGGATCTCGTGCATATGTTCCTCGAACACGAGGTCACAGAGCCGGAAGACGCAACCTCAATAGCCGAGACATACACTGATGAAATCGAGACGGAACTAACGGCAGGGGTTCGAGAAAACCTATCCAACTCCGAACTGGCAGATAGATTAGGAACCGCGAGCGAAATCCTCCCCGAACATGAGATAACGGTCTACGCTGAGGAGATTGACTGCTATGTGAAAGGGAAAATCGACCTGCTGTATGAAGACGAAGAGGGGTGGCACATTGTTGACTATAAAACTGGCCGGCGAGCAGAGAGTGGGGAATATACGAAGGACATGTATCATCGCCAGTTAGCAGCGTATGCATGGCTAGTCGACTCTGCGTATGATATCGACATCGAGAGTGTGCGTCTGCTGTACATCCATCCAGACGTTGTCAGCGAAGAGGTAGAATTGGACCCCGACGAGTTCACGGACCTACTTCGTAGGGCACGTGACCGGCTAGAAGTTGTCTCTGGCCAGGGCCTACCTGCGATGCCGAACCCGTCACCGATGACGACGGACAACCCAGACGTGACGACCAAATGTGGGTCCTGTGCATATCGATCGATATGCCCAGAATGGGACTAACCCGTCTGGGGGGATTCGCCCTTCCATCTCCCTCGTTGGAGTCGAGAGCGAGGAATTGATCCGCGGTCTAGGTTAGTCGGCCTCCGTTGAAATCCTATTGGTCAAATACTATCCTACAGTGAAACAGCCGGAAAGTGGGGTTGCGCACTTACCACCCAGACTCATACTGAGCCCTCATAACCTTCCCAATATTCGTGGACGTCCGCAAGTTCTTCTTCCCACCAATCTCGTTTCTCTGCTTCCGTCCATGTGGTGATGGTATCTGGTAACCCGTCGAGACACTCTACGAGTCGGAAGTAACCGTCCGCTGGAAACCCGCGCTCCTCATTAATAATAATCGACGTGAGCAAGGGCCGCCCATCCCAGTATTCGATTGCACTTACCGCACCCAGATAGTGCTTCAATGCCCAAATATCGACTCCGTCACCGATTACGACAGTTTGGTTACGATAGATACCTGCAGCAGCCAACTCCATTAGGCGAGGAAACAACAGTTGGACCTTCTCACGGAACGTCTCCCGCTTCCGGTAGGTGTCGCTGTTAGAGTCACTCACGACTTGCGATGCATCGTAGTACCTGTCGATTGATTCAATGAGCCGCGGCTTATATGCCGCTAGGCAATTCGTGCACCGGGTACCAGTCCTAGGTAGCATATTTCCGCAGGATTGGCATTGAACTGCCATTATATACTATCTCTCAGTTGGAACGAATAATGTTATTTCGGCCATAGCAGTCCTTCTGAGTATACTCCCTGTACTTAGTAGTCAACGGTGAAACCTGTTAGCCGTTGAGAATTTCAACAGAGTCGTTAGTCGTTAAGAGAACTCGATTCGGTCGACTTCAAATTCGCCACGTTTGATGTGTATATGCTCGTAACTCGGTGCGAGTGACTTTTTACTGCGCCCAAGCCGGGCAGTCGCCCCTCCAGCAATGGCGAGAGACGACCCATAGGTTTCCTGCCGATACGTATGGGTATGCCCCACCAGTACAATGTCGAAGGGTGGCGATGCGGCCGTAATCAAATCACTGACCGATGTAGATACACTCCCGCCACCAAAAGGTGGCACCGATTGGTGTACGCAAAGGATTCGAGTCGATGCTGTCGGATAACTAGTGAAATTCAGCTGGACTCCGTCGAACTCGGAATCGAAGTCCAAGCCATATACAGCGACTGAATCATTGAGCAGAACCCCCGAAGCATCGAGGTGGGTTGCCAGTCCATTCTGTATATAGGATCCCATCACTTCACGCCCAGCAGTTCTCTCGTGGTTCCCGTAAATGAAATAGAAAGGAATTCCTGCTTCAGATAGTCGCTCAATCTGACTACGGCAATTTCGGACCGCAGAATCGGGAATCCCCCCTCCTGGATTGTGGAAGAGATCTCCGCCATGGATAACGCCGTCAACGTCCTTTGCTATCGCAGCGTCAATGACAGTGCGGAATCCGGGCATCGGATCAACCGGGTAGGTCTGTCCGTAGCCACCTCTCGTGGTTCCAAGGTGGCTATCTGTCATGTATATCAGCTCGGAGGCGTCAGTAGAGCGGTCTGGACCTATGTGTCTAATTTGCAGGGCACTTGTTCCATGGAGGACTTTGCCACTATCCCACACGTTCGCACGGACGCCACTGAGCTCATACCAATGGTCTTCACGCCAATCATACGCGCTACCCACAGTGGACTTCTCCCAAACAATGAATGGGATCCGTACGCCATCCCTATCCTCAACTTGAAGTTCAAAAGCGCGTTTAGACTTCGTCGCTTTCCGGCATTCCCGAACACAAACTTCGATTTCGAACTGCCGACCTTCGACGATATCGCTATACGTAACGGCCACAACCAGTCTCTGTCAGGCACTCTGATAATATTTGCTTATTATACGTTCATCCGGTCTCCTAGGATTAGTATCTGCGTCAATCACGAATGGGGTAGCCTCAGAACAGGGCGCACACGAGCTTTCTGTGCGAAGTTTTATCCGCTTTGTCACAAGTTTTATGACAACTGTTCCGGATGTTTAGATGAATGGGAAATCAGGATTCACGACTATATCCGACGGGATTCGATGACTTACTCGTCCAGACAAGTAGTAACGATCGCTATGACGAAATGGGCGCTGTCTTCAGCCCTGATGAGCAGTATCGATACTATCTTTGGCGAGAATGGGACGAAAGTCGTCCAACAGTTGCCTGGCTCATGGCAAACCCGAGTACTGCCGACGGCTTTAGCAGTGATAATACGATTGACCGCGTCTATAATTACTCGGACAGCTGGGGCTACGGCAGTTTTGTAGTCGCGAATTTGTTTGCGTATCAGTCGGATAATCCGGCGGATCTTGATACCGTCGACGATCCGGTTGGCCCACGCAATGACGAAATTCTAGAAGCCCTCACCTCAAAAGCAGATTTGGTTGTTGGAGCTTGGGGCGGCCCAGGTGACCGAAATGGTCGTCCAGAGGAAGTGCTGCAAACTCTTAACGCAGACATTCACGCTCTGACCGTGATTTCCGACGGGAATCCCGGGCATCCGCTCTTCAAAGATAGCGACCTCGAGCCAACACCCTACGAATATAGTAAGTAGTTTCACGCGGTCCCATCCGTGACAGTCGGCTCGGGTTAACGAAACGGATAACATCTCGGAAGCTTTCCCGACTTCATCGAGCAATCGTCATTCCGACGCTGGAGAGCAACGAATAATCCGCTAGATTTGGTGCTTGCCAAGTGGCGCATCGAGTGCTGCATCCACCACAGAGTAAGTGGTCCGCCGTCCGTCTCCATCGGCCTCGGAGCCGTCAAACTCGAGAATCCAATCGGTTTATCACCATCGGTAGCCATTCAATGGGTCTGGTAACGAGCATAGTCCCCGTCATAGAGGTAGTTCATTTGCCCAAGCCAGTTGTTCCACTTCTCCTGAAGGCTTGGATTGTCGTCTCCATCGCGTACATCAAGCCTCCCGACAAGATAGTCGATGTCAACTGTATCTCTATCAAGGTCGCTATCCAGAATCCTGGATTCAAGCAGCCGGCACATCTCCCTGGCAACAACCTGTCTTTGTCGGGATGTCGACCCTGGTTCCTCATCCTCTAATCGGGCCCTCGTCCGCTCAACGCAGTTTTCCATCGCATATGTGAGACACCCGACCCCTGTAAAGACCCTTACTGGGAAGACAGGCAGTAGAAGTACGGAGGCCTATTCGCATCACAAGACGGCCAAGCCCGATACCTTCGACTCAGAAGCAGGTTCTAAATTGTCCGCTTCAACGGCGCATCGAGCGCTTCATCTACGACAGTATACGTCGCCCACCGCCCGTTTCCATCAGCTTCGACCAATCCGTAGCGCTCAAGCTTCGCTCGGTAATTGCCGACCTGCTGGCGGGAGCGTGGATTTGCCGACCGCCTCTGATACCGATCCAGTATCGCGTTCGACCGAACCCCCTTCGGACCCGCGTCCCTGATGACCTGATAGACGATGTGGTGCTCTCGGGAGAGACTTGCCAGTAACTGTTCTCGGATGCGGGCCATCGCATGCTCGAAACAGTCGTCGACGTCTTCTTCGAGGACTTTCCTGTGGCCGCGTTCCTGAGCGAGTTCAACAGCGCTTCGAAGTGATTGAACCGCTCGCCGAGCTGAGCCGCCAGCACCCTGTACGATGTGGTGGAGTTGGGCATCCGAGATTGCACCAGAATCCATGCCGATCTCTACGCGAGCTTTCAGAATCTCGAACAGGGCATCGGCGTCGTAGCCGTCGAACTCAATTATTTCGGCGCCGCGCAGGCCCTCTAGCGACTTCGGCACGGTCGAGAGCGCGCTCTCTTCGTCATGGGCAATGCAGATGAGCGACACCATCTCAGCTTCGGCCAAGTCGAAGAGGAGTTCCTCGTCTTCGAGCCCATCGAACTCGTCGAGGATTACCACATATGGTCGGGTCACGTTTGCGGCGAGTTTCTGAGCCATTTCGGCGACGCCCATGCCCGGGTGGTGCGGGACTTGTGGATGGGCGCCACAAATCTCGCCAAGTAGATTCCAACGTGTCGAGCCGACACACTCCACGCGAGTCCAGGTGATTGCGTGATTGTCTCGGAGGTCCTCGAGAATCCACCGGGCGGTCGTCGTCTTTCCAACGCCCGAGGGACCGAGCTGCCAACAGGATCTGGCCGGTTGGCCTCTGGTAGTCGGTGAGATGAGGCGAGCAAGGTCGTCGAGTTGGGCTGTTCGCCCTGGTAACTCACGAGGGAGGAAGGATTCGGTGAAGACTTCCCGACGTTTGAACATGAGTCAAACGTGTGTGGTAGGATAAATAAAGGGAGGGAGGGGGGATTTTCGGTAGAAATTCTGTCGTCTGGAAGGGTTTAGTCCCCGTTATGATCGTCATTCACGACAGTCAGGAGTGAGAATATCGGGGTCTTCGTCAGCATTGAATTTGCCTCCAAGATCGTACCCAGTCTTTAGGTCGATTGGATCCTCGATATCGTCAATGTACTTGGCGATATCGCCGGGGTTTCGAGCGGGCCAAAAGAGCGGCTTCATTTGACATCCGCCGAGTTGGTCTTCAACGACGACATAGATTTGAAACCAGACCGAGTCGATATCCTCGTCGTTGAGGTGCCTGAATCCAGTCGAGAAGTCCGCATACTGGTGGGACTCATCATTGAGTCGGTAGCCCATCTTAGGAGTCCCAGTAAACTGGACTTGCGCTTCTTGGGGCCGTATCGACTGTTCGAGTGTGCGCTCGTGTTCATTACTCAGACGTTGGGCTCTCGTCGAGACTAATGTCGGCTCGAAATTCTCAGCCTGTGGCGCGTGCACAGTGGCCTGAAAGGAGACGTTCTTCGCGAGCCCGTGCCCGTAATTAGAGAGGGTTACGTGAAGGGTATCCCCCTGAAGCTCACGTGAGGAAATCTCGATCTCGGGTAATCTCTCAGTACGCAGAATCTCTTTCTGTTGCCGGTAGAGTACAACAAGCGCCCCTGTGAGGGCGAGAGAGGCTAGTGCTGTTACGTTTTCGAGTAGCCAGTTGAGGAGTGTTTGGTGCATATACTGTTGATTCGCGGGTGGTTGTTTCAATTATTCGTTGGTTTGGGGTTGAAAAGAGTCAGTAAAAGGGTACTGAGAGAGCCTATTTAGCTTCTAACCTGGTTTCATATCAAAGCCCTGCGGTTCAACATAACCCTTAACAGAGTAACCATACCACTACAGTGTATGGCTATTGCGGGAGATTCTAATGGAGAATTAGAGAAGAAACTCTGGGAAACTGCAGAAAAGCTGCGAGGACCCGTAGACCCCTCCGAATACAAGGACTTCGCGCTGGGACTTCTCTTCCTCAAGAGTATGTCCGACTCCTTCGAGGCCCGCCAACAGGAACTCGAAGAGAAAACGCGCGATCCAGATTCCCGCTATTATACTGAAGACGAAAAAGAGCGCGAGTACATTCTGACGGACAAAGACGAATACAAGAGTCAAAACGTATTCTACCTTCCTGAGGAAGCTCGCTGGCAGTACTTCGTCGACAACGCCACCGATCCCCAGATCGGCAAAAAGATCGACGATGCGATGCGGGCGATTGAGGATGAAAACCCACGCCTCAAAGGAATTCTACCGAAAGGATATTCCCGATCTTCGCTTTCAGATAATTCCTCTGACGCTCTAGAAGGCCTGATCAACCTCTTTGCAGATCTCAATTTGGAAACAGAGAACGGTGATCAGGATGAGGACGTCTTCGGCCGTATCTACGAATACTTCATCAAGCAGTTCGCGATGGAAGGCGGGCAGAAAGGCGGCGAGTTCTACACGCCGAAAAGCGTGGTCGAGCTCATGGTCGAAATCTTGGAGCCATATGAAGGCCGGATTTTCGACCCATTCAGCGGCTCTGGCGGTATGTTCGTCCAGAGCCAGAAATTCATCGAAAGCCACGGTGGAGACACCGACAAGATATCTATCTATGGCCAGGAGATCAAGGAGAGTACACTCCAGATCTCCAAGATGAACCTCTATCTCCGAGGTCTAGATGGGAACATCAAGCAAGGAGACAGCATCCTCAACGACCAGCACAAGGGTCTTGAAGCGGACTACATCCTCACCAATCCGCCATTCAACATGAGCGAATGGGGTAAGGACCAGATAGCGGATGATGATCCCCGCTTCAAATACGGGATGCCTCCCTCCAACAACGCCAACTACGCGTTCATTCAGCACATGATTCACCATCTCAACGATACCGGGATGGCAGCCACAGTCATGGCAAACGGAGCAATGTCTGCACAGAGTACAGAGGCGAATATTCGAGAAGCGATTATTGAAGATGATTTATTAGATGTAGTAATAGCACTGCCCAAGGAGCTATTTTTCACCACTGGAATCCCAGCATGTATTTTTGTTTTGACTAAAGGCAAGGCCTCAGACCAGTATCGAAACCGCTCTGAAGAGACATTGTTTATTGATGCTAGAGAACAGTATGAGAGCGTCGATTCGACGCAAAATATCTTGGGTGAAAATCATATCAACAAAGTTGTTGAGAAGATTCAAGCTTACCGCGGAGAGGATGGAACAGAAGAATATGCTGACGAGGAAGGATTCTGTAAAGTAGCTAATGTTGGAGAAATAGCAGACAACCGATACATTATCACGCCCGGTCGATATGTAGGTATCAAAGAAAAGGAAGACGATGATGAGCCATTTGAGGTGAAGATGGAGAGACTTTCTGCAGATCTTAGGGAGAAATTCCAAAAGTCAGAGAACCTACAGAGTCGGATTGAGGAAAATTTGGAGGTGCTAGGATTTTGAGCGATGAAAATAAAGTTTCAGAAGGGGCTTCTAATGATCCAGATCTGTCTATTCATTCGGAAAATTGGGAAGATACAAAATTAGAGGAAATCTGTGAAATAACTACTGGAAAATTGAATGCTGGAGATGCGGTAGAAGATGGCGATTACCCATTTTTCACTTGTGATCCTGAAACCGCAAGAATTGATTCATACTCGTTTGATACTGAAGCAGTCCTGTTAGCAGGGAATAATGCAAATGGCGAGTTTAATGTGAAGTATTATGAAGGGAAATTTGACGTATATCAGCGTACGTATGTTGTCAAAAGTCTAGATGAGGAAAAGCTGGACAATCGGTTTCTGTATTACAGCTTGAATCTAAAGCTGAATTTTCTCAAAGCTCAGTCTGTTGGAACTGCCACCCAATATCTGACAATGACTATACTGAATGATATTGATATAAAAGTGCCTCCTTTAGAAGTCCAGAAGAGAATTGTTGAAGTCCTTGGTTCAATCGACGAAAAGATACAGAGGAATGATGAAATAAAGGATGACTTGGAAGAAATGGCTCAGGCTTTGTTCAAATATTGGTTTATTGACCTTGAAAACTATAACGAAGATGTGGAGTATGACGATGATATAGAAAGGAATATTCCTGTATCTTGGGAAAAAGCATCTCTCGATAGTATTGCTAGTTTCCTTAATGGTAAACCATGGCAAGACTATTCTTCCGAAAATGAAGATGAAAATGACTTACCGGTAGTTAAGATCAAAGAACTTAGAAACGGAATTACTGAAGATAGCGATCGTGTGGTTAAATCCGAGAGTCCAGAAGAATACCTTATCGACAACGGGAATATTGTATTTTCATGGTCAGCAAGCCTTGTTTTGGAATTATGGTGCGACGGTGAGGCTTTTCTCAACCAGCATTTATTCAAAGTTACTTCCGATGAATATCCAAGATGGTTAATTTATCTCTGGATTGATTACCACATCAGGACATTCAGACATATTGCTGATGCTAAAAAGACAACGATGGGGCATATCAAGAGAAGCGATCTTAAAGAAGCTATAGTTATTATACCTCCCGAAGATATACTTGAAAAAATGTCTCGGGAAATGAAACCGATTTTCGAGAAGAGAATCATGTGCCAGCTGGAAAATAGAAGCTTGGAGGAATTACGTGATACTCTACTCCCTAAGTTGATGTCGGGTGAGATCAGAGTTAATGACATTAACGTGGATGGTTTAGAGGTTGGTAGTGAGGCTTGATTGAGAATGTCTTTAAATGAGATGGAGTTGTCGGAAAAGCCGGCTTTACAGACTTTCCAGGATATTGGGTATGAGTATAAGCCTGGGTCTGAGCTTGGGCCGAACAGTGATGATCCTGAACGAGAGTCGCTCTCCGATGTAGTGCTGCGTGGCCGTCTTGAGCGTAAGCTACGTGAGTTCAATCCATCTCTGCCGGATGAAGCGATTGAAGATGCGATCTCTCAGCTACTCGGCTACAATTCTACCCGGCTTCTGAAGAACAACCAGAATTTCCATAATAACCTGACTCAGGGCATCCAGGTAGAGTACGAGGAAAGCGACGAGACGAAAGGCGATTTCGTCGACGTCATCGATTTCGAGAACCCCGAAAATAACGACTTCTTAGCCTCTAATCAGGTCATCATCCAGTTCGGGGATAACCCGGAGAGACGGCCTGATATTGTGGTATTCATCAACGGATTGCCGATCGGAGTTCTAGAGATGAAGAACCCGACCGATCCAAATGCGTCTATCGGGAAAGCCTATAAGCAGGTCACGGATCGGTACGTCAGCGATATTCCGGACTTGTTCCATTACAACGAGCTAATCGGAGTAATGGACATGAGCAACGCCCGGCTGGGTTGTTTGAGTGCTGGCTGGGAATGGTTCTCTCCGTGGAGGTATATCGACGAGGAGAAGGATGCGACGGATGAGTATTCGCCAGCTGAGGTCCTGATTCGAGGTGCTTTCGACCCAAAACGAGTTCTAGATCTGATTCGGAACTTTGTACTGTATTCTGATGAGGGTGGCAAACTGACTAAGAAGCTAGCTGCCTACCACCAGTTCTACGCGGTTAACAGCGCTATCGAAAGCAGCAAGGAGACCGTGCCGAGCCCTGACGATAATCGCATTGGAGTGGTCTGGCATACGCAGGGGTCCGGGAAGTCTCTGTCAATGGTGTTCTATGCGAATAAGATCCGCCGTACTTCGGAGGCACGTAATCCGACACTGGTATTCCTGACTGATCGGAACGACCTTGACGAGCAGCTATACAAGGAGTTCAAGAAACACGGGCTGCCAGCGGAATGGGCGGACAACGATAATAGGATCGAGCTCCGAGACCGGTTAGACCGAGAATCCGGTGGTATTGTTTTCGCAACGGTACAGAAGTTCCAGACGACGGATGAGGAAGCGGTCTATCCTGAGGTGAATGACCGCCAGAACATGATCGTCGTGGCGGATGAGGCCCACCGGACACAGTACAAGGATTTGGCCGCTAACGTCCGGAGAGCCCTGCCCAACGCTTCCTACCTTGGCTTCACTGCGACCCCGATCGAGAAGGAGGACCGTTCTACTACGAATACGTTCGGCGGGTACATCAGCCAGTATACTATCGACCAGTCGCAGAAAGACGGTTCCACCGTCCCAATTTACTATGAGAGTCGTTTAGCGAAGCTCCAAATCAACGACCCGGAGATCGGGAGGCATTTTGAGGAGTTGATGGAGTCGAAGTCAGACGATTTGCGGGAGCAAATGACTAAGCGTTGGACTAGTCTTCGTCGTATCATTGAAAGCAGTGATGAACGTACCCGTCAGATCGCGGAAGACGTTGTTGAGCACTTCAACAACCGAGAGCTCGAAGGTAAGGGAATGGTCGTCGCTATCAGCCGTGAAGCAGCTGTCAACTACAAAGAAGCCATAGAGGCGATTCCGGAAGCTCCAGAAGTAGAGGTCGTCATCTCCGGGGCAGAGGACTATATTGATGATCCGGAGGATAACGAGAAGCTGAAACGGAGATTCAAAGACGATGACGACCCGCTCAAGCTAGCTGTAGTCTGCGATAAGTGGTTGACCGGTTTCGACGTTCCCTGTCTTCACACGATGTACATCGATAAGCCGATGAAGAACCACAATCTGCTACAGGCTATTGGCAGGGTTAACCGGGTTTACAAGGACAAGCCCGGTGGTTTGATCGTCGACTACATGGGTATTGCTGAGAACCTGAAGCAGGCTCTGGACAAGTACACGACAGAGATTCAAGAGACGGCGATGCTTGATCTCGAGGAGGCTGTCGAGGTCATGCATCAGAAGCACGCCAAGGTAGCCAGTTTCTTCGCCCATATCGATTACAGCAATTGGCCGGACCTCGATCAATTGGAACGTCAGCGACTGATTCACAAAGCCCAGAATGAGGTACTGGTTACGGAGGAGCGAGAGCAAAAGTTCAAGGAGGCAATGAAGGAGTTGAAGAAGGCTTTCTCGCTTGTTTCCCCACACCCGGCTTCTAACGAGATTCGGCAGGATATGGTGTTCTTCGAGGGTGTTCTTGACAGTATCAAGAGCATGGAGAATCCCGGCGGCGATGATGACGTTGAGGATCTCGATTCCGTTATGAAGGAGCTTGTCGCAGAGGGTGTGGGGATTGAGGATATGGTAGAGCTATCCGGGTTCGATACCTGGGAGGAAGAAAAGCCAATTCTCGGTGAGAAATTCATGGCTGACGTGGAGGAAGTGGAATTCGAGAATCTGCAGGTGAAGATGCTCGAGCAGTTGATACGGAACGAGATATCAACCCGGAAGAAAGGCAACTTGGCCAAGTACGAGTCGTTTGAAGAAGAGCTAGAGGAGACAATAGAGGAGTATAATAACAACTTCCTATCGACCCAAGAAGTTATTAAAGAACTCAAGGGGTATGCCGAGGAGATTCAAGAGACGGATGACCGGCAAGAGAAACTCGGTCTGAGTGATGAGGAACTAGCCTTCTTTGACGCGATCTCTGCCAATTCGGATACCGAGATTGATGAAGACGTCCTGAAGCAAATCGCGCGGGAACTCAAGAAGAATCTAAAGGATAGTACCGAAGTTGACTGGACGAACAGGGAAAAAATACGGGCTGAGATTAAGACAGAAGTGAAAGCAGTGTTACGAGGGAACGGTCTTAGCTTGTATAAACACGAAAATTTGGTCGAGCCGATAGTTTCCCAAGCAGAAGCATTCTACGGCGGAGCTGCAGCGTAAGTGCTGCTACTACACCTGACCTCTCGTTCAACTATATAAACGACACGGGGGTCATTTTCCCGAAAACACCCCCTTCCTTGTTATACGTAGTACCGGCCACTCGGCTGGAGTATGGCCACACGCCATGCCGATTGGACGGTCGAACAACTGAACTCCGGGAGTGTCAAGCTGGAGGTAACCAACGATGCCGCCGTCGACGCTGTGATGCGGCTCTCCAGGAACGACGAAACAGTTGAACTCCACGTCGACGGCGGCATCGCTGAGACTGTCGACGTCGATGAGCCGCCCGAGTGGGTAGAGAACGTCGCCGCGCGGCTGGGCATCTACGAGGTGCGATAACTCGATGCCTGACGCTGTCTTTCCGTTCCCTGGTGGCAAGAGCCGGCTGGCGAGTTGGATCCTCGATTACGTCCCCGAGCACACGTGCTTCGTTGAAGTGTTCGGCGGCGCCGCCGGCATCCTCGTAAACAAGGATCCGGATGCCTCGAAGGTCGAGGTCTACAACGACCGCGACGGTGATCTGGTCCACTTCTTCGAGACACTTCGTGAG
>SDGW01000224.1_pt1 | contig 24892 bp, 18 predicted proteins | sample 2873831 | NCBI WGS metagenome assembly SDGW01 (sample SAMN08132700, study PRJNA421101) | hypersaline lake metagenome | isolation source: celular fraction 0.22 microns magnesium sulfate-rich crust from ephemeral... | place: Spain: Penahueca Lagoon, Toledo | collected 2011-07 | reverse complement strand
TCTTGGCGCAGTTTCTCCAGCACGCCGCGCGAGCGTTCGACCACGGGGTCGGGCACGCCCGCGAGGTTTGCGACGTGGATGCCGTACGACCGGTCGGTCGGGCCCTCCTCGATGGTCCGGAGGAACGTCACCTCGCCCTCCGACTCGTCGGCCGAGCGGGACTCCGTCCCGCCGGAAGACGGCGGTTCGCCGTCGACGGCGACGTGGACGTTCGCCACGCGGTCGAGGTGGTCGGCCAGCGCCGTGAGTTCGTGGTAGTGGGTGGCGAAGAGCGTCTTCGCGCGGACCACTGCCGAGAATTCTTAGAGTTACACCCCTTTCGACGCTCGATTACTGTCTTTCAGGGCTCCTAATCTAGCTCCGCGGCGGTGTACAAACCACCGTATTCCCGGAAGAATGGTGGTATAGATGGGTGTATGCTACCAGATAGGGGTCGATAAATGTCTTCGACAGGACGAAACGAGGAGTGAGGTGTAAATCTGCGCGCTGAGGTCTGAAACGCTGTCTCTCGACTATTATTCGCTTACCGAGGAGGCAAGACCCAGAGATCTAGAGCTGTCTCTCCCCGCGAAATTTTGCTACGAAACCGAATTCGCCGGTACATCTTGGTTGAGAGCCTCGGTTTCGAGGGTTTAAGATATCGACGGATAGTGATATCTGTACAAACGTCTGCAGACTAGAATTGTCTCACGAGGCCTCTATCTATCTTTTAGAAGGTACAGGGGACATTGACCACCTTAGACGAAGAGAACGGCATCGTTCTCTAATTCGCTGAATAGTGTCGTACACCCCTCTTAGGGGGCGATTTCGGGGGTTGAGAGTCACTCGGCTCAGACACCGCTATTTGTGTCTTTACTCCTCGGGCCTCCTATCTGCCGCTTTCAAAACCTGCTGAAAAGCAGGTCTTCTATTTTACCCGAAAATCAGCCTCGATATCCTACACCGCCCACAAGAGACTTTCTCTCGGCTATTTCCAGAGGTGTATACTTTAGGAGCTTCGGCTAGCAACTCGTTGGCGGTCGTTCGTTCGTGCAAATCACATCTTGAGTCGTGTACTGATGCTTTTGACAACCCTGCTTGAACTAATCTTGTCCACAAGCAACCTTCAACACAGAAGACTTGCTTAACCAGGACAGGGATATAGTCGATAGATCGTGGACGACGGTGACGTAGGTAAAGTAAGGGAAGCAGGAGACTAAGGAGGTAAAGTGAAACAATTCGCGGTTGTGGATTGATTCTCCGGTCAGTCGAACACTCTTCTATAGTTGTTCAACTTACTATCTATTAGACGTGTCTCCAAGTCTGTAAACCCGTTTTCGGAGCGGCTATTGTTATTAACGCACCCCCCAGTTGTGAATTTATCCTGTACTGACTTTATATCGGGTGCTAAGTACACATTTGATATACATTAAGATAGAATCGTCGTACGAACACCTCGTCATAAGTAGAGAACCATGTCCGAAACTGCTTCCATCACCGTAGAACGTGACGACCGCATGAATAACCACGATATGAACGTCGTCCAAGCAAGTATCATCAATCCTGTCGGAAAACTACCGAAAGATGCGTTAGAACAGGTTCAGAAAGAAGTTCAGTCTATTTACGATGAGTCGGACTTGAAGAACGGTGAAAAGCGTGAGGTCGGCGAAATAAAGTACGAACCATCTAAGGACGGAGAAATAATCGATATTCAGGTTCAGTAACTTTGCTCATTTTACTAAGTGCGAATTTCTAAATCACAGTATTTCGTCGGATAAAGATATGGTTTTCAACCTTCTGCGGCTTACTTTACGTCGCTTATTATTCTGGTTATTAGCCCACGAGCTTCCTCCTCGGAAAGGCCTTCTAGTTGAACGTTAGTCAGAGCGTGATTGAATCGGCGAGTCGCGTCGTCTATGATCCCCGATGGCTCGTCAGCGAGTTCGTCACAGACAGCGACGACGGCTGGTCGATACCGTGCGAACCACCTGTCGAATACCTTGTTGACGATGGTCTGGTTAGCGAACACCTCCTCCGTCAGCGTGTAGTCGTCACCGTCTGATGTCAACTCTGCAATCCACCACAATCTGTGAATCGCGTTTGAGTACAGGTCGGAACCGGCTCCGAGGAACTTCTCCCGCATCGCTTCCTCCGAACGGTACTTCCAACGATGCCTCACGAACTCGGGGTATCGGACGACTGCGAGCCAATGCCAGAGTCCGGGGTCTCCTGCAGTACGCCGAGTGATGTCGAGACACCGGTGAACGTCTTTAGCGAGTGCTCCGTCGATATCTGTCTCGTACTGAGGATACTCCGAGACGACAGTATCTACTGCGGTATCTAGTGTCTGCAGATCGGCCTTCGGTTGGCCCGGCATCTGTTCTACGTGGTCTTCTAGATCTTCGTCGTCGATCGTCACTTCGCCTTCAAGGAACGGTTCACCGACCAATCGTCGGCCGTCTTCGGTCAAGCGATGTAGAATGTCTCTTTCACTCATACTAGATACTGAGTCCTTCTTCCATGAGGTTGATCAGTTGCGTCCGTGGGTCGATATACTCCTGAAGTTCGCGGTCGATACGCTCTACGAGATGGGGTAACGTTTCGGGGTCGTTCAGATCGGTCCGAAGCTTGTGCGTCGCCTCCGAGAGATCGGAGACGTCGTAGAGATTCCGAGCGAACGTCTCCAAGACAGTCTTCTGCCACTCGTGTTCAACTTCGCCGTCCTCGTCGATAGCACTACCTGCTCGAATCAAGAGTTGCGTCCACACCCCGTAGCTTATCTGGTCAAGGATCACGTCTCGCATCCGAGCTTCTGCACCGATCGACCCTCGGCTCTGGAGGATGTCGGTTATCCGAGGGTGGTCCGAGTTGATCCACAACTTCGGCTGACTCTCGTTCCGGAAGTCGAGGTAGTAGAGCTTCTCTCCGCCGGGGAGGTGGGACGCCTGTGAGAAACTCACTTCTTCACCGTCTATAGCAGGCGGTCTCTCGTCGTCGGGACGATCGACGACCACAGTATAGCTTCGGCCGCTCGCGACACGGAAGTTCGACTGTGAGGCGTACTTACCTTCCTCCGACCTATCTTCCGTTCGTACGAGGTACGGGTGTAGTTCGACGGTACCTCTGATATTTTCCTTTCGTAACGTCACCTCCACTTCGTGGGTCCCGGAGTCGGTCGGTGCTTCGGAGACGCTCGCCTGATCCCGATAGATCGTTTCGTGGCACCGAACTGCGATGTAGAGCTTCACAGGTGGTTCGGAACGTTCCTCTGGTGGGAAGGCCGTACCGACCGTCTCGTCGGGTACGTGTAGCTGACCCTCCAAAGAGACCGTCTTCCAGTCTCCCACTTCGTCCTCTTCTTCAGGTTCGAGAACCGAGGCCAGATCTATCTCCGTCTGTCCTGGTAAGAGATCGATATCGACTCGCTCTCCTCCATCGATGGAGTACGTCTTCAGCTCGAAATCGAGTCCCGAATCCCGATACTCGAACGGGAGTGTCGTACTTCGATGTCGCTGAGAATGTCTGGTCACTTCTGATCGTCCTCCGAAGTTTCGAGTTCTGCCCGAATCTCGAGTTGCGTCTCGCCGACTTCGCCACTCAATAGGTTACTCTCGTTGGTCGCCCGAGATTCTCCTTCGAACGCGACCTCGTCCAGTTGTTCGTCTGCTATCAGACGTGCAGTTCCGTTCTCGTGGACCGTCGTCACCGAGTCGTCGTCTACAGAGAGCGACTCTACCGGCACGTCTTCGTAACTGGAGCCGTCTTCACCCATCCCTGTCAACGATATATCGGCGGTCCAACCGTCGAACTCTTCGACCGTCGGTTCGATTCGTCCCGAGAAGACCCATCGGTCGCCCTCAAACTGTGACGAGCTCTCGATCTCGAAGACCTGAGAGGGGGAAGCCGCGTTCCTCCTACGTGGTGTCCCGCCGCCGTGTATTGGAAAACGATTCAACACGCTATCGGAGAGGGCGTCACCTCCCCCGTCGCTCTTTGCGACTAAGTGTCTGAGGCCATCACGGACCGTCCCGAACATGTCCTCTATCGCAGTTCTGAATCCTCGCTGATACTGTTCGCGGAGGTTCTCTGTCGACTCCCACTCGTCGTGTTCTGGTGGCTCTGCAAAGCGCAAGAACCGGTCAACTTCTATATCACTCTCAGAGGGCGATCCATCCGAACGAGCTTCCCCACTAGCGAGCACGCCGTGGAAGTTCCGATCACCGAACGCGACGCGGCTCTGGTCGTAGTACTTTACGACCATCCCTGCTCCTCGGAACATAGCTACATTGTTGAGGTACGTGTCGTCGTCTGCCGGAGAGGCTAACCGTGCCGCTAATCGTACCGAACCGTCGGGTGTATCGGTGCCATCCGCACGGGGCGGTATATTTATCGGAATATCGAGCCCTGCGACGTCGCCCGGATCGTTGAGAGTCCCCTCATCGGCGAAGCGTGACGCATAACATTCAACGAACGGTCTAATGGAGGGTACACTATCGACAGTCGCCTCGTGGGTCTCTTCTGGAGTCTCGACGGTGACCTCTAAGTCGCCACGATAGATCGCAGGCCAAAAGTACTTGACCGACGCTTCGACGAACTCGTCGGCTAACTCGTCGATATCGGGTCGCGTGTCACGAGTCGGGTCCCCAAACTCCACGACCATAGCACTCGTCCCTCTTGTCTCGGGACGTTCGACGTGTAGACGCTCCGCGAGCGTGGACGCCTGCTCGTCCCACAGAGCCTCGGGGCGAACACCATCGTCGGTCTCTTGAGGACGACACAACCATCCAGCACCCTGATAAGTCGTGTCGTCGTCGGGGAGTTGGTGAGTTGGGAGTTTCGTCCGGGCTATGAGCCTTGACGAAGGACCCCGTCCCTCGTCTTCGTCAAGATACGAGTTGAATACCACCGTAGAAGCTCCGGAAAACGTCCACAGGACCGACTTCCCTAGGCCGTACGAACCGCCCGCAGTATCGTCCTGCTTACTACTGTACAGTTCGTCCCGTACCAGAGCAGCATAGTTGGAATCTTGGTCCCAGTCGCCGGTGAGTCCGGTTGTGTTCCGATCTTCGACGATTAGAAGTCGGAGTTCCGCTTCCGAGTCGTCGACTCGTTCTAGGAGTCTCTCATAGCCGCGTCCATGATCGGTTTGTGCGACAGACGTCAGGCGTTCTCTGAGCCCACCTTCCCACTGTAGGGTGTCGAGAAACTCCCTTTTCTCCTCGCCAGATAACGTGACGAACCGGAAAGTGACCTCTACCGGATCGCCGTTGTCCAGCCCTTGATCGTTCGCGTTCTGTAGGACCTCACGAACGAAAGCCTCTGCGTCGTGGTCGACAGAGTGCTTCGTAGGGTCGTCTCCGTATCGTGGTGCACCGGGCCCTCCGTCGAAGAAGAACCATTCCGTTTCGCGTGCTGCGTTGTCTCGCTTTTGCATCATGTGTCAAGAATCGGTCTTCTCTTGAGTTAGTGCGAAGCCTCGACCATCATCACTGTTCCGGGTTACGAACGAGATATTCGAAGGATAAAACGCTATCGTAGTGCCGCCGGTTCTCGATACACCGTCAAAAGAGTCGTAGAGTACGTAGACCATCCCCTGACTGAGTCCCCCGACGCGATGATGAACGATTACACATACCTACAATTTATATGAGGCAATTCGGAATAACCGCCATGAAGATTACTGCAGTAGACCTCTTCTGCGGTGCTGGTGGATTAAGCTACGGCCTAGAGCAAGCAGGCATCTCCGTCGTCAAGGGTATCGATAAGAACCCAGATTCGAGGTATCCGTACGAACAGAATATTGATGCAGAGTTCAAGCAGACCGACGTGCAACCGCTATCTCAAGATCCTGAGCGAGTAGCTAGAATGTTTCCTTGGGATTCTGACTTAGACGTACTCGCGGCGTGTGCTCCGTGTCAACCTTATTCGACCATGGGTCATTCGAAGGATACGACCCACGAGGATCACGAAAAGTGGGGGCTACTGAAAGACGTCAAGAAAATCGTAGAGTACGTCAAACCTGACGTCGTTGTCACCGAGAACGTACTTCAAGTTCGGAACGACGATGTCTACGACGAGTTCGAGGAGAGTTTGGAAGAGAACGGGTACCACGTCAACAGCGACGAAGACAAGAAGGTCTACTGTCCCGAGTACGGTATCCCACAGAAGCGAAAGCGGTGGGTCGTTATGGCGTCGAAAAAAGGGCCGATCTCTCTTCCGAACCCACCGTACGAGGACGAGTCAGAATACCCCACTGTTCGAGAGACTATCGACCATCTACCGCCGATCGAAGCCGGTGGAGTACATCCCGACCACGACGTTCATAGGGCACGGGAGCTCTCCCCCAAGAACTTAGAGCGTATTCGGAATATGGAGCCCGGAGGAGATTGGCGTCTCTGGGAGGAACGGGGATTAGAACATTTGCTTGCTAACTGCCATCAGAAAGAGAGCGGCCGTTCGTACAAGGCGCCTTACAGTCGGATGAGGCCAGACGAGCCTTCGCCGACGATTACGACACAGTTCTACAACTACGGGAGTGGTCGTTTCGGTCATTACGATACAGAACAGGATCGAGCGATCTCTCTGCTTGAGGGCGCGCTTCTGCAGACGTTTCCTCAAGACTACGATTTCTACGAGGACTGGGAAGATGTCGGAGTAAAGAATCTCGGCCGCTTGATCGGCAACGCGGTACCGCCGCTCTTGGCCGAGCATATCGGCAACGGGATCTTGTCTCACGTCGGTGCAGAAATACCGGAGACGAGTACTGTAGTGGCGGACGATTGACGTTTTAACGACGTAGCGAAAGGTTCCACCGTCAATAAGACCTTGCTATCAACACATTAAATAGAGAATGCAAACGATAGAGATGACGTCGATATGATGGCGACCAAAATAGTTCACAGGGAGTCGATTGATGACTAGTAACTGGTATTTCGAGGAAATGGGCGATAAGGCGGAACAAAATGCAGATCTGCTCACCAAGCATGCCTTCGAAAACGACGTCGCGACTTTCGTCCGAGAAACGCTACAAAACGCGAACGACGCGAAGGTCGAAGACAGTACAGAGCCCGTCGAAGTATACTACCGCTTCAAAAAGCTGACTGGCGGAGAGTTAGAGACGTTCTTAGAAGAAATCGACTATAAGCCGACAGACGACGAGGTTGGCTTGTACGACCATCTTCGTGCCGCGGGGGAGGTCGAGGACGATAGACAACTCGACCAGTATTTAGATCACGTAGAGGAAGAAAACGAACTTCTTCTCGTCGCGATAGAAGACAGAAATACACAGGGATTAGACGGTCTCGAAACCCAAGACGGGACGAACTACACTGCACTTATCCGAGATATGGGTCGAAGCAACAAGGGTGCGACCGAGGGTGGGAGCCACGGTGTAGGGAAGACCGTCTTGTGGGCTTTTTCTGGACTCTCGACTGTCTTCTTCACCTCTTGTCCGGTACGAGAAACGGGCGATAATCAGCCCCCTCGTTTCGTCGGCCGAACGCTCCTTCCAGACCACCGTGACGAAGAAACGGATCAACTCTATTCAGGTAACGGATGGTACGGACGACGTGACCCAGACGATCCCGAAGGGAGGTACATCAGTGTATGGGGGGACGATGCGAGAGAGCGTTCTGAGGCCCTCTACTCCCAGCATACGGCTAGCCCAGAGGAAACCGGTACGACTGCGACCGTCGTCGGATTCCGGGACCCTACTACCGAAGAGTACGTCGATGCCGAAAAGTTGTTGGAGACGTTCCGCCGTTCGATAGCCGAGTACTTTTGGCCAGCGATCGAACAAGGAAATCTCGAGGTCTATATCGAAGGACCGGAAGACGACGATCCGAACGAAGTAGACCCGTACGACGTCGACACGGTCAGACCGTTCGTCGAATGTTTCAGAGAGCGTGACTCACCGGACGACGATCTCGATAGTCGAGGAAACGTGGTCGAAGGCCAGATCGAGTTCGAGTTACCTGACAAAAAGATCGGAGAAGACCAGCAGACAGAACCGAAAGGTCGAGTAAGTGTCTACGCGAAGAGTCCGAGTCCCGGTGACGACGAAAGTCGTCTCAACGAGGTAGCCATTTTCAGAGGAGCAGGAATGATAATCGATTACGTCGACGTGAGCGGAGCCGCGTCGTATGGGAGTGATTTCTACGGTCTCTTAGTCGCCGGTGAGGCGAGAGGATGGGATGAAACACCACTCGAGATCGCGGACAAACAAGTCGAGGAGTTCCTCCGAACGTCCGAACCTGCAGCACACGACGAGTGGAAAGGGTACAAGAACTCCCGTCTGCAGTCGACTTACGAGTGGGGATGTGCCGGGATCGTAGAAGACCTCACGGGGAGCGACCTCCGCCAATGTCTACAAGGCCTCGTCACCTCCGAAGTTAGTGAAGAAGGAGGAACGATCGAATCGATGAAACGGAAGATACCCCGCTCCGATTCTGGCGCGAGTAAAATCTCCAGTTCGTCTCCATCGGTTCGGTCCTCGGACGCGTTCGATGTCTCGATCGACTTCGGCTATCGCGGAGAGAGCTGGGAGTTTAGTGGCGATATCAAACCACATGCCGACGATTTCGAAAGTTGGCGAGTAACAGTCGAAATTGTCACACTCGGTGAAGAAGACAACGAGACTGGCAGAATTGATGTCGGAAGTGTCGATAGACGAACCGGTGAAGCGGACGCCGATATCGAAGACGGGATCGTCGTAATAGAAGGAGATTCTACTGCGAGGGATATCGAAATCAAGGGGCGTTCGGTATCTTTCGGTGACTTCGACCCGTATAGTGGACGACTCGGGAAGTCACGCCTACGGATCGATGGTGAGGTCGAATTTGGAGGTGACGAGTGATGACGAGTGAACGACGGTCACAGTCGGGGCGAGAGCAAATAAACGACGAACCACTTCGCTTCTCTCCATCGGCACTCTCCATGGAGATAGACCGATTCTCGTTGGACGACGACGACGAGTCGTTCGAGGTCGACAAAGCAGGAAATCAAGTCTTCTTAGAGAACTGGCAAGCCGACTGGAAGACGCTCACGTTAGAGGGTACGATCGGCATTGAGGAAGATCTCGAACCCGTCTTTCCGCCGAAAGAGTGGCAAGAAGAGCCACTAGCTGACCTCGTACTTGCAGTAGAGTGCGAGTACACTCATCTCCGAGAAGGGAGGACGATTCCCGTCGAAAATTTCGAGTTCGAAACGGTCGACTTCGAGATCGAACTTCGGTCAAGTAGAGTGTACGGAACGGTCGAAATTACACCTCACGTAGTTCGGATCGAAAACGCAGAGACGTCGGGAGACTATCGAACGCACGCTGGCTTGGAGCTCGCCGACGGTGAGCCGTGGTCGATTCGAATCGACGAGACCGACGATACGTCGGGACCACTCTTGCCGCCCATCTTCAAAAGCTTCGAAGAGAGTGAAAACGACGAAAAGTTCCCGGACGACACCGTCTATATCGTAGACAAGACCAAACTTGAGGCACCGAAGCTGTACGTCAATCGTGACCACGAGCAGATTGCGAGTGCGCTAAAAAGCGGTCCGAGAGGAAAGCTAGGACGAGTAATGAACGTCTATACAGATGCGGTACTCTTACCAGCACTCTCCGAACTCGTCTTCTGGACCGCCGAGGACGTGGACGAAGACGGCGAAACGGATCACGATTGGCAGGACGATCTCCTCGGTCAAATCGGGACCGAGATGTACGACGTGGATTCAGCGAGAGAAGCTGGCAAAGCATTGTATCGACAGTTCGAGGGTGAAGGAAGTATGCCCGAGCTCTTGGACGAGACGTCCGTCGCGATCCAACAATATCTGGAGATGAGTGACGATATGAACAAACTCGTCGACAACATTCGAAAATGACCGAACTACGAACCCTCAAGCCGCAGGCCGTCTCGGAGATAGACGAAGAGTTCATTCGAGGTGACAGAGAGATAAGTGCAGACCTTTTCCAGCGGCATTCGTCACCCGTAGAAGGAACAGACGTTGATTATGGTGCTATCCAGAGTAAAATCGACGAGATATTCATCGACCCAGACTATCCGGAGTACGAAGCGTCGATGGATGCTGCACTAGCACCGACGATTCACTCGGAGATCGATATTGATCGACGAACCGCCAGAGACGAACGTATCTGGTACTACCTCGCGACAGTGAAGTTCGACGACTTCGTCCGATATCGATGGAGATTCAATCTCGAAGATAAGCGTGCAGCAGCCTTCGAAAAATTCCTCGGAGAGACGAAGGGGAGTAATCTTTATTCGAACGCGATCGGTCGCTTGTGGTGGTTGGCTGAGCTCACGCACGTTGACCCCACTACTGCACCGGTTGACGTTGACGACGAGTACGAATTGACTCGAAAAGTATTCGAGTACAACTTCCTTGCGAATCGTATCCTTGACAACGCGTTTCATATGTCGAAACCACTCGTGGTAGCCGTTGTAGATCAATTCGCCGACGAGAAGAACGAACTCGTCAACGAGATGCCGGACCGGTTGTCGACTCTGTTGTCTATGATGCCTGCCGAAGGGTGGGTCGAAGATAATAGTCTCCAAGTGGTGGAGAGATTGAAACGGAACATGAAGAACGACCCGTCTAAATAACCCTTCTACGTCGTAGAATTCTGTTTCCCGAGAAGGCTTGCCCAATCGTTTTCGTTGGTGTCCTCTCCTGTAGATAGGGAAACATCTATACCGTGGTAAGGGATATCTCATGTCAGTACTCTCGTGCAAGCGGCCAGATTCACTACCGAGGTGGGACAATGAATCCGTTCGACAGGATAGTCGACTCAGCCACCGAATATCAGGATTTAGACGAAGAGTTCTACGAAGAACGCTTAGAACGCTACGACGGTAATCGGAGACGATGGGCTACTGCGATCGACAAGGCTGCGTACGACGTCATCGAGAAAATCGCCATCGGATCGACCGATACGAAGGACGATATCGGCGGGACGATAGGCACGACAGACTTTCCACGTGCTACTGGATCGTACTACGTCGAAGGCTTACAGGCATTGACGGACGAATCGAGTCAACTAACAGAAGTCGTTCGAGATTACGAAGACGAGGACGTCGGTCGTCTCGTTTTGAAACTCACCGAGCTACGACAAAAACTTCAATCGGCGACTACGGAAGAGTTATCTCCCGAATCAGTGTCGAAAACGCTTGAGGGGCTCATTGAAAAACTCACCGCTAAAGAAGTAGAGTCTGGAGCCCTACGCCAACCCCTCCGAGAGACCGAAGCAGTCGTCGACATGCTCGTACAACTGTTCAGCGATCCGACTGCAAAAGAGTACGCAGACGCCCTCGTCGACGAAACTGCACGAGCAGCGGACAGCGAAAGTATCCTTTCTCTCGTAGACGATCCACAACTGACGACACCACTCTGGCGACATCAAGAAGACGCACTCACCGACTGGATCGAAAACGACCGGCGTGGCTACGTCAACATGGCGACGGCCACTGGAAAGACCGTTCTCGGACTGTCGGCAATTGCTCAGCGATTCAACGGCCTCCATCCAGCCAACGATTCCGAAAAACTAGAGCCCAAATCGCCGGCTAGCCTTAACGATAACTTGCGAGTGCTGATAGTTGCAGGACGAAATCTGTTACTCAATCAGTGGCGGGAAGAATTCGAGAGCCACCTCAATATACCGAAACATCGTACCGAGGCTCGTGAGACAGAAACAGGCCGAGAGATTCGACTCAACTGGGGAACTATCGAATTCAAGACCTCACAGCAACTTTCCAACGACGAAGACGTAGATTACTACGATCTCGTCATTCTCGACGAAGCACATCGATACTCAAGGGGGTCCTCTTCAGACAGAGGGTGGCGTGACATCTTCCGAAACCTCACGGAGAAGAGTGACGATATCTTGGCGATGTCAGGTTCCATCGACGCGGGTTGGATCGGAGACGAGACCGTTGAGACCGTGCTCAAAGAAGAACTGGACGAAGTTTTCACGTTTACACTTCCCAAAGCGAGATCTCGGGGTATCGTAGCAGATTTCTCGTGGTACGTCTCGTACGTACCTGCGGCGAAAGGCGACTCGGTCGAGAACTTGGTTGACGTAACGTCGACGTGTACTCGATATTTCGGCTCTCCGTCGGGGCCGAACTTTGACTCGTTGGACGAACAAGTCTCGGACGCAGACGTTTGGACACTCAAAGACCTACGGTCGTTTGCGAATACGACGACCGGCCGTGAGTTACGGAAGGAATCCGACAAGTTCGACAGTCTCGCCAACGCTGCGTTCTCACGGTCGACACGACGGTGGCAACTAGAGCCATCGATCGACGTAATCGTAGATATTCTAGAGCGCCACCCCGAGCGAAAGTCCGTCGTCCTCGTCCAGAGTTACTCGTTTGCGGCCAAGGTGGAATCCGCGCTGGAGGGGACTTCTTTCGCTTCCGACAGCCTAGCGCTTACAGAGAACTCAGACGACCCAAATGAAGTCATCGAACAATTCAACGACGACGAAATCTCTGTCTTGATCGGTCCAGGGGATCTCCTCGGAACTGGCATCGACCTCCCAGACGCCGAAATCGCCGTGAACGTCGGAAAAGGCGGTATCAGCTCGTCACTCATTCAGCGAATCGGACGCGTTCTACGTAACCCGACCGGTGAAAAGAACGCTACGTTCTACCAACTCGCAAGCATTCCGATAGACTCGGAGGCACTAATACCGACAGAAGACGGTAGAAGATTTCTCGATCGTATCTGTTCGTTCGGTCTTCTCGGGGAACAGATGGACGAAATTCCTCGTTTTGATTCTCCATCTGAGAACCTCCGGTCGAATCTGAGAGCGTTAGAGACGACTGGCGTCGCCTCGTTCAGGAAACTACCGTACGAGTTCTCTGAGTTCACCGACTCATCTGAGAAAGCCGAAAAGCTTGGTGAGCTCTGTCAAGCTATCGAATCTAGTGACGGCGACGAAATATCGTCGTTCCAGTGGATGGCTCCCGAATCCGCGGCGAAACAAAGCGAAGAAGAATTCAATTGGCAGTCTGGATGTGGAAACGACGGTAGTGCTACTCACGAGATGAACACGAAGGACTCACTTCCCGACTCTGTGAAATCCGATACTAATTTGGAGGAAACCGTCTCCGAAGAGGCTTTTGAGCGCGTAGACGACGTCGCTAAACGAGAGCCGATCACTGACGAAGAGCTCATCGACCTATGGGGATTAGATTCGGCTATCGAATTGGCACAGATCGTAAAGGGAGATCTTGACGACTGCTTGAGACGTAACGAAGACGGAGACGTATGTACGACAGACATCGGTCGGTATCTCGTAGACGAAGACTCCGAAGAAGGTAGTCTCAGAAACGGAAAGTCACAGAGTGAGACCTCGGATACCGGTTCGGGTGTCAAGGACGACAAAAAACAGGATTCAGCTAACGAGTCTTCGCATCTAGAAGAGGAAGACGTAAGCGAAGCAGGAGATAGTGAGGCTTCTCCACAGACAACGGACACCTGTATCGATGAATCCTCTCCGGAATTGATAGAGTTAGTCCAGACCGAGTTCGGTATCAACCAAACCGCGTCTAACCGAATCTTAGATCTGCACGAACGAGAAAAAGCAGTCGACGTAGAGAAACTGGTTGAAGGATGGGAATTCGAAGAGCCATCGGATGTCTATAAGTATACTAACGACACGATGGCCGGATTAGCGAGAGTCGTAGGCATGGGAGACGTGAAACTCTCAGAAGAGGCTCGAAGTAGAATCACGTCTCTCGAAAGCGAGGTCGGTAGCGAAGGAGAAAATACCGATACAGAATACGAAAATCCCGATAAGGAGGAGCTTCCAGAGGAAGAGAGCGAACTCAGTTCAGGGGAAAAGAAGGAGAAGCAAAAAGATGTCGAACCCAAAGTCCACGGTTCTCAGAAAGAGCATACAGCGGAAGAGAGCGAGTCCGAAATACCGGAGTATTACTCCCAGCACCTAGAGACGGAGCGAGAAGCGCTCATCAACGAACTCCGGAGTATCGAAGAACATGCACTCTATCCGCCTACAGAAGAGGACGCTATCAGCGAATCAAGTTTCCCCTTTGGTTCGTATGTTTTCGAGTTTGGAACATATGCGGACGCACTAAAGGCGGCAGGTTACAAGGTCAAAGATCAGGATCTCACAGAGAACACGGACAAGGAACATAGACCGTCTGAAATCGTCGCTACTGTACAGATTGTAGCAGATCTACTGGGTGAACCACCCTGTCCTTCGGTCTTCGACCAGTTAGCCCCGATGACGAGTGACTTAGCGTCTTCGCTAGGGACTTGGCGACAAATTATCGTGGAGGCCGGACTAGACAGACGATCAGTTCGGGAGGATACGGAACTCAGTGACGGTCCGAGCCACGAAGAACTTATAGACCTTATCCAGCAGAGTGCAACCGCAACTGGTAGAACGCCCACCCTCAAAGAAGTTCACGAACGGTACGACTTGACGCCCACGGACGTTGTATCAGCGGTCGAATCGTGGCGAGACGTGAGAGAAAATATCGAGAAGATCGAAGGAATAAACGGGAGAAATTCTCTCTTGGCGATTGACCGACCGTCGGCAGCCACTACACGTTTCGCCGATAGCGTTCTGAAGACCGATTCTGGCAACGCTCCGTACTATCGGACGTTAGAGGCCCTTTTGGAGGTTGACCTTTTAGACGTGTTAGACTCCACGAAGGACGATAGCGTTACTCACTTAGAAGCTACTACTGCCGACGATCAAAGTGGCACAGAAGATGGAGTCGCCGACAGAGACGACGAAGATCGTAGCGAACGTCAGCCAATCATCGTGGAAGATCGCCTCCAACCCGAGCAAGAATTAGACAAAAAAGAGGAATTGAAGGACGATCTTCGGCGTCTAACGCGAGAGTTCGGCCATCCTCCTCGACCGGTGGACGTGGAAAACTACGGTCGATTCACGTCGGCAGACTACATCACAGAATTCGGGACGTGGAACGACATCATTTCCGAACTCGGTTACTCGTTCGACGATGCTTGGGACCACCAAGACGACCACGACGACGAGTTACTGGATACCCTCGAGGACCTCGCCAAACAGGTCGGACACAGACCCACGACGCGAAATATCGACGAACTCACCGACTATTCGGCTACGAGCTACGTGAGTCGTTTTGGGTCGGTCGAGCAAGCAATCGAAGAAACGAATCTCGACGTAGAAATGGATGGCTGGGCACTAGAGGTAGTAGAGGCGGTTTCCGACTCGTGGGAACCACTCGGTGTATTCGAAGACGTAGAAGGCCGAAAGAGGGCCGGAGTTGAGGCACTACTACTTCTCAAAAGAGGGTGGACCGGGACCGGACACGAGATCATAAACGAGGTGCAAACACGGATCGATGTCGATCAATCTTCGTACCAGAATACTTGGAAAGAGACGGTGCGTCCAGTACTCGTAGAAGCCAAATCACGGAATTTAGTCGAACAGGCCGACGGAAGCAGGATATGGAGTTGGGCGGGCGAATTAGAGAGATGAAGGAGAGTCGTAGTAAGAAAGACGGCTTTATTATTTCGCCGAAAATAGGAGACGACGATGCTGATCTGTAAATCCGAAATAACTCTCTTTTGGCCTGTCGCGTCCGCGACATCTGTCTCATGCAACGGCGGCGGAGTACGAAATCTCTCTACGGGGGAGTCTCTATGACAGATTCTACAGAGGAAGACGACGAGCCGACTATCCTCCACTGCTTCGCAGATCAAGGAACCGAGTGTGAGGTCTTAATGAATTACGGGAGTGTCGTCCGGGTCGGAATAAATCCTCGAGACACTAATCAGAGCCAACCTCTCAAAGCCGACGCTCATCTCACCGATCCGGAGAAGGACTGGTTCTTTCCGATCTCCGACGACGTGACCTTCGATCTCGGCGTATTCCACCCAGTCTGTTCAAAGTGGGCGGACACGACCAGCATCTCGGGAGACCCCGACCAGCACGAGAACATGATCCCGAGTGCCCGTAAATTAGCCGAGGACTACTGCGACCACCACGTTATCGAGAACGTCCCCAGAGCACCGCTGAACGATCCGACCGTATTGAACGGACGAATGTTCGGATTGCCCATAAAGTACGAGCGAGCGTTCGAGACCAGTTTCCCGGTTCCACAACCGCCTCGACACAATCGTTTCTGGGGTGAAGACGGTCCGCAAGAGACGGCAGAGACGTCGTCGTTCTTCTTCTCCGAACGGTCGAAGAAGTGGTGGGCCTCGGCCAAGAACTACTCCCCAGAGCCGTATCCGAAACAGCATCTCGCCAAGAACTGTATTCCTGCCCCCTATATCCACCATATCTGTCGAGCTTGGTTGAAAGTCTACGAAGAGGAGCAGGGTATAGACGAAGGGCGTGTCGATTATTCCAACTACGACGAGGAGATGGAATTGAAGAGGCGGCGAGAGAACAATCAATCGTTGGAAGATTTCTGAGTTCTTGACCGAGTTCGACGGTTCAGGGGACGAGAACTTATGTGCCGAAGCGCACGACTATCGGACGATGGTCTTGGCGAAGGATGAAGAGTTCAGGTCGTCGCTACTAGAGTGGAGTACCGAGAACCTCCGCGAGTTTCCTTGGCGTGAGCCTCAGCGTTCCCTCTACGAGGTGTTCGTAGCAGAGTTCTTTTTGACACAGACACCCGCCGAGAACGTCTCTTCGGTGTATCCTACCTTTTTGGAGAAGTTCCCGTCGTTGGAAGCTATTCAGGAAGCGAACAAGGAAGACCTCGTAGACGTAATCGAACCGCTCGGGTTCTACAACATGCGCTCGGAGGCACTCCAGAGTATCGCAGACGAGAACGATACACTACCAGTGACGGTTGAGGGACTAACCGAACTTCAGAGGGTGGGATCTTACGTCGCCAACGCGACACTGTGTTTTGCTCAAGACGAGTCACTTCCCGTCCTCGACAGAAACGTGGAGAGAGTATATAGCCGGGTATTCGGCGACGAGTGGCCAGAGAGTCCTCAAGAGCAACTTGAGTTCGCCGAGCGACTCGTTCCAAAAGACGAGGCACGAACGTACAATCTCGCACTCCTTGATTTTGGGGCTTCAATCTGTCGCCCAGAACCACCGTGTGAGGAGTGTTTTGCGGCCGGTTATTGCGCTTACGGCCCTGTTTAAAACCTCGGTGAATGATACATTTCAGCAGTCATATCACGTAGGTAACGCAAAAGAATCAAACAATTCAACCACATAAGCTGAGAATGAATTATACTCATGAGATTCTGTTCACCTCCATGCCCAGTAATGCTGGTTGGGGAGAGTTACTCGTTGGTGCGTACCATCAGCGGTGGAATGGCTGTGAAATTGTAAGTTACAACAATCGTTCAGCAGAGCCAGGGAATCAAATGGAAACGGATGTTCTCGCGATTAATAACACTAGAGCCAACGGAAAACAACACATCTACGTGTGTGAGGTTGTGACTCATCTGGACGGCGGCTTGTACTCTGGGACCCCAGATGATACAGAGGGTTGGTGGATGGAATATTCGAACACCAGTTCCTATCACCACTCGTTAGAGACGTTATGGCGCAAGTTTCTAGATGGCCATCGTTACGTCCGCCAAACGTTTCCTGACGCCAAGTATTCATTTCAGTTCTGGGCACCAGTAGTGACAGGCGGCCAAAATAGAGGGTACCTCATTCAAGGGCTTGAGAGGCTCAAGGCCGAATTTGAGAATAAAACCGGTGAACAGTTAGAACTGGTTATCAACGAGGAGTACTCCGTTCGAATCGAACGTTTACAGGACAAGGCAAGAGGAGATACGAGTAATTATGGCTCTCCCGCATTTCGGTTCATCCAAATTCTAGAAAATCTAGAATAAACAACTCCCAATCCAACATTAAACTCGTTCAAACCTCAACGAAGCTACGGAGACGAATTCATTCTCGGCTTCTATGAGGATAACATCCGCCGGTCGTACGATATTCGAGGGGCAGTAAGTTCGGAAACTATAACACATAGTGTACACAGCACTTTCGTAGTACCGTAGTATGCCGACTCCAGTTACAGCATTCTCGCGTGATTCGACGCGCAGTATCTATCGGTGTAGTGTAGGTGATCATCGTGAGCAGTAGAGACGTCTTAGAGGACGAGAATATCGATTGGGTATTCCCAGACCTCAGACCACGAGGGGCGGGTCAGGGTGGCGACCTCACGCAATTCACTATGGGGGGCGAACTGGAGACGTTCGTCCGAGAGGTTCTGCAGAACGCAAACGACGCCGCCTACTCTGAAGTAGAGGAACCCGTAGAAGTCGATTTCCGTATCGAGGAGCTCACCGGAGACGATCTTGAAGAATTCAAATCTGCACTCCGGTGGGACGAGTGGAAAGAGCAGGTTGACGCTGCGACCGAGGAGACCAACCAGATTGCGAAACGGATCCATCGATTCGCGGAGAAAGTAGAAGACCGTGACTCTCTCAGACTGCTGACTGTCGAAGACAAGTACACACAGGGACTTACTGGTCCCGACGAAGATAGTCCGGAACGAGGGAGTACGAACTTCTCGGCACTCGTCCGTGACAGCCTCGAGTCGAACAAAGAGGAAGAGGCATCCGGAGGGAAGTTCGGCCTCGGGAAGGCAGTCCTCCGAATCTTCTCGGGGACTTCTATGGTCTTGTTCAACTCGGTCCTGAGCGAGAACGATCCACGACCGGACTTCCCGAGAGTCATCGGTCGGACCAAGTTGCCGCAACACTGGAAAGACGAGACGCGCCACAACGGGCAGGGGTTCTTCGGCGATACACGCGTCTGCGAGGACGAGTACGAACCTCCGGGTTCGTTGTGGGGCGAAGAAGCGGCCTCACTCGCAGAGTCTCTCCACCTATCGAGACCCGACGACGAAACTCCGGGGACGAGCATCATGGTCGTCGGGTTCAGAGATCCAAGCAAGGAGGAGCGACGCGGGCTGGAGGAGTTGGCCGAGGAGATTCGAGACGAGGCCGTCAAGTGGTTCTGGCCAGCCATCTGGCGTGGCGACCTCCGCGTCTCAACGCACACTCCTACGTCAACCTACGAAGGGACTATCGACGAAGTGCCGAAAGTGAAGCCGTTCGTCGACTGCCTCGAATCGGAATACACCGAGCAGTTGGAAGAGAGCGGGGACGTCTCTAGAGAGTACATCGACGATATCTCGATTCCCGACAGAGAGAACGGGAACAACCCGGAGATGACCGACGAAGGGAGTGTCGGACTCGCCGTTCGACTCACCTTCGACGACGAGCGTCCTCACACTAACAACGTCGCGCTGATTCGCGGCGCAGGGATGGTCGTCCGGTACTGGGATAGAAACAAGTTGGTTCACGGAAATCGTAACTTCCACGCGATCGCTCTGGGTGGTGAAGCTAGAGCGTGGCTAGACGACGAGGAGCCGACGGACGACGATACGGACGTCGAGAACTTCTTGAAAGACGCCGAACCTCCGGCGCACGACGACTGGGAACAGACCGAAGCGACGCGCGACGACTACAAGCTCGGGACGAAATCCACTATCGACGATATAAAAGCAGAGATCGAAGAGCTCGTAGGTCAGTTCGTCGGTCCGAACTTCGATCGAGGGATGCGGGGACCGCAACGGCTCGCGAACCGGTTTCCGATAACGAATCAGGGGACCGCCGACGAGCCGGACGGTACGAGTAAGATCGACGGTAGTGTAGATATCAGTCGGGACAACGAGTCGGAGCAGTGGGAGTTCTCGGCTACCGTCAAACCAGCAGAAGACGAGTACGAACTCGTCGAAGTCGAAGTATCCCTCCCGCGGATGTCGGAAGAACGCCAGATGCAGGACGACTTCGTTCCGATAGGGACCTTCGACACTGTCCCTTCGGGGTGTGCGATGTCACGCCGTGAGAACGGACGTGTCGTCGTGTTCTCGGTCGATGGAAATCGAGACAAGATCGAGTTCTCGGGACAGTCCGAAGCAGACCCACTCGGTGTCAAGACTCGGTTGAACGTGGACGGGACGGTCCGTCGGAGCGAGGTGACCGACGATGAGTAGCGGTGAGTTGAGCGGAAGACTAGTCAGCGAGGGGTTCCCTCATAACTATCTCGAAGACGCTCTCAAGTTCGACGTCGAATCCGTTACGGTAACGGGTGAAGAGGAAGTAGACGAAAGCGACGATACGCTTCAACTCGTCAAATCTGACCGACGTGTCTCGGCGGTTGCAGTCTCTCGGTGGGACGAGATCACGGTTGAGGGGACCGTCACCGTCCCAGAAAAGGTCTTCAACGGGACTCTCCCTCACGAAGAGCGTGAAGAACCTCCGGTCGAACTCACGATAGCGGCCAGATGTTCGCCGACGATACTTCGACGTGGCGTGTCGGACGACGACCTCGGAATAACTGTGGACGGGGAGGGTGAATACCCTGTCTCCCTGACTGTAGCTCGTAACGACGTCAGAGGGGAAGTCGAGATCAAACCGTATCTAGTTCGTTCAGAGGATCAATCTGTGGACGTCGACTACGCTACGAGGACGGGCGACCGTCTCGCTTCGACAGACGCGTGGACGCTGGAGATAGACGAAACCGAGGACGACGGTGGCTTCCTACACCCGAGAATCGAACCGTTCGATAGACACGAGAGCTTCCCCGACGGAGAACACCTCCACTACCTCCACTTCGAGGACCCTTCGACACCGAAGCTGTACCTCAACGCGAACCACGGACGCCTCGTCGACGTACTCCAGAACGAGGGAACGCGAGGAGCAGACCCTCGTTTCCGAGACGTACTGTACGACTACATAGAGCAGTCGGTGTGGCAACAGTTGTTGCTCCGAACGGCGAACGACATCGACGAAGATACTGGTGAGACGAGACACCCGTGGCAGGAAGAAGTAGTCGAGTTGTTCGAGGACGAACTCTATCCGGACATCGACGAGACCGAAGAGCTACGGAGGAGGATGGCAGAAGACGCCAAGTCGGGAGAGGATCTCGACGTTCTCGTCCACCGAGTCGATCGAGCGATTCAACGTCGGATAGACCATCCTCAGAGTGCAGTCGATCTGTTCCAAGAAGGGTTGCACAATGACTGAACTGATGGAGCTAAACGAAGGCGGACAGGCACTGATCAGCGAGGAGTTTCTAGAAGGCGAAGCCGAACTGACCGAGGACGACCTCGGTCCGTATCTGAGCCACACGGGAATAGAAGTCGACTTAGAACCTCTCGACGAGGCCGTCGAAGAGGTTCTAGAAGACACCGAGATAGAGACCGCGAAGATAGACCAGAAACTCGCGCCGACGGTACACGAAACTCTCGATCTGACTCGCCGCGAAGCTGCGATAGAGGGGATCTGGCATTATCTGACCGTCGTAGAGTATCCCGAACTCGTCCGTTGTCGCTGGGGGCACGTCAGCAACGTCCGAGAGAAGTTCCTCAAAGGTGGAGAAGACATCTACTCAAACGCGATTCACCGTCTCTGGTGGATCGCCGAGATCACCCGAAACGGTGACGACTACTCACGCACGGAGGAAATCTTCGAAATGCAAGAACTCGCCAACGACGTCGCGGACCGGTGGTTCGCTCGGCATCAGCCGATCACGTACGCCTGCGTCGACATGCTGAAGAAGAGTAGGATAGACGATTTGGAGCCCTCAAACTCGAAAATCGTGAGTAAAACGACGACGAGACTGCGAGAGAAGTTGACCGTCGTCTGTGCAGAGGGTCTCGACTATCCGAAAGCGGTCGAATTAGTCACGGAGATTCGTGACGAGGTGGTCGAAGAAATTCGATGACTTAACTAGCGGCTAGAGGTTGGCTAAAGCCAGAATTCCCTTCTCGGTATCTCGACTGATCTATGTCGAAAGTAAACCGTCCATCTAGAGATCTACTATCGATTCCCGAGAGCGGAGACGAGTTTGTTATACCTTTCGGCGTAGAACGAATAGTAAAATCCCACATTTGTTAAATTAAATTACTATTTCAAGTTATTTTGACTACTTTAAGTAGTATTAATCCCGTATATTGAATTTTTCACCCCCACGAGGGGTGCGGGCCGTCAACTGACGGCCGTGATTCCATGACGAGACGAAAACCGACAAACCCAATCACAAGAATGGGGATCTACAAGCGGCTTAAAGACGTGCCAACCGAGCAACGACTCGGACAATACGCGGACCGCTACGGAGGCCGCGACGTTTGGAACGACTGGGCAGAGCAGGCGACTGCGAGCAACGGCGAACGATACGAGATGTACGTCGAGCGGACTGAGCGGTCGTGGAAGTCCCACATGACCGAACGCGGACGACACCACGCGCTGGCCCGTCCGGAAGATGTCGAAGCGTGGTCCGAGTCGATTCTCAACCGATGTAAACCACTCTCGGCGTACCAGATTTACTTCACCAAGCTAGAGGCGTTCTACACGTGGCTACAGTTTCACACCGCTCATCCGCACCTCTACCACCCTGTCTGGATGGCGGCGGCCAACTTCGACGCGACGGCGACGATCTGGGACGCAAAGATAGCCCGGAGGGATGCGTAGTGACGGACCTCAACGGTAGTTCCGAGGAGCTACGCACTACCTTCGCAGGCGCTTTCAAAGCCACGACTGACCCACTGAAGAACTACGAGTCGACCTTTCACCGACTCGATGCCGACCCGTTCGAGATGTTCGTGACTGACTCACTGTCGACGGACGACACCAAACAGCGGACGGTCTATCAGTATCAGACCGCGTTCGACCAGTGGCGTACCTACATGACCGACGTCGGACGACATCCGGCCTGTCCGAACGACGCGCACGTCTGTGGGTTCGCGAGGTGGCTTCAAGACGAACGAAACAACGGAGCCATCGAAACGATTCGGCAGAAACTACAGAAACTCGACCGAGCGTATCGCTTCTGGCAACGCGAGCCGTCGTTGCCGCACGACCACCAGTACAACCCCTTCGGACTCGGGCGTGAGAAAATCGACTGGGAGAGCTTCGACGACACGACCGAGAAGTCACCGCCACCGATTCCGCTCGGGGAACTACGGACGATCCTCGGCGAGATACCCGACTTGCGTGATCAAGCCGAGATAGTTACGCAGCTGAAACTAGGTCTCCGAGTCGGGGAGCTCACCAACATCCAGCTACGGGAGGTAAATCTACGGGCACCAGCAATACGAGAACAGTACCCGGAACTAGGAACACACGAAGGTGTCGCGGACCGACCGAACGCGGTGTACATCCCCTCGAAGCACGAACGAGACGGGAACAAATCGACTGTCTCACGTGTCCTTCCACTCGACGAGGAACTTCAACGTGTGATTCGACGCTACCTTCGCGTACGTCCGACGTGGGTCGATTCGTGGCTGTTCCTCTCGAAGAGAGACCGCCGAAGAGGGACGAAAGCAGTAAACGAGGCCTGGAAAGCGGCGTTCCATCCAAAATACGCCGAGACGCCCGAGTACCGAGCAGTCACCTCTCACTTCGGACGTCACTACTTTACGACCTTCTGGCGAAAAGAACAGCAACTGCCCCGAGAACCCGTCCAGTACATGCGGGGCGACAGGGTCGGGAATCCGGCAGACGACGGCTCGTGGATGCACCACTACTTACACGCCTACTACGAAGACATCGAAGACCGGTACCGTCGAGACATCTACACGTTCGGTACCGCTAAGTAAGGCGTTTGTATTGCCCGGTGCAGTTCCGGGTCTACTCGCTATTCAATTGCTCTTTCCACTCTTGCACGCGATTCATCAGTTCGATAGGCGACGTTTCGTGGACTTCGACCTCTCGTAGCTCTTCGAGGATGGCGGCCGTATCCGAATCGAGTGTCCGGTCGTCACTACTGACCTCTTGCTCTGCCGTAGATTGGGACTCGTTTTGTTCGGACGTCCCGGAATCCCCGGTGTCGGTTTTGAGTTGCCCAGAGCCGACGTCGAAGACGACCTGTGTCGTCCCGCCGTCTATATCGCCTCCACGGACCTCGATAGCTTCGTCGTCTCGGAGGCGGTCGAGTACCTCTTGTGACCGGTCGACGACAGGCTCGGGAACCCCGGCTAAGTCAGCGACGTGGATACCGTACGAGCGGTCTGTCGGACCTTCTTCGATAGTCCGGAGGAAGGTCACGTCGCCATCCTGTTCGTCCGCCGCGACGTGAACGTTCTCCGTCGTAGGTCGCGGTCCCGCGGCCAACCTCGTCCAGAATCACCAGCGACTCGTCGGTCGCGGAGTGGAGGATGTTGCTCAACTCCTGCATCTCGACCATGAACGTCGAGCGCCCCTGCGCGAGTTCGTCCAGCGCGCCGACGCGAGTGTAGATGCCGTCCACCACGCCGATGTCGGCCGATTCGGCGGGGACGAAGCTCCCGATTTGCGCCAAGAGGGTTATCAGCGCGACCTGCCGCATGTACGTCGATTTGCCCGACATGTTCGGGCCGGTGACGACCAGAAAGTGGCGGTCCCCGTCCATCCGGAGGTCGTTGGGCACGAACTGAGTCGTCTGTTCCACGACGGGGTGGCGTCCCTCCTCGATGTCGAGGTCGCCCGACTCGTGCAGTTCGGGGCGCACCCAGTCGTTCTCGACGGCGTGGACCGCGAGGCTGGCGAGCGCGTCGAGTTCCGCGAGACAGCGGCCGACCGATTGGAGGAGGTCGGCCCGCGCCGCGACCCGCTCGCGCAGTTCCGTGAACAGTTCGTACTCCAGTTCTCCGCGCCGGTCTTCGAGACGGAAGATTTGGCGCTCGCGCTCGTTCAGCTCGTCGGTGGTGTACCGCTCGGAGTTTTTCAGACTCTTGAGACGGTCGTAGCGGTCGGGCACCTCGTCGGTCTCGGAGTTGCCGACTTGGATGTAGTAGCCGTCGGTCTTGTTGCGGTCCACGGTGAGGTGGGTGATGCCCGTCTTCCGCTTCTCGCGGTCGTCCAGCGTGTCGAGCCACTCCTCGGCCTCGTCGTGGCGGTCGATGAGGTCGTC
>SDGW01000212.1_pt1 | contig 25154 bp, 24 predicted proteins | sample 2873831 | NCBI WGS metagenome assembly SDGW01 (sample SAMN08132700, study PRJNA421101) | hypersaline lake metagenome | isolation source: celular fraction 0.22 microns magnesium sulfate-rich crust from ephemeral... | place: Spain: Penahueca Lagoon, Toledo | collected 2011-07 | reverse complement strand
TCGCGGCCGATCGGAAGCGGGGTATGAGGGACCGTTACATTAATAGTCGCCAGTCTCCTATCTTGCGTATAGTTACCATGTCAATGGGTGCCTATGACGAGGATGAGCACGAGCGCCGTGAACAACAAGCCTCAACGGTCGACACGGACTTCGACGACGAGCGGACGATCTATCACGGGGAGGTCGAGTACGACTCCGGCGACTCCGCGGAGGACCTCCTGGACCAGTTCGAACAGATCAAGTCCGAGTGACGATCCCCCCGGCGTCCGTTCCTCCCCGACAGCCGGAACGCCCTCGAGCGGCGCAGCCGGAGGACGAACGAGCCGTTCGACCGTCATCCCGCCCCACTCCCTGTGGTTGGACAGCGCCGCTTCCGGGTCACTCGAGGCCATCCCAGCCCGGCGTTTCGGGTGCACCGCGGTCGACCTCGACGGCGTCGGCGACCTCCGGCGCGGGAATCTCCTCGCCGGCCTCCCGGCAGCGCCGTTGCCAGTCGCGGATCGCCGGCCCGACCCAGGACTCGTCGTCCGCTCCGTCTGAATCGGCCGTTTCGCCCCTTCCTTCCTCGAGCAGCCGCTCTTTCGCTCGCTCGTAGTGGTGGTCCGAGATCGCGAGCGTGCCGGGGCTCGAGGCCGCGGCCACCGCCACGGGCTCTGCGCGGTCCCGCTTCGTCAGTTCGCCCGCTGCGGCCCGTTCGACGACCCCCTCGAGATCGGCCGGTCGCGGATGACAGAACAGTTTCGCGCCGATCGCCTGTGAGCCGAGTAACAGCCCGTCGGGATCGCCGTGTTCGGCCTCGAGCAGTCGGTCGCCGCCGACGGCGTCTTCGACGCGCTCGCACTCGGTCTCCTGTTCGAGCGCGAGGTTGTATTCCGGATATGCGCTGCACTCGTCGGGATACAGGTCGTCCCCGTGGATCCGACACTGTAGCGTCGTCGGGTCGAGGAAGACACAGGTCGGGAGCCACGTCGGCTCCTCGCGACCGAAGGGGGCGACCGGCTTCGGCGGCTTCCGCAGGCCGACGAAGAACGCCGGCCGACTCGCGACGGCGGCGACGCTGTGGCCGTCGATTTCCACGCCTTCGCTCCCTCGCGGCGAATCGTCGCTCGAGGGTCCCGAAGAGCGTTGCTCCTCGCCTTCGTCCCGGGCGTGCCAGAACCGCGGAGTGAGCGCGTCGCCCGCCCCGACCTCGAGGAACGCCCGCACTTCGTCACGGGTCAGCGGGACGAAGCTGGGATCGTCGTCGAGGGGCTCCCGCGATGGCGTCGCTTCTCCGTCGCTGCCGAACGGAGCGCGTCGTCGCCGGTGTCGCCTCGCCGACTCCTCGTCGCTGTCGTCGCCGGCTCCGTCCTCGAGCAGCCCTCGCCAGTCCATGCAACAGCCCGCACAGCCCTCGCAGTTCACCTCCATGCGCGGCGGTACACCGCTGGCAGGTATAACCGCTGTGCGGGCGCTCGCCGTTCGGCCGCCCGCGTCGAGCGGCGGCCGGGAGAACGACTTTCTCCCTGCAGAACCCACGCTCGCGTATGTCGAAGGCCTCCTGTGACGGCTGCGGCCGGACGGTCACGGTTTCGGGCGGGATCGCGAACCTCTGGTCGTTCGGCACCGACGCCGGCACCGTCGGGACCGCGATGACGCTGGAACTCGAGGACGGCACGTCGCACCTGCTGTGCTATCCGTGCATCGAAGCGATCCCGGATCACCCGACCGCCGAGGACGTCGAGCGACTCGAGCGGGTCGACGAGGAGACCTCGCGGTTCCGGACGCCGTAGCCTCGGGGCGCCGAACCGGACCGGAAAAATGACGGAAGTCGGGGAGTGGAGGCGATGTGACGGGCGGCGCGGTCGGCCGCGACGAGCGTGGGCACGACGCGATCGCAGCGGACCGCGGCCGCGAGCGGAAGGGGTGGGATTCGAACGCCACGGGGCGAAATGCCGCCGCGGAACCAGGTGGCACCGCGGTGCTCTACCGCTGAGCGACCCTTCCGCACGTCAGTGCGACGGCGGATTTCGTATTTGTAATCGGTCGGCTACCGGACGGAGGCACCGGGTACGCGGTCGATACCGTGCGGTAGCCGGCGGTTTCGATGCCGTCTCGGCCCGCGTGCGAATCGCTCGAGTCGCATCCGACGCGACGGTCCGCAGGCTTTAGGATGCGGCCGCCCCCTGCATCGAACGGTGAATCCCGAGCGGATCTTCGAGGCGTTCCCCGCGCCGAGCTACCGCGGGGCACAGGAGCAGGCCCTCCGCGACATCCGCGACGCCTTCGCGGCCGGCAACGACGTCGTCCTCGTGCGCGCACCGACGGGGAGCGGCAAGTCCCTGCTGGCTCGCGCCGTGGCCGGCTGTGCCCGCCGAGCGGACGAGGGCGACCCCAGCGACGCCACGGGCGCGTACTACACGACGCCGCAGGTCTCGCAGTTGGACGACGTGGCGGCCGACGACCTGCTGGCCGACCTCAACGTCATCCGCGGGAAGTCGAACTACACCTGTATTCTGCCCGACGAGCGAAATACGCCGGTCAATCAGGCCCCCTGCGTGCGCGAGCGGGGGTACGACTGTTCGGTCAAACACCGGTGTCCGTACTTCTCGGACCGGGCGATCGCCTCGAATCGCGAAATCGCGGCGATGACGCTGGCCTACTTCATGCAGACCGCCGGCAGCGAGGTCTTCCGCAAGCGCGACGTCGTGGTCGTCGACGAGGCCCACGGCCTCGCCGAGTGGGCCGAGATGTACGCGACCATTCAACTGGGACCGCGGACCGTCCCGTTCTGGGACGACCTCCGCGTCCCCGAGGTCGACTCGATCGAGCGCGCCGTCCGCTACGCCGAGAACCTGGCGGGAACCTGCGAACGCCGGAAGGACGACCTCCTCGCACAGGACTCGCTCTCGCCCGGCGAGGTGCGCGAGCGCGACCGGTTGCAGGAACTCATCGGCGAACTCGAGTGGTTCGTCTCGGACTTCCGCGACCCGGAGAGCCCGACGACGTGGCTGGTCGACCAGTCCGAACCGCGCTCCAGCGATACTGACGACGGCGACGACCCTCCGGGCGGTCCGCTGACGATCAAGCCGATGAACCCCGAGAAGTACCTCCAACACACCGTCTGGGATCGGGGGAACAAGTTCGCGCTCCTCTCGGCGACGATTCTGAACAAGGAGGCCTTCTGTCGGCAGGTCGGCCTCGAGCCCGACACCGTCGCGCTGGTCGACGTCGAGCACACCTTCCCCGTCGAGAACCGGCCGCTGTACGACGTGACGCAGGGGAAGATGACCTACGAGGAGCGGTCGGAGACGACGCCGAAGATCGCTCGCACGATCGTTCGGCTAATGGCTCGCCACGCCGACGAGAAGGGGCTGATCCACGCTCACTCCTACAGCATTCAGGAGCGACTCGCCGATCTCCTCGACGACTTCGGCGTCGGCGACCGGATCCGGACCCACGACCGCGACGGCCGCGACGCCGCCCTCGAGGCCTGGAAAGCCAGCGACGACCCCGACGTCTTCCTCTCGGTGAAGATGGAGGAGGCGCTGGACCTCAAGGGCGACCTCTGTCGCTGGCAGGTCATCTGCAAAGCGCCCTTTCTCAACACCGGCGACTCGCGGGTGGCCCACCGTCTGGAGGAGGGCCAGTGGGCGTGGTACTACCGGACCACGCTCCGCACGGTGATCCAGGCCTGCGGCCGAGTCGTCCGCGCGCCCGACGACCACGGCGCGACGTATCTGGCCGACTCGAGCCTGCTGGACTGCTTCGAGCGCGCCCGAACGGACATGCCCGACTGGTTCGAGGAACAGGTCGACCGGATGAGCCAGCCCGACCTCCCGCCGTTCGAGCCGCAGGCAGCGCTTTCCGACGCCTCGAGTTCGAGCGCGCGGACGAACGCGGGAACGAACGGCGGCTCGAGCGGGACCGGGTCCAGCGACCGACAGGGGACGGGGACCGGCGGTGGATCGTCGCGGTCGCGCCGGTCGCGGCGCTCGTCGCGCTCGAGCCCGCTCGCGGACGTTTGGGACACGGACGGCTGATCGGTCGCGGTCGGCGACCCGCTCTAGAGGAACGCCGTCGCGCTATAGGCGACCACCGAAGAGATCATGAGGAACGCGAAGAGGAGGGCGATGAGCTGATTCCTGTTCATACTCCCCGGCAGTGGCTGCTGGAGTATCAATTTCACGACGATGAGTGCCCTCGCCCGGAGCGAGCCAGCGTCGCCTACTCGAACCGCGCGTCGACCACGACGTGTGCGACGCCCGCACTGTGGCTTTTCACCCGTCGTTTCTCGAGTACCTCGAGTCCCCGTCCGGCCTCGTCGGCGGCCGCTTCGAGGCGTTCTATCGGGCGGTCCCACAGCAACGATTCGGGCGTCGCCTCGTGGTAGTGGACGACGCCGCCGGGGGAGAGCGCCTCGAGGGCGGTCGGGAGAAAGTCAGCCGCCTCGTCGGTGCGCGTGCCGTGGTCCGCTGCCTCGTCTTCTCCCGCAGTCCCGTCTGAACTGCCGTAGTATCCCATGACGACCCGGTCGGCCTCGATTTCGCCCGCGAGGTCGCGACAGTCGGTCATGTAGGCGTCGACCCGGTCGCCGACGTCGTTGAGCACGGCGTTCTCGAGCAGGTAGCGGAACGCGGTCGGGTTGATCTCGGTCGCGGTCACCCGGGATCCGGCCCGCGCCATCGGGAGGGTGAAGTAGCCGATGCCGGCGAACATGTCGAAGACGCGCTCGTCGTCGCTCGCGATCTCGCCCATGCGGGCACGCTCGGCCTGGTTGCCGGGCGAGAACATCACCCTCGCGGGATCGAGCCCGTATCTGGTTCCGTGTTCCGTGTGAATCGTCTCCGTGTCCCGCTGGCCGGCGATGAGCCGAGTCTTGGGCTCGCGATGGGTGCCGGCCGCGCCGTCGTTCGCGATCCCCTCGTCGGCCAGCACGCTGTCGGCCTCGCCGTGTACCTCGAGCAGGGCATCGCCCAGTTCGGTCTCGTCGGGACAGCCCTCGGGTACCGTGACGAGTATCACCGAGCCGATCACCGCCCAGGAGCCGGGTGCGGACTCGAGGTCCGCCTCGCTCCAGCCCCGCTCGGCCAGCAGGTCCTCGAGGGCCGGGTTTCGGGATTCGGGCTCGAGCTGGCGAACGACCTCGCGGACCGCCGTCTCGGCCGGCGGTTCGGTGACCGGCAGCGCGACCCTGTCGACCCCGTTTTCGCGCACGCGGCGCGTGTCGTCGTAGACGCCCTCGGCGCGCAACGACTCGATGGCCGTCTCCGCGCGGGGCTTCTCGACGATCGCGGCCAGCGGAGCGTCGGCCTCCGCTCGCTCGAGGACGTCGTCGGCCGCGGGCTCGAGGTCGTGGTCCGGCGCGTTCGCCGATCGATCGTCCGTCGCTCCGTCCTCAGTCATCGCGCTCGTCGGGCAGAACGTGCAGTCCGGCGCGGCTCTTCAGCACGGGCACGGTCTCGGCGTCCGGATCGAAGTAGTCCGGCCGCGCGACGGTCTTCGCCTGGTAGGTCTCGGGGTCGAGCACCTGCACGGCGTTGTCGTCCTCGACGGTGACGACCGTCGTCTCGACGGCGTCCTCGAGCGTGCCGAGTCTGCGCGCCTCGGGCGAGTTCCCCTCCTCGTAGCTCGCCTCGTAGCGTTCGCCGGTCGTCGCGCGGACGCCCTTGAGGTTGCCGCGGGCGCTGCGGACGATGACCGGGCCGCCGTCGTCTTCGAGGTCGATGACGTCGCCGGGCGTGTACGGCGGGAGCCGGACGGCGAAGGTGACTCGATAGACCTCGTTGCCGTCCTCGTCCTCCGTGACGAGGGTCTCGGCGTCGTTGACGGTGCCGCCGAACTCCTCGACCATCTTGTTCGCGATCTTCTTGCCGATCTTGTTGGTCGAGACCTTGATGTTCAGCCCGTCGGGGGTCTCGCTGGTCTCGGTCACGAAGGCGTTGCGGTCGCCGGTTTCCTCCATGTCGGCGACGATCCGGTTCGCGATCTCCTCGGCGCGCTCGGTCTCCTCGGTCGTCGGGGTGCGGTCCTCGGCGCGGATCTGGACGATGCTGGCGTAGTAGTCGCCGGCGATCCGGCCACAGCGGGTACAGGTCTGGCGGGCGATCTTGACCGGTACCGTCACCTGCTCGTCGACCGGCGTCCCGCGCACGACGCCCGTGAAGTAACAGTGCATCCTGATCGTGTTCTGGTCGACCTGCTCGGGGTCGATCTGCCAGGCGACGTCCTCGACGTCGACGTGGACGCCCAGCGCCTCGCTGACCTCCTCGATCGCGATGTCCGTGTAGTCCTCCGCGCCAACGTCGACCCACCGTTTCCCCCGGTGGACCGCGCCACAGCACGAACAGACGCGAACGTCGATCCGTTCCGGCGCGTCCACGAAGTCGAAGTCCTCGAAGTAACACGAATCGCAGAGTTCGACCTCCGCGCCGGGTCGCAACGGGTCGTTCGCGTGCCCGCTGGCACGTTCGGAGGCGGTCCCGTCGGGACCGCCGTCAGCGTCGCTCGCGGATCGCTCGGGTACCGCGTCCCCGCACCGGGGACAGAACGCACGCGACTCACTCATTGTCCCCGATTGGGACTTCGCGGAGTTAAGGGACCCGCTCTGCCCGTCGTACTTGGTTCCTCGTCTACGAACCCCGAGCCGATTCGCTCGAGGGCCGGATCGGTTCCCGCTCGTGACGGTCGTGGCGCTCTACGCGAAACGAAGGGGTTCGCCGGGCCGATTTCGGTCAGACACGTGTCAGACATCGTCAGAATCGGGCCTGTCAGACGTGACCGTGTCCGGCGGTCTCCATGCGAAACGAAGGGGTTCAGGAAGCCCGGCGAACTGATATCAAATCAGGAACTACTCCGGCACTGATCGGTTCACCAGCGGGCCCTGAACGCGTCCCCCCTGCGCGTGGACACGGCCGTTCTGGACCGCCGACCGTCAGAATGACGTCGAGATCACGGTCGTAGTTAGTGATAGCGATCACGAGATGCAGACGAACTGCAACGAACACCTGCGCTCGTCACAGATCGGTATCTCGCGCGCTGCTCGGCGGCGTCGCCGAAAACATCATCCGACGGTCACCTGTCTCCGTGACCGTCGTTCGGCAACTACTGCGTGTTCGTCATCCCGCCGTCGACGACGAGCGATTCACCGGTCACGTAGTCCGAGAGATCGCTCGCGAGATACAACGCCGCGTCCGCGACGTCCTCGGGCTGGCCCGCCCGTCGTGACGGTATCGCCTGCAGAAAGTCCTCTTCGGCGTCGGTTCCCATGATCGGGTAGTCGTCAGTCGTCATCGCCGTCTCGATCAGGCCCGGATGGATCGCGTTCACCCGAACGCCATCGGGGCCCAGCTTCGCCGCCATCGCGTACGTGAGCAGCCGCACGGCACCTTTCGTCCCGCAGTACGTGACGAACTCGCCCGAGCCCTCGAGGCCGGCGACCGACGAGAGGTTGATGATCCGTCCGCCACCGGCTTCGACCATCCGCTTCGCCGCCGCTTGCGCGCCGAAAAAGACGCCTTTGACGTTGATATCCATCATCCGGCCGAACTCGTCCTCCCCGACCTCGAGGAACTCCTCGCCGTGGAAGATCCCTGCGTTGTTGACCATCACGGTGACTCCGCCGAACTCTTCAGCGGCTTCGACCGCCGACTCGAGATCGGCGGCGTTCGTGACGTCACACTCGACGAACGTCGCCTTCGCGTCCGTCTCGCCCTCGATCAGTTCGTGGGTCGGTTCCCCACCCTCTCGAGGCGACTCCCGAATATCCGCGACGACGACGTCGGCCCCTTCCGCGGCGAACCGACGAGCGATCGCGCGTCCGTTTCCACTCGAACCGCCCGTAACAACTGCTACGTCGTCTGTTAACATTGGTGACATCGCACTCTACTCTAGGGTGGAAGAATAGATAATATTTTCGTAGCATACGGCCCGTAAGAACGAGTCGCTGACAGGTAGAGCGCCTCGAGGCTGCCTGTGATGGCTATCGCTAGCCGTTGGACACGCGAACCGAACCAATCTGGCCGCACGCTGGTACTCACAGCGGTAATACTCCATCGCGGGGTGGTTCGAACTCGAACGTTTCGACTTCACCGAATAATCTGGTATTTGGTTTGATATGTGATGCCCTCGTCCGCGTGTAACGCGTTGAAACCCTCACCGTGGCCTCGCCGTGGCCGACTGTGACTACCATCCCGGTGTGATGGGGCCGGCGGGCGGAGACGGTCTCCGGGACCAACTCGAACTCGACCGTGCCGACTGGCGACAGCGTCACCGAGTACGACGAGCCCGCTCAGTCCGATTCCCCGTCACCGTCTCTGCTACTTGCACGGTCCGCAAGCGGTCCGATGGCTGGAACTGCGCCACCGTATTTTACGCAATCGCGCCGCGTCGGTCCGCTGCCCTCGGTCGAATCTCTCCTTAAAATATTTTGTGCTCTACAAAAACCGGCCGATCAGAACGGTGCGCCACAGTTCGGACACATCGGTGGATCTCCCTCCGGGAGCGAAACGCCACAGAGTGGACACTCGGAATCGTCACCGGATGCGGTGATCTCCTCGGCAATTCTGTCGCTCGAGCGCTGGACTACGTCGAGGGTCCCTACCCCGTCGGGCAGCTCGTCTCCCGCCGTTCCCTCATCGACGGCGTCGATCGCGAAGGTGGCTCGCTTCGTCACGAACGGCCGGTCGTCCTCGCTCATCGCCTCGAGTTCCGACAGCGGTAGCGCCCCGTCTTCGCCGTCCGCTCGCGCGAGTAACCCGAGTGCTTCGGCGGCACGGCCACGGACGAAGCCGTTTTCGTCGGAGAGGCGAGCCAAAAGCGCCGCCCGACCGTCGACGAGCGGTTCCGGATACTCGCAGCCGACGACGGCGAGCGCCGTGCAGAGATGGTACCGTACGCGGTCGTTCTCGTCGTCGAGATGGTCCGAGAGGCTCGCGACGTGGTGTCGGAGCCGGCCCGGGTCGCCTCGCGCGACGAACTCGAGCGCCTTGGCCAACTTCTCTCTGACCTCCGGTTCGTCGAACGAGAGACCGATGCGGAGGTCGGCGAGCACGTCGGGTGAGGCGGCGACAGCTGGATTCTCGAGCGCGAGGTATCCCAGCGCTTCCGCCGACCGAGCCCGGACGTAATAGAACTCGTCTTCGTCGGCGAGTCGGCTCGAGAGCGCTGGAGCGATCGGAACGACCGCATCCGGATCGCGCTCGGCGACCGCGACGAACAGTTTCGCCGTCGTCAGGCGGACCGAGCGCTCGCCGTCCGCAAGGAGGTCTTCGCACCGTTCGAGCGCCGGTTCCACGACCGTCGGATCGTCGGCGACGGCGTCTCTCAGTCGCCGCACGCACGTCTTGCGCGTCTCGGTCGGAGCCGACGGCAGGGAACGAACGAGTGCTGCGAGTTCGGTGCCGTCTCCTCGTTCGAGCGCGTCGGCAACCGCCGCCTCTAGCGATGACTCCGGTTCGGTCTCGTTGCTCACTGTCTTTCGCTCCGTCTGCACTGACACTCGAGGGTGGGTCTGAAAACAGTTGCTCTCCGTACTGGTAGACTCGATGCGGGAGATTGCCGCACCTCGTTCATTTCCGCTCGAGCGTCCCAACAGGGCACTTATTTCGTCGGAGCCCCTCAATTCAGGTATGAACTGGCAGGCGGATTGGGGATTGCGCGCGCGAATGTTCGTGACGATGTTCCTGCTGTTCGCGCTGTACATCGTCTTCGCCGGCGTGATCACCGCCTACGTCGGCGGCGGACTGTTCGTCTTCGCGCTGTTCTTCGGTGGCTTCTCGCTCGTACAGTACTACTTCAGCGACACGCTCACGCTGAAGAGCATGGGCGCGAAGAAAGTCTCGGCTGACGAGTATCCGCAACTTCACGCCTCGATCGAGCGACTCTCCCAGCAGGCCGACCTCCCGAAGCCGAAGGTGGCGGTCGTCGACTCGAAGGTCCCCAACGCCTTCGCGACGGGACGAAACCAGAAGAACGCCGCCGTCTGCGTGACGACGGGAATCCTGCGAACGCTCGATCAGGACGAACTCGACGGCGTGCTGGCCCACGAACTCGCCCACGTGAAGAACCGCGACATGATGGTGATGACCATCGCGTCGTTCCTCTCGACGATCGCGTTCATGATGGTCCGCTGGGGCGCGTTCTTCGGCGGCGGCCACGGCCGCGGCCGTGAAGGCGGCGGTGGCGGGATCGTCGTCGCCATCCTCGTCTCGCTGGTCGTCTGGATCGTCAGCTATCTGCTGATCCGGGCGCTCTCCCGATACCGCGAGTACGCCGCCGACCGCGGGGCTGCCGCCATCACCGGGAACCCGTCGGCGCTCGCCTCGGCGCTGCTGAAGATCTCGGGCGAGATGGACAAGGTCCCGAAAGACGACCTCCGCGAGGAAGCCGAGATGAACGCCTTCTTCATCATCCCGATCAAGTCCGGCGTCATCGGCCGGCTGTTCTCGACGCATCCGCCGACCGAGCGCCGCGTCGAACAGCTTCGGGAACTCGAGCGCGAAATACAGTCTTTCTAAGGCCTTCGAGCCCTCACTCGAGGTATGGGACTACTCGACGGACTCCGGGCCATCCTCGGTTCGCGCGCCGAGACCGACGCCGGACGCGACGCCGACCCCGACGACCTCTTCGGGATGAGCACCGCCTACCTCACGATGGAGGCCGATCTGGGCTACGAGTCGCTCGACGTCGGCGCGCTCTGTTTCTCGGGCGTCGACTCGAGGGACTTCCGGGACGCCGTCGACGAGGTCGAGGCGATCTTAGAAGCCGGCCAGGAGGAAACGGGTACCGAGTTCTCGGTCACGGCGGACGATCACGGCTATCACTGGGTCGTCCTCGAGGACGACGACCCCGAGGATCTGATCACGAGCATGCACTTCGCCGCGGACACCTTCATCGAACACGGCTACGGCTCGCGGCTGCTGGCGGCGGTGTTCGCCTACGAAGACCGCGACGGGACCGCCTACTGGATCTACTCCTTCCGGCGCGGCCGCTTCTATCCGTTCGTCCCGCGGGGCGGCCGGGAACGCGACTCGAGCGCGGAGTTCACCCTCGAGTCGGCTTTAGACGGCGAACTCGAGATCGAGAGCGAGAAGGAGTACTGGTATCCGCTCTGGCCCAGCGAGCGGGGCACGCACCCCTGGGAGTAGCGGGTCGGTGAGCGCTATCCGTATTCGCGTCTACGGCCCCGATCGGCGGACTCCCAAATCGTGTTGGGAACACCGGTATTGCGGTTCGGCGCATACGACGAAGTACGCGGCAGGAACCCATCGAAACCACATCATCACAACTGCGCCATACACCAGTTGCTCCCCCCTTCTCCTGCCGCACTCCCGTTCCGTTCGGCGAGCCACAGGCTCGATCACGAGTCGGTAGTCGATTCGGCGTCCGGAAGCGGGTAGATCGCGGACGTCCGTTCGGTAGATGCGTGAATATCACAGTCGGATCGAACGAGACGATGTGAACCGGAGCGTTCTGCTATCGTGGACACGTGAGTTGGCCACGCCCTCCCCAACCGACTCGCTCACGCCGTTCGGCGTTCGCTCGACCCTCGCACGGCGTCTGTGGTCGTCCTCGCTGACGCTCTGCCGACCACCAGCGCGCGCCACAGCCTGCGGTTGATCGAATGGGAGTGACACGTCTTTTCCTGTACTGTACATCCCTTCGAGCGGGGACGGTGTCTCCACCCACTGTTATACCGGTTCGGTCGGTAGCCGCACGTAGTGACCGACTGGAACCAGCACAAGGGCGGACCGACGAACGCGGGGCTCCGGCGCGACCTCGAGGGACCGTCCCGAATCACCGAGGCCTGGACGGCCGACCTCGCTGGGCAGCCGGGATCGCCGGTCTGCGACCGCGATACCGTCTACGTCGGGACGGACGGCGGGAACTGCTACGCGCTCGAGGCCGAGACGGGCCGCCGCCGGTGGACGGTCGAGACGACGGCGGCGGCCGACGCGACACCGGTGATCACCCGCGATCGGCTCTATCTGGGGACCGCCGACGGGGTCGTTCGGGCGCTCGATCCCGCCACCGGCGACGAGAAGTGGCGGGCCGACCTCCCGGGCGATCTCGAGTCTGCGCTGTCGCTCTCCGAGGGCCGACTCTACGCCGGGCACGCCGCCGGACTGTCCGCGCTCGAGGCCGAGACGGGCGAGGAGCTCTGGACCCACGAGACCGAGTCGGCGGTGGTCGGCCGACCGGCGCTCGCCGACGGCCGGGAGTACGACCGCTCTCGAGCGACTCGAACCCCGCTCTCGGAGTCGGCCAATGCGGACTTGCTCGCGGACGACCGGCAGCAACCCGATCAGCGGTGGATCGACGAGCGGGCGTTCGCGGGAACCGCGGCCGGAACGGTGCTCGCGCTCGAGGCCGAGACGGGCGAGGAGGTCTGGACCGCACCCGCTACCGGCGCGGTCGCGGTCGGACCGACCGTCGCGGCGGATCGGGTCTACGTCGCCGACGACGCGGGGACGCTGCTCGCGCTGGACGCCGCCACCGGGCAGACGTGGTTCACCTACGAGACCGGGGCCGCGTTCACCACGTCACCGACCGTGCTCGCGGCCGCGGAGACGACGTTCGTCGGGGCCGCCGACGGTTACGTCCACGTTACGGACACGACAGTCGGCCGGCGCAAACTCCGCGGCTGGCTGTTCTCGCGGACGGGAATCGAACTCGACGGGCCGGTCCGCTCCTGTCCGGTCGTCGTCGGCGACGTGCTCTGTGTCGGCGACGACAGCGGCTCCCTCTACGGAATCGATGTCGACGACGCCGAACCGATCTGGAACGTCCGCGCCGACGACGCCATCGCGGGGACGCCCGCAGTCGCGCCCGGGCGACTCTTCGTCGGGAGCGACGACGGGCTGCTCCGCTGCCTCGAGTGGGAGACCGACGACCGGGATCGCTGAACTCGCGTTGCCCTCGCTCGCGGCCGTCCCCGCGTCGCTGTCGTCCCCTCCATTTCGAACTCCGGGTCCTCTCTCCGAACCCTCCCGCCGCCCTCCAGCACTTTCACTTTCACTCCCCTGTAAACGAGGCTTTATGGGGGGTCCGGCACTACGGAGGAGTATGCCCGAAGCAGATCTCGAGACGCTCCCCGGCGTCGGACCGGCAACGGCAGACAAACTCCACGACGCAGGCTTCGACTCCTTCCAGAGTCTGGCGGTCGCCTCGCCGTCCGAACTGTCGAACACGGCCGACGTCGGCGAGTCCACCGCGGCGGACATCGTCAACGCCGCCCGCGACGCCGCCGACGTCGGCGGCTTCGAGACCGGATCGACCGTCCTCGAGCGACGGAACCAGATCGGTAAGCTGAGCTGGCACATCGACGAGGTCGACGACCTGCTCGGCGGCGGAATCGAGACCCAGTCGATCACCGAAGTCTACGGCGAGTTCGGTGCCGGCAAGTCCCAGGTCACCCACCAGATGGCCGTCAACGTCCAGCTCCCCAAGGAGGTCGGCGGACTCCACGGCAGCGCCATCTTCGTGGACAGCGAGGACACCTTCCGCCCCGAGCGGATCGACGACATGGTACGGGGCCTGCCCGACGAGGCCATCGACGCGACGCTCGAGGACCGCGAGATCGAAGGCTCGGCCGACGACGAGGACGCGGTCGACGAACTCGTCGAGGACGTCCTCGAGAAGATCCACGTCGCGAAGGCGTTCAACTCGAACCACCAGATGCTGCTCGCCGAGAAGGCCAAGGAACTCGCGAGCGAACACGAGGAGTCCGAGTACCCCGTTCGACTGCTCTGTGTGGACTCGCTGACCGCCCACTTCCGCGCCGAGTACGTCGGCCGGGGCGAACTCGCGGACCGCCAGCAGAAGCTCAACAAGCACCTCCACGATCTGGACAAGGTCGGGAACCTCTACAACTGCGCCGTCATCGTGACGAATCAGGTCGCGTCGAACCCCGACTCGTTCTTCGGCGACCCGACCCAGCCGATCGGTGGCAACATTCTGGGCCACAAGTCGACCTTCCGAATCTACCTCCGGAAGTCCAAAGGCGACAAGCGGATCGTCCGACTCGTCGACGCGCCGAACCTCGCCGACGGCGAGGCCGTCATGCGCGTCCAGGACGAGGGCCTGAAGCCGGAGTAACCGCTCCACCGTTCGTTCTCGGCCGCTGTTGACTCGCTTTTCTCGATCGCTTTCGGCCTTCGCGCGCCAGCAACGCGGTTCGATCCACGGCCGACCGCCACCTCCCGAGCGGTGCCACCGATCGACCGCGTTCTCGGGCGTTCCGACCACCACGAGCGCAGCGTCGAGTCGCGGTTCGCCAGTAGGCGCACCGCGATTCGGCGCGCCGGATCCGAGTCAGTCGAGCAGGTCGGCGACCATCCCGGAGACGAACTCGAGTTCGTCCTCGTTGACGCCGTGCTCCATCCCCTCGTAGAGCCGTTTGGTCACGTCGGCGTTCATCGATTCGAAGACGTCGGCCGTGTCGTGGACCCGCTCCTCGGGGATGTGCGGGTCGACGTCGCTACAGCCGAGGAAAACGGGCGTCGCCTCGAGGTCGCCGGGATACTCGTCGTCCAGTTCCTCGCCGATCAGCCCGCCGCTGAGGGCCGCGAGACCGCCGTACCGGCGCGGGTTTCGCGCGAGATACTCGCTGGCGAGACAGCCGCCCTGCGAGAAGCCGACGAGCATGACGCGCTCCGTCGGGATCCCGGCGACGTTGGCCCGCTCGATGGCGTCGCCGATCGCCTGCAGGCCCGACGATCGGCCGGGCTCGTTGCGCTCGACGGGCGCGAGAAACGAGTTCGGATACCAGGTCTGGCGGGCCGCCTGCGGTGCGAGGAAGGCGACGCCCTCTCGATGCACCTCGTCTGCCAGCTGGATCATCCCTCGAGCCGTCGCTCCGCGGCCGTGGGTGAGCACGAGCGCCGCTACGGCGTCCTCGAGGTCGGTCCCGCCGGTGACGAGCTGCTGGCCCTGATGGGGGCCGTCCACGTCGGCGCCGGCGCTCATTCGACACCACCGACGCCGGCGCTGGCGTCCGGCAGGTCGTGTTTGACGACCTCGAGGCCGACGGCCTCGATGGCCTCGCGGAGGTGCTCGTCTTTGGCGTACTCCGCACCGTCTGCCTCGCGGAGCTCCTGAGCCTTCGCCAGTACCTCGCCGCGGCGGTCGTCGGAGATCTCGTACTTGTCCGTCGAGAGCTCGATCACCAGCCCGTTGTTGTCGCGGGTGTAGATCGAGTGGAAGATGCCCCGGTCGAAGACGTTGTAGTGGTAGCCGGCCTCCTCTAAGGCGTTCATCGTGTCCTCGTACTCGTCGGGAGCGATGCTGAAACAGAGGTGGTGGACGGACCCGATCCCGCCGCGCTGGCCGCGCTGATTCGACGGGCGGTCGTCGCTGACGAAGAAGGTCAGGATGCGCCCATCGCCCGTATCGAAGAACAGGTGGGTCTGCGAGGGGTCGTCCAGATTCGGCTGGCGGAGCACCAGCGGCATGCCGAGCAGATCGCGGTAGAACTCGATGGTGTCGGCCTCGTTGCTCCCCCAGATGGTGATGTGGTCGGTACCCGTCGCGTGGACGGGGCTGTCGGGCAGTTCCGGCGTGACTGGATTGGTGGGTTCGTTAGCCATGGTGAGTCAGGTCGATTCGGGACCGAGCCGATCGGTCGTGGTCGTCGCTGCGACTACTCCGCGAGGTGCTCCCCGAAGACGCGCTCGGCGTCCGCGGGAACGTCGAAGTCGTGGAAGTGTTCGCCCTTTACGCTCGAAAGGATGTTGAGTGCTGCGGCGGCCCCGTCGCCGACGGCGATGGCGGCCTGCCACTCCTCGGCGCGAACCATCGCGCCGGTCGCGTACGCGCCGTCGACGCTCGTCTCCATCGAGACGCCGACCTCGACGGGCCCTTCCTCGGTCAGCTCGCAGCCGAGGTCCGCCGCGAGGTCACGGTTCGCGCCCGTCGCGAGAACGACGTAGTCGGCCTCGTAGCTGCCCTCCTCGGTCTCGACTGCGAAGCCGTCGCCGGACTCGTTGACCGCGGTCACTTCCTCGTCCTGCCGGCGATCGGCACCGAAGTCGTCGACCTGCTGGCGGGCCGTCGCCATGAACTCGCTGCCGCCGACCGAACCGATCCCGAGGTAGTTGAACAGGTGCGCCTTGTGCATCCACGTCCCGTCGGTGTCGAAGACGGTCGTCTCGAGGCCGTTCTTCGCGGTGAACAGCGCCGCACTCAGTCCGGCGGGGCCGCCGCCGACAACGATTACGCTGGCATCGTCCGCAGTCGTTTCGTCGCTCATGTAGTTACACAATGTTACCGCAGCGGTATCAATCTAGCAGCAACCCCCAAGCAACCACGTAACACTGGTGTCAGTGGCCGGGAGACCGCCAGTGGAACCGGATCAGAAAACGTCGACGTTCGGGGAACGCGGCCCCGGCCACACTGTAACTGGCTGTCACAGCCTGCGCCCGCAGGCTCAAGCCCTTCGCGTAAGTCGGGCCTACGACCGTATCCAACAGGAGATCGATCGGCGGACGGCGCGGTGGCGATTACCCGATCGGAGTTCGATCGCCGATCGCCGTTCGCCAGTTACGGCCCGGTGACGACTCGCTCGAGGGCCATTCACTACGCTCCGACAGACACATCCATGAACACTAGCCTCGAGGTGGAGTACTGGGTCGTCGATACGGACGGCGATCTGGTCGCACCCGATACACTGCTCGACGTTTCGGATCAGGTCGATCCGGAGTTCGTCGAGCCGATGCTCGAGATCAAGACAACCCCCTGCGAATCGATGACCGAGCTTCGCGAGGAGCTCTGCGGCCGGATCGGCCGCGTCGTCGACGCGGCACGTGAGCGAGACAAGCGGCTCGTCCCGCTGGCAACGCCGCTGTCTGCCTCCCCCGACGAGATCCCCTACCGCGAGAAGGAGAGTACCGACCTCCAGCGCCGAATCGTTGGACCGGCCTTCGACGACGCCCGCGTCTGTGCCGGAACGCACGTCCACTTCGAGCAGTCGAACGTCGCCGCCCAGCTCAACGCCCTGACTGCGATCGACCCGGCCTTCTCGCTGGTCAACAGCTCGTCGCACTACCGCGGCGAACGGATCCTCGAGTGCGCCCGCCCGTACCTCTACCGACGTTCGTGTTACGAGGCCTGTCCCGACCAGGGACAGCTCCAGCCCTACGTCGACAGCGTCGCCGAGTGGGAGCAGCGGCTCGAGGACGCCTATCGGTCGTTTCGCGAACGCGCGATAGCCCGTGGCGTCGATCCGGAGACGTTCGACGACGAGTTCGAGCCCTACGACGCGGTCTGGAACCCGGTCCGACTGCGAAAAGCGATGCCGACGGTCGAGTGGCGCTCGCCCGACGCGGCGCTGCCGAGTCAGGTGCTCCGGCTCGCGGAGGCGGTTAGATCGATCGTCTCGCACGCAGATGCTTACGGAGCGGTCGTCGACGGGTCGGACGCAGCTATCAGATCGAATCCGGCCGTCGAGTCGAATGCGATCACCGACGGCCCGCTTTCACTCCCCGAGTTCGACACCGTCGAGTCGGTCGCTGACGCGGCCATCCGCGACGGTCTCGAGAGTCCGGCCGTTCGCCGCTACCTTCGCGGGCTCGGGTTCACGCCCTCGGCGTACGACCCGCTCGCCGACCGTGCGACCGACTCGCGGATCACCGACCGTCGCGCGAAGCGGCTCCGACTCCGTGCCGCCGACCGACTCGAGGCCGACCTCGAGCGCGCCGCGTCCGACGGACCTATATCGGCCCGAGGACGAGTACCGTCGGAACGATGACGACGGCGATTCCCTGACGGAGCGTCAGCCCGCGGGCGACCGCGAGGGCGTGCGCCCAGAGGTAGCCCGACCAGAGCGTACAGCCGACGCCGACGGCGGTCACCGCGGCGAACAGCGGATCGAACGAGGGCGGGGACGCGTAGATTCGAGCGGGCACCGTCACGCCGAGCCCCCAGATCTCCGTCGGGCTCGCCGGGAAGGCGACCGCGAGGACGGCGACCGCGGCGACGTTCGCGACCAGTTGCGGCGCGAACCCCCAGGCGACGAGCCCGGCGGTGGTGCCGAACCCACGTTCGTCCGCGACCGGCCACGAGAGCAGGTAAAACAGCGCCGTAAACGCGAGCCAGACCAGCATCGGTCCGACGAGCAGCACCGCGAGAAGGACGCCGACGACGCCGGGCAGGGAGACGCCCCACTCGGCGGTGGCGTATCGGATCGGCGGAAACGCGTCGAAGACCGCCTCGTCGGGGATCACCGGGGACCGGAGCAGCGAGAGGACCGGGCCGAGCACCCCGAGACAGGTGAACGCGACGGCCGCGAGCACGCCGGCCGACGCCGCCGCAGACGGCGACGCGGTCTCGAAAAACGCCGCGGGATCGGCGACGAGGCGCCGCAGTCGACTACGCATACCTGTCGGCTCGTCGTGCCAACCACTCAACGGTTCCGACTCGAGGGGCCGACCGCGGCGGGACGATCGGTGGCTACCGAACCGGCGAGCCGTCGCGGTCCGATCGACGCCGCTCGAGCCACTGTCCGCCCGTACGAAGGGGGTTCGGGATCTCATCGCCGAACGACCACCGCGCCGCCTCGGTCCCGCAGGGGTTGCCCATCGCGAACTCGACCGTCGGCGAACCACCCTCGAACACCGCCGCGCTCGCGGTCGTCAACTGACCGACGGCGTGTTCGTCGGTCTCCGGTTCGGGATGCCGACAGATCGAGTCGTTTCCGGGCCCGTGTGCGTGATCCCGTGCGATCCGCCAGAGGTACTCGCGGTCGATCTCGTCACCCGCGTCTGCGAGCAGTTCCGCTGCCCGCTTCCACCGGCATCGCGAACTCTCCGTCGCGTCAGAGCGCGACAGCACGAAGTGGTTCGTTCGGACGACGCCGCCGTCGTCGTCGACCGCGATACGTTCTTCGAGGGGGTTCACCTCGAGCAACGCGGCCTCGTCTCCGTCGGCCAGAAACAGCGTCTGCGCCATCAACTGCCGCGTCGGGATCGACGCGAGCAGTTCGCGAGCCTCGGCGACTGCGGCGCACTCCTCGAGCACCCGCCGGACGACGGTGCCGTTTCGGTACTGCGCTTCGGGCTCGACGTCGTCCCGATTGGCGTCGATGTAGGTGTTGGCCGCGACCAGCCCTTGATCGTTGACTCCCTTGTAGCACATGACCGTCCCGCAGGTGTCGACCGTGAGAAAGCCGTGGTAGTCGTCGATCGGCGGCTGCTCGATGATCGATTTGGGCCGGACACCCCGTCCCGCGATGTCGCGGTTCTTGAGCACGAGCGGTCCCTCGCGGGCGGTCCGGGGCGGCGAGACGAGCGCGTTCGTACACCCGCGCGAGGGATCGGCCGCCGGCTCGTCGGCCAGTTCGTCACAGAGGTCGCTGTACGCGAACGCGTACGCCTCGTACACGTCGGGATCGACGTCGAACGTCTCGGCCATCGCCTCGTAGGCCCGCACGTGCCGGTCCGGCATGCTCTCCCGACTCCGGCGCGAGTACTCGAGCAGCGGCTCGAGATCGACGCTCTCGGCGGCGATCAGCGACTCGAGTTCGTCGACGGCCCACTCGACGGCCTCGCGCTCGGTCTCCGCTCGTCGACGCGCCTGGTCGGCGAACGTATCGGGTTCCGACGACGCGTCGGGTCCGGTGTAGGTGCTCGTCTCGTCCATCATCGGACCGAATGGTCGGCGACGGTTGTATCGTCGGCCTGAAAGGGTAGCCCGCAACGGCGGTCGCTCTTTACGTCCGGGCGAGAGCCGACTCGAGAGTCGTACCGGCCGCTCTCGAACGAGTGGTGTCAGGAAAGGGTGTACACAGTCGGCAGCGGGGATGGTGATCGTCGTGCGTGCGTGGCGATGATCGGTGCGCCCCCGTATCCCCTGTGATGCCATCGATCGGCTCTGCCGACGGTCTATATAACGTTAGTGGCCAACATTAGTGTATCGAAACTAATCAGATATAAACCACTTTCGACTGCGGTCGGATCCGGTAACCGGGTCAGGCGAGCAGGAGCACGACCGACTACTCCCGCATCGACCTGACAACCGTTCATGTATCGGCTCGAACCGGCGATTACACAGACGCATGAACCGATTCGTATCGAGATGTCATCCACTGAGTAATGAGAGTGGTTGGACTGTCGTCCAGCGTGATCGACTCGCTCGGACGAAACCGCTACGCATCGGCCTCACCCCCATGCCGGCCGAGTGACGTTTCCGGATCAGGGATCGCCACATCGACGCCAACTGCGGAGCCGCGGCTCAGTCGCGCGTCGGTGTCGCAGTCCCCACAGCGGTGGGCGCGGTCGTCGTCACCGAAGACACGACGGAATCGGTCAGTGACGTGGGCGCCGCAGTGCCGGCACGTCGAGTTGTCGACCGATGGCCACGGGGCGACCGTCACGCCGACCACCTCGCAACTCACCCGACAACGAAAAACGCAGGCAGACGGAGGGGGATGTTCAACTGCTGAACGGAATCCGGATTCTAAGGGCGAGTATCGTCTCGGAATTCCCTCGAATTCGGTCTGGAGCAGGATTCTACCGAACCTTTAGGTAGAGCTCCTAAAACGACAGTTTTCGTACGGGCACGATGGGATTTGAACCACGGTCGCAGCAAGCTGCTCCCTGATTCAAACCCATCTCCGTTCGTGATTCGCTCCTCACGTCCGTTCGTCGCAGAATCACGGGCGCGATGGGATTTGAACCCACGACCGTCGGATTAGAAGTCCGACGCTCTTTCCGGACTGAGCTACGCGCCCTCGAGTCCGAATCCACGACGGAACGGCATAAGCGGTGTGGATTTCGGGCCACAGCCTGTCCCACTCACCGGTACAGAACGCAGAGCGTCGCGAGACAGTGTACCCGATGCCGACCGACCGCGCAGAAAAGAGAAGCGTCCCTGAATGGCGTGAGCGGTGATTGCGACCGGCGTCAGTAGTCGACCTCCGAATCGTCGCCGCTCTCGTTGTCGGTGCCCGACTCGTTGGTGGCCGGATCGCTCGTGGTTTCGTTCGTTTCGTTGGTGGACTCGGTGTCCGTTCCCTCGTCGGACTCGTTGCTCATGCCGTCGGTGTCGGACTCGTTGTTCCCGGAGTCGTCGGAGTCGAGACCGTCGGTGCCGCCGGAATCGCTGCTCGAGTCGTCCGAACCGTCGCTCGAGGAGTCGTCGTCGGAGTCGCCACCGCCCGAACAGCCCGCCACTGCGGCGATCAGTCCGGCGCTGAGTCCGGTCGTGAGTCGACGTCTGGTGATTCGTTTGTCTGTCATAGTGCGGCACTCGAGCCCGCAACGGACTGGCATATAACGGCGAGAGTCCGTTTCGCGTCTCAGTCAGGATTTGAGTCACTCGTTTCGAATTCGAACGTTTGAGGTCGGCGAGAGCGGCTAGCTCGATGTTTTTGGCCACGAGGAGAGTAGAATAGCACGCCCATAAGCGGGCTCGTCTGACCCAGGCGAATTGCGCTGGACTCGTCCTCACGGAGACGATTACACCGATGCCGTCGTGAACGGCCACCATCGTCGGGACTGCAACGGCGCAAAGACAGCCCTAAAACCGTTGTACAGGGACAGGGGTGACGGCTCGAGAGGGCGGAGAGCGACGATCGAAGCCGACGCGACGGGGGCGCTGGACGACTGGCGAACAACAGCGCTTATGCACGTCTCGCCGGTACGTTCCCTCGATGCACGTCATCGGAACGGTGGGACTCCCCGGGAGCGGCAAGGGCGAGGCCGCCACCGTCGCACGCGAGGACGGGATCCCGGTGGTGACGATGGGCGACGTCGTCCGCCAGGAGACGGCCGATCGCGGCCTCGATCCCGCGAAGGATCACGGCACGGTCGCGCAGGCGCTGCGCGAGGAGAACGGTCCGGCGGCGATCGCCCGGCGGTCGCTGCCGATGATCGAGGATCGACTCGAGAACCACGAGACGGTGCTGGTCGACGGCCTCCGCTCGGGCGTCGAGGTCGACGTCTTCGAGGAGGAGTTCGGCGACGCGTTCACGCTGGTCAGCATCGAGGCCCCCTTCGAGCTCCGCGCCGAGCGGATCGACGACCGCGGCCGAGACGCGAGCGAGGAAGACGGCGGCGAGGGGCTGGCCGCCCGCGACGAGCGCGAGCGCGGGTTCGGGATGGACGACGCGATGGAACGGGCCGACGTGGTCGTCGAGAACACCGACTCGCTCGAGGCGTTCCGCGAGCGGATTCGGTCGATCATCCGGGAGGGAATCGACGACGGGAAACCCGCGGATCCGGAACTGGAACCATGAGCGAGGTTTACCGCGTCGACGTCGAGATCACGGCACCGGTCTACGACACGGAGGTCACGAGCCGCGTGATCGACGCCGTAGCGAACATTTTCCCCACCGCCGACATAGCGGAGGAGTTCGGCGAGGTGAGAGGCGAGGCCCACGCGCTCGATCACTTTTCGGATCTGCTCCACCGCCAGGAGATCCTCGACACCGCCCGCGGGGAGTTCTTCGCGAACCGCGAGGGTGACACCTTCTCCTTCGCGCTGAAAAAGCAGGCCGCCTTCGAAGATCGGGTGAACTTCTCGGTCGGCGAGCCCGACGAACTCGGCGAAATATCGGTCCGCGTGCGGGTCGACGAGCCGACTCTCGAGGAGTACGTCGACCACATCGCGCCGCCGACCGAGGACGGCCGGCCGGTCGACGCCTGACACGGCGTCCGGTCGGTCCCACATCGCCGCCTCTTCTCGTGGCTCGAGTCAGCTGCCGACTGTTCAGATCGATCCGAACGGGGGCTGATACGAACGCCGACCCTGACCCCAACGACTGTAGGTCCCGGTCGCGTACGGTCGTCAAATGCACGACACGATACCCGTCACCGAGATCATGGTCGAGGACGTCGTCACCGCCCCGCCGGACGCGACCGCGACCGAGGCGGCGACGCTGATGCGCGGTGAGGGCGTGAGTTCGGTGGTCGTCGTCCGAGACGGCGAACCCGTCGGCATCGTCACCGAGGGAGACTTCGCAACCGAACTCTGCGAACGGACGGATCTCGGCCACCTCGAGCTATCGGCGGTCATGTCGACTCCGTTGACGAGTATCGCGCCGACCGCCTCGATCGTCGACGCCGTAGCGCTGTTGCGGTCGTCCGAAATCGAACACCTGCCCGTGGTCGAGGACGGCGGCGACCACGGCACGCTCGTGGGCATCCTCACGACGACGGAGCTCTCCTACTACGTGCCCCATCTCGCCCACAGAGCGGGTCACCACGAGCCCGAGCCAGCGCGTCGGCGAGTTCGGTCCGACACGCTGTACGAGCGCGACGACTGGGAGTTCGAGTACCGCGGTGCGGACGAATCGACGGTCTCAGTGGGCGACACCGCCCGATTCTCGAAGGCGCTCTCCGAGGACGACGTCGAGGCCTTCGCGGAGGTGACCGGCGACACCAACCGGGTTCACCTCGACGCGGGCTACGCCGCCGAAACGCGGTTCGGCGAGCGGATCGTTCACGGCGTCCTCGCGAACGGACTCGTTAGCGCCGCGCTCGCCAGACTGCCGGGGCTGACGATCTACCTTTCACAGGAGAGCAGCTTCCGCGCCCCGCTGTCGATCGACGAGCGTGCGACAGCCGTCTGCGAGGTCGTCGAGGACCTCGGCCGGGCGAAGTACCGGATCGAGACGACCGTGCTAGACGGCGACGACACCACAGTCCTCGAGGGGGACGCGGTCGTCCTCGTCGACGAACTCCCGCCGACGGCGGCCCACGAGCGCGACGCGACGGCGGTGCAGTAGGTCAGTTCGTACAGCTACTGACGTCTTCGAGGGCGTCTTCGCCGTCGTTTTTCCGACTTCTGGCGGTGACGGCATCGCCGTCGGCTGCGGCCCCCGCGGCGTCGTCGAACGCCCCCGCTGCCGTCGTCAGATGTGTGGTCTGGCACGCCGCCGTCTCGAAGTACTGGACGAGCCCTTCGGGGGCCGACCCGGTCCCGTTCTCGAGGTTCGTCCGTGCATCCGCAAACGTCGACTCGGCGGTGGCGAACTCGCTCTGGGCTGCCGCGTACTCGCCGCTCTCGAACTTCGTCCGTCCCGCCTCGAGCGCGCCGTAGCCCGACTCGGTGTCGAGCGTCGAGTCGTAGGCTGCCGCGAGTGTCTCGAGCGAACCGACGGCGGTGCCGAGGGCGCTCACCCCTTCTTCGAGATCCGCGAGATCGACTCCGGTCAAGTCGCTGAGTCGGTCCCCGTCGATGTCCCCGATCGTCGTCTCCGCCTGCTCGAACCGCTCGTGAGCCGACGAGATCTCGGTATACCGGTCGTCGACCGTCTCGCTCGCCGTCTCGAGGTCGCCCTGCTCCTCGATCGCCGCCGTGACGGTGTCGATGTCGTCGGCGATCGTCTCGTCGGTGACGGTATCGGTCACCGCGACCAGCCCCTCGAGAGCGTCGGCGTACGACCGGAGCGTCTCGATATCCGCCTGCCGGTCCTCGCCCAGTTCGGACTCGGCGGTCTCGAGATGGTCGCGCGCGTCCGAAATCTTGGTCCGCGGCTCCGAGGGATCGAACTCGACGTTTTCGGGGTCCTCGAGCGAGAGTTCGTTCAGCGACTGGGCGGCCTCGTTCAGTTTGCCGGCGGCACGGTCGAGCGCGCGAACGCCGGCGCGACTACCGACGTCGCCGTTGCCGTCGTCCGACGACCCGGTGAGGTCGCCGAGACAGCCGGCACCGGCCGAGAGAAGAGCGGTCATTGCGCCGGCCGCGCCGGCGCGAGTCAGATACTGTCGACGGTTCATTGTTACTCGAGGGTTCGTCTAGAGATTCATTAACGTAGCGGCAGCGCGAATGTCGGTCGAATCGGTGACGACTGTGGAAAATAGTGCGCGAGAATCGAGGATCGTGGTCAAATAGGCGATTAAGTCACCCGAACGGCCCCATGCCGCCCATGCCACCGCCGCCACCGCCGCCCTGCTGCATCTGCTTCATCATGCGCTGCATCTCCTGGTCGGAGCCCATGCCCTGGAACTGCTTGATGGTGCGTTCCATCATCTTGTACTGCTGGAGGAGTTCCCGGACCTCTTCCTCGCTCGTGCCCGAGCCGCGGGCGATGCGTTCGATCTGGCTCGCGCCGATGGCCTTCGGGTACTCCTTTTCGGCGTCGGTCATCGAGTCCATGATCACGCTGAAGGTGCGCATCCGCTCCTGGGTGACGTCCATCGCGTCGTCGGGGAGCTGGTCCTTGATCCCGCCGCCGA
>SDGW01000933.1_pt1 | contig 25195 bp, 29 predicted proteins | sample 2873831 | NCBI WGS metagenome assembly SDGW01 (sample SAMN08132700, study PRJNA421101) | hypersaline lake metagenome | isolation source: celular fraction 0.22 microns magnesium sulfate-rich crust from ephemeral... | place: Spain: Penahueca Lagoon, Toledo | collected 2011-07 | reverse complement strand
CTTTCGGACGAAGAGGTTAAGGTGTATATTGCTCAAAGTCAACAAGGTAGCCAGGAAGCACGGGATATTCTTGTTGAGAAAAATATGCGCCTTGTCTGGTCGGTAGTTCAAAGGTTTTTAAACAGAGGATATGACCCGGATGATTTATTTCAAATCGGTTGTATTGGACTTTTAAAATCAGTGGACAAGTTTGACCTATCCTATGATGTGAAGTTTTCAACGTACGCTGTCCCCATGATTATTGGGGAAATACAGCGATTTATTCGTGATGATGGTAGTGTGAAAGTTAGCCGCAGTCTTAAAGAAACGGGTAATAAGATCCGTAAAAAGAAAGACGAATTAACCAAAAGCTTAGGTCGTGCCCCGACCGTACAGGAAATTTCACAGGCTCTAGAGATTAGTGCGGAAGAGGTTGTACATGCCCAAGAAGCATCTAAATCACCACATTCGATCCATGAAACGGTTTATGAAAATGATGGAGATCCGATTACATTGTTGGATCAAATCGCAGACCAGGATACAAAATGGTTCGATAAAATTGCCTTACAGGAAGCAATACGCGCGTTAGATGAACGGGAAAGATTGATTATTTACCTGAGGTATTATAAAGATCAAACCCAGTCGGATGTTGCGAATCGACTTGGTATTTCTCAGGTACAGGTTTCACGGATAGAAAAGAAGATCCTTAAGTATATAAAAGATCAGATGAATGAATGATACCAGAGCATAAGGCTCTGGTATTTTTTTTGTGTTTTGTGAGAGATACTTATTACTCTTTTTTATTAAGTTTTATGGCAGTTTTCTTGAATAAGCGTCTTAGTGAGAGGGAGGCGTTTCCGTTGCTATCATGGAGTGCGGTGGGCTTGGGAACGGGTTGCTTTCCCCGGACGAACGATCGAGCCTCCTCATCCGCTACGCTTCTTGCGGGGTCTCGTTCGCCCGTTTTTCCGGAGGAGTCAACCCGTTCCCAAGCCCACCTTAGCTGAATGGAGATTAACGGAACCGCAGCGATATTGAGAAGCCGATGATGCTTACGGACTTTTATTCCGCTATTTGACCTTAAAAACACTTTGGGAAGAACTTACGGATATTCATTCCGCTATTTGCTTCAAATCCCCTTAAAAAAGCCCAATTTGTCGCAAATAACGTACCATATGTCCGTAAGGTTTAGAGTTACTTAACTAGGGTCCGTTAACTTCCATAACAGCAAAGGGGGGAAGGAAACGGCAAACTCCAGCGGTAGAAAGGGCGGCCAAGACCCCGCAAGGAGCGCAGCGGATGAGGAGGCTTGGACGGTCTTCCGCAGGAGTATTGCCGTTTCAATGACCCCCTTATACTTTTTCCAGATACGGACTGCTCCCACTTTATCTCGAATCCAAGTCTTCCAAAAAAAGAGGGCTTTAATGGAGCAAGAACTACCAATACAAAATTTTTACATATCCACTTTACGAATGATACCAGCTTAGGTGACTCATACTAATTTTAAACTTCTCTATCAAGGAGGGGTGTCAAATGGGGAAAATCGTGTACTTACGTTTAAAAAATAAAGTAGAAGCTAAACTTCATCAAACCGTTAAACTGGGAGACATTGCACTCATTTCAGCAGAAGAAGAAACCAGGAAAAAGCTCATGAATACTGAGTTATATGAGATTAAAAAAGAAGATCGTAATATTGTCATTATTGATGTATTTAGAGTTATTCATCAGTTAAGCCAACGATATACGAACCTAGAGTTTCAACAAGTAGGACCAAATCAAACCATCATAACGATTCAGAAGCTTAAAAAATCTTCATCAATTGTTTTTATAGCCCTTATTTGGCTCCTTCTCTATATAGGGGCGGCTATGGCGATTATGAATTTTCATTATGATGTAAGTATGGAAGAGGTTCAACAACGACTTCACTACCTTCTTACTGGTGAAGAGGTGAACCATCCTCTGTGGATTCAAGTTCCTTACTCGATCGGGTTAGGAGTAGGTATGATTTTGTTTTTTAATCACTTATTTATATGAGTTTTCAGTGGTAATAGGTGTTTTAAGTGGAACTTTTTTGTCGTTTGATGACATGACAATTTCAATCCCTGTGATCTTCTTGGCAATATGGGGAGCATTTCATGGTGTGTTTATTGGCATGTTAGCCGCAGCACTGACAGAAGTGTTAAATGTGTTTCCGATCTTAACAAGGCGAATCGGAATGGAACAAAGTTTATTGTGGTTTCTAATGGCCATTGTATTAGGGAAAATTACGGGATCCTTATTCCAATGGATAATTTTTGCTAAATGATGAGGTGGAAGATCATGAGTGATCAATTTAATCAAAAGCAATATAACAATACATTAAAAAATTATCAGCCAAAACCAAATTTGATCGTAAATTGTTTGAAAGCGTTTGTAGTGGGTGGGCTTATTTGTTTGTTTGGACAGTTTCTGACTGATATTTATATGAACGTTTTTGACATGACTGAAAAAGAAGCAGGAAACCCAACTGTTACAACATTGATTCTGATTTCAGCTTTACTAACCGGGTTTGGAGTTTACGATAAACTAGGACAATTTGCCGGAGCTGGTTCTGCAGTTCCTGTAACAGGTTTTGCAAATTCCATCACAAGTGCAGCTTTGGAGCATCGAAGCGAAGGGATTGTACTTGGTGTTGCTACTAACATGTTTAAGCTTGCTGGATCCGTTATTGTATTTGGAGTTGTAGCTGCTTATGTAGTAGGCATTATTCGATATGTATTTCAATCCATATTTATGTAAGGAGGGATAGCTATGAGAAAGGTTGGTAAGCAGACATGGATGTATGAGAATCCAGTCTATTTAAATTCATCTGGAACGGTAGTTGGACCGAAAGAAGCAGAAGGCCCATTAGGAGATACGTTTGATATAAGTCACGATGAACTCCATTGTGATGAAGATAACTGGGAACTTGCTGAGCGAAAGCTAATGGAGGAGGCTATTCAAACCTGTCTTGAAAAAGGAGGATTATCTAAAGATCAGATTGACCTATTTTTAGCCGGTGACTTGTTAAACCAAAATGTAACTTCCAATTATGTAGCAAGGTCACTTTCTATCCCTTTCTTATGTATGTTCGGTGCTTGTTCTACATCTATGGAAACATTAGCTGTAGGGAGTGCACTTGTTGACGGTGGATTTGCTGAAAATGTTGTAGCAGCAGTAAGTAGTCATAATGCCACTGCTGAGCGTCAGTTCCGTTATCCAACTGAATATGGAGGGCAGAAGCCGAAAACGGCTACGTTCACGGTTACAGGCTCTGGAGCAGCTCTTGTCTCTCGAAAAAAATCGAATATCCGAATTGAATGTGCTTCGATAGGAAAAGTTATGGATTACGGAACAAAAGACCCTTTTGATATGGGTTCTGCCATGGCACCTGCTGCTTATGACACCATAAAGACGCATTTTGACGATACAGGTAGAGATCCTGATCATTATGACTTAATTGTAACAGGCGACCTTTCTGGAGTAGGAAGTCCCATCCTCAAAGATATGTTAAAAGAAGATAATTATAATATTGATGCTAATCACAATGATTGTGGATTAATGGTATATAACAGTGATCAGGAAGTATTTGCTGGAGGTAGTGGATGTGCTTGCTCGGCAGTCGTCACATATGGTCATCTCATTCAATCATTAGAAAGTGGGAGATACAATAAGATCTTGGTTGTGGCTACGGGGGCACTTATGAGTCCGACAATGGTACAACAAAAAGAAACCATCCCTACCATTGCGCATGGGGTTGTATTAATGCGAGAGGAGGGCGAAGCTTAATGGATTATATTTGGGCTTTCGTTGTAGGCGGAGGAATTTGTGTGATTGGGCAAATCTTATTAGATGTATTTAAGTTAACACCTGCTCACGTGATGTCTTCCTTTGTTGTAGCGGGTGCTGTACTAGATGGTTTTGATTTGTATGATAAGCTGATTGAATTTGCAGGTGCAGGTGCTACTGTACCTATTACAAGTTTTGGACATTCTCTTTTACACGGTGCGATGGAAAAAGCCAATGAAAATGGTTTTATGGGTATCGCAATGGGGATCTTTCACCTTACATCAGTTGGTGTGGCATCAGCCATCTTATTTGGTTTTCTCGTAGCCATTATATTTAAACCTAAGGGGTAGGTTTGTATGGAATCTAAAAGAGTGATTGTTATAACAGACGGGGATGCTTATGCTCGAAATGCAATTGATTATCTAGCGAAGCGGATTGGTGGAACCTGTCTAACCGATTTGGCTGCAAACCCTACAACGGCAACCAAGGATGAAATGTTACAAGCCATTCAGAGAGCTGATGAAGAGCCCATTTATGTTTTATTTGATGATGCTGGTGTTCCTGGTGTGGGTATGGGTGAGGAAGTTCTTGTCGATTTGGCGAGAGAGCCAGAAATCGAAATCATTGGTGCAATAGCAGTAGCTTCGCACACACGATCATTGGAGTGGTCCAGGTTTGACTTTGCTATTGATGGCGGAGGAGACCTTGTTCCTTATGGAGTGGATAAAGAAGGTGTGCCAGAAATGGAAATTGGACGTATTAGTGGAGACACTGTGTACTGCTTGGATCAACTTGATATTCCTACCATTGTAGCTATAGGAGATATTGGGAAGATGCGTGGGAATGATGATATTGATAAAGGAGCCCCGATTACAAGAAAAGCGATCGAACTGATCCTAGAAAGGGCTGATGCAAATGGGAAATAGTGAATTAAGAGAGCGTAAAGAAAAGAATGAAAAACAACCAATTTCATCGGATATCAAAACAGTAGAAGCCTATATGAAGGAAAATGCAGGGGTCGGTGTATCCTTTGATTTAGGTTTTCGAAAACTGCAAATATTAGACACAGAAATTGATATTTTTTATTTAACAGGTATGGTGGATTCGAGTTATGTCATAAAAATCATTGAAAACCTTGTAAGGATCAATGATGTAGAGAAGCCTGACCCATCTAAAATAGATGACATTATACAGAATCGACTTGTTCATATGCAGGTTGAAAAAATAGACTATATGAACAAGGCAATTACACAAATGCTTTCTGGCCTAATTGTGGTGTTTATTGATGGTTTTGACCAAGCTATAGTGGTAGACACGCGTAATTATCCGGGGCGTAGCCCTAAAGAGCCTGATACGGAGAAGGTAGTCCGTGGATCTCGGGACGGTTATACAGAAAACATAATCGAGAATACAGCATTAACTAGAAGAAGAGTTCGTGATGAGAGGCTTCGTCATGAAATCTTCCAAGTGGGTGAGCGGTCTAAAACTGATATCTGTATATCGTATTTAAAAGATGTTGCTGATCCAGGGTTGATTAAAATCATTAAAGAAGAACTTCAAAACATAGATACTGATGGACTTTCCATGGCAGACAAAACCGTTGAAGAATTTATTGTCAGTCAAGGTAAGAATCCGTTCCCATTAGTTCGGTACACAGAACGCCCAGACGTTGCCTCAGCTCATTTATTTGAAGGGCACGTTCTGATCATGGTAGATACATCACCAAGTATGATTATTACACCTACCACTTATTTTCACCATGTACAGCATGCTGAGGAGTTTCGACAAGCACCAATTGTAGGTTCTTTTGTAAGGTGGGTCCGTTACTTAGGGATTTTTATGTCGGTTTTCTTATTACCTCTTTGGCTTCTTATGGTAATGGATCCTACATTACTTCCGCAGAATTTACAGTTTATTGGACCACAAGAAGAGAGTAATATACCCGTCGTCATTCAGTTACTCATAGCCGATCTCGGGATTGAGTTTTTAAGGATAGCTGCTATTCACACGCCAACACCGTTATCAACTGCTATGGGTCTGATTGCTGCAGTACTGATTGGACAAATAGCGATTGATGTTGGCTTATTTATACCAGAAGTTATTCTGTATGTTGCAATAAGTGCTATTGGTGCTTTTTCTACCCCAAGTTATGAATTAAGTGTAGCGAATAAAATTTGTAGATTAATTATGCTCGTTATTACTGCAGTGTTTGGTGTTAAAGGTTTAGTTATTGGGTTCACCGTTTATATTTTACTCTTAACTCGCACAAACTCTCTTAACACTCCTTATTTATGGCCTTTACTACCATTTAATTTTGGAGCTATCCTGCAGTTACTATTCCGAGTATCTGTACCATTATCGAAAAAACGTCCAAGTATTGTAAATCCACAAAATCGCCATCGCCAACCATAATTGAATATTGAATAAGCACGCATGTTGTGATAAATTTATTTTAATCATTCAGTGTGTGAAAGGAAAAGAAGACAGATTATCTGTCTTCTTTTTACACGTTAAGTAAGAATAAAATTTTAGCAATGAAGCAATTCTAGGCTTGCTAATTAGCAAGTTTTCTTTATAAGCTCGAAATAATGATCGCTTGGTTTTTATACTGAGATAAACTATTATTGGAAGTTCTAGACGTCGGGGAGTGATTGTACATGAATAGAGAACAGATCAATAGCCAGGGCCATCTACTCGTAGGGGGAGTGGATGCCGTTCAATTAGCTAATGAATATGGAACACCTTTATATGTCTATGATGTCGAAAGAATCAGACAAAATGCACGAAGCTTTGTGGAAACATTTAAAAAATTAGGTGTACAAGCTCAAGTTGCCTATGCCTCGAAAGCGTTTTCCTCTATTGCGATGCTACAAGTAGCAAAGGAGGAAGGGTTAAGCCTAGATGTTGTATCTAGAGGTGAACTATACACAGCCATTCAAGCAGAGTTCCCAACAGATCGTATTCATCTACATGGAAATAATAAAAACATAGAAGAATTAGAAATGGCGATTGAACAGGATATTGGTTGTATAGTCATTGATAACTTTTGGGAGATTGATTTACTGAATGGCTTACTCCAAGAACATGGGAAGGAAATGGATGTTCTTTTACGAGTAACACCAGGAATTGAAGCTCATACACATGATTATATTTTGACAGGGCAAGAGGATTCAAAGTTTGGATTTGACTTATGGAATGGTCAAGCTGAACAAGCCCTGACGCAATTAATGGACTTTGAGCGAATTCACATTAAAGGACTTCATTGTCATATAGGATCTCAAATCTTTGAAACCCATGGATTTGTAATGGCTGTTCGCAAATTATTTGAGGCTTTGAATAACTGGAAGAGTATGTATGGCTTTATTCCTGAAGTTTTAAACCTCGGTGGTGGATTCGGAATTCAATACACTGACGAAGATGAGCCTCTTCCTAGATCGACCTATGTTGAAGAACTTGTTACAGAGGTGAAAAGACAAGTTGAGGATATGCAAATTGACATGCCAGAAGTTTGGATTGAACCCGGAAGAGCGATTGTAGGGGATGCTGGATTAACCCTTTACACCATAGGGGCTATAAAGGATATCCCGAATGTTCGGACTTATGTATCTGTCGATGGTGGTATGACCGATAACCTTCGTCCTGCTCTTTATCATGCTCGGTACGCTGCCGCTGTTGCAAATAAGATGAATGACTCAAAAGAACAGTTAGTTTCTATTGCAGGGAAGTGCTGTGAATCAGGAGATATGTTAATATGGGATGTGGAGTTACCATATGTTGAAAGTGGTGACATCCTGGCCACTTTTAGTACGGGTGCTTATGGATATGCCATGAGCAATCACTACAATCGTTTTCCTAAGGCAGCTGTTGTATTTGTTGAGAATGGAGAACACCAACTAGTGATTAAGCGCGAATCGTATGAAGATATCACGCGATTTGACCTACCATATGAAAGGCCTTATTAGAGGAGGAGAAAACAATGAAAAAAGGTATTATTGAATTTGAAAATGGAGAAAAGATTACATTTGAATTATATGAGGATGCAGCACCAGGTACAGTAGAAAACTTTGTGAAACTAGCAAACTCTGATTTTTATAATGGACTTACTTTTCACAGAGTAATTCCTGACTTTGTCATTCAAGGCGGTTGCCCTGATGGTACTGGAGCAGGTGGTCCTGGCTACACAATTAAATGTGAAACAGAAGGAAATCCTCATAAGCACCAGAGAGGAACACTATCTATGGCGCATGCTGGTAAAGATACAGGTGGAAGTCAGTTCTTTATTTGTCATTCTCCTCAACCACACCTTGACGGCAGACATACTGTGTTCGGACAAGTTGTAGAGGGTGTAGAAATTGTAGATCGTGTACGTCCTGGCGATGTCATGCAAAAAGTAACGATTATAGAGGAGTGAGTCTAATGACTCACTCTTCCTTTTTGTTGTTTAGAAAGGTGATATGATAATGGTTGGATGGGTCCTATTGCTTTTTATAATCGTACCTCTAGGCTTGTTTTTACATGAACTAGGACACGGTTTTTTTGCTTATATACGAAAAGTGCCTTCCATTCATATTGGAATTGGTGTAGGTAAAGAACTCTTCTCTTTTCAGATGGGGAGGATTCATGTACATATATCTTTATTCTTTTTTATTGGAGCATTTGCTAGCTACTCTAGTGAAGAAGCCTTTACTAATAAAGATAAAATATTGATATCGCTTGGTGGCCCTTTATTCAGTATGGCTGCCTATTGGTTATCCTGGTGGGGATTCACTACACTCCAAACAAACTTTCTTTTTACCCTAATGCTTTTCAACGGTTGGTTAGCATTCATTAATTTAATCCCTTATAAAGTCAAAGGTAAGAAATCTGATGGCTATGCGATAATAGAAGCTGTATTATCTCGCTTTTTTAACAAACCTGCTTAGAAATCCTCCCTTGTCTAGTAAACAGAGGTACCACTTGCATATTTACGGATTGTCGTTATAATGAGGGAGGAGTGACTACAATGAAGAAGAAAAATTGGACCCTGTTTGCCATACTATTAGGCCTGAGTATGGTTTGGGGAGTTATCTATTGGATGATATTTGTCCTGAAATAAAAACATGCATTATAATAGCTGTACCTTATCAGATCATGCTATCTTCACATGCGTATTAAATCATTGACAATTTCTAGGTATTACGTCATAAATAGAGAGACACATGAATATTAAACTTGAGAAGGTGTCGGTGAATGAAAAGCAATAAACAAGAGAAAAAACTATTCTGGTTAATCATTACTGTAGCTGGGATCTTTCTATTATCGATGCTGGGAAAGCTATTTTCTTAATGAGGGGTAATTATGTTAATTCGATATAAAAAGAGCTTTGAAAAAATTGCTATGGGACTATTGTCATTCATGCCTGAGGAAAAGGATGTTAAAAAACTTCTAAGTACTATTAAAGAGTATGAGACAAATGATAACTGGCAATTATATTTATGGAAAGAGGAAGATATTCTAGGGGCAGTTGGAGTGAAGTTTGATGAATCGCAAGCAGTGATCCAACATATCACAGTCAATCCTTCCCATCGAAATCAAGGTATAGGGAAGAAGATGGTGGAAGCATTGAAAGGTGAGCTCCAAAATAAATATACTATTTGTGCAAATAACGTAACGGAAGAATTTGTTGAGCAATGCGACTAATTCTTTGTACAAAAAGGAAGCCAGTTCCTGCTAGAACGAGGAACTGGCTTTAATTTTGCACATTTAACTGTTTTCGTTTCGTTTGCGTAGTTCTGCTTCTCTTTCTTCAATAACGTCAGTTCTATCACGCATTGAATGTCGATGAATTAAATGTTCATTTTCTATATCACTAGGAACCCCGTATGAAGAGCCTAATTCATCACATCGTTTCTTTACAAGGGAAAGTAGCTGTTCATGAACGATTGGAAGTTCTATACTTTGATAAGCTTCTCCCTGATTGATTTTATTCTCTAACGTTTCTAATAAGGTGAGCATGCGCTCTTGGTCAAGTCCATAAGATTCTAAGTGATCTTTCTTGGATTGAATGATATTATGGGCTTTGCCTAATGTTCGAAGAGCCCCTGATATATTTCCTCTTCGATAATGGTAAAGAGAAACCGAAAGTTGAATGAGTCCTACCCACAAGGATTGTTTATCTAATGGCGTTTCTTCCTTCCAACGCTCTTCTAGTAATTCGTGACACTCAAAGTAATCTCTTGTCCCGTGAAAATGAGCGAGATAGTCGATATATGCTTGATCATACATGGAAATAGCTCCTTATCTCTTTTTGTTAACAGTGTACCATATAAAAAAAGCTGTAAGTCAAAGCCCGAACTTATTACATATTATGTACATATAAAAGAAAAACGCGTTAAGCTACTTAGCTTAACGCGCAAAATGAGGTTCTAGTACAACCAGCTAGCACCTACAATAATTAGTAAAATGAACAACACAACGATTAACGCGAAACCTCCGCCGTATCCGTATCCACTCATTATGAATTCCTCCTTTTTTCTGTTAACGGATAAATGTTTTTTTGATAACATTTATCTTACAGTATTACTTTATGACGGCGGTGCATTTGACGTATGGGCGTTTGTACTGTAATTTAAATATTTAATTAGAAGTTAGAAAGGAATAGCCTATGAACGATCGTTATACGGTTAAGATAGACGCCTTTGAAGGCCCGTTAGACTTGCTATTACACTTAATCAATCGTTATGAAATTGATATCTATGATATTCCTGTTGCGGAAATCACAGAGCAATATGTATCTTATATACATACAATGCAACAGCTAGAGCTAGATATAGCAAGTGAATATCTTGTGATGGCAGCAACTTTACTGGCTATGAAAAGTCAAATGCTTCTTCCCAATCAAGATATCGATCTTGAAGATGAAGAGTACGAGGAAGAAGATCCTCGTGAGGAGCTAATGAGAAGACTTATTGAATATCGAAAATATAAGGAAGCGGCAGATGGCTTAAAAGAACGTGAATTAGAGGCGAATCAAATTTATACGCGACCACCAAAAAGCTTAGACGAGTATCAGAGTGAAGATAAACCTGTAACAACGCAAGGTGATGTCACAATATATGATATGATCGGTGCTATGCAAAAGCTTTTTAAGCGTAAAAAGTTAGAACAGCCCCTTGAGACGAGAGTGCAAAGACAAGAAATACCAATACAAGATCGAATGGACGAAATCTTGACGGAGATTGAAAATCATAAAGGTGGAATTAGTTTCTACAACCTTTTCCCGGTACCTACCAAGCCGCATATCGTAGTTACTTTTATAGCAATCTTAGAACTGATGAAAAGTAGAAAAATATTATGTGAACAATCTAGTCATTTTGAAGAACTAGTGGTGTATAAGATGGAGGAGTAACATGGAAGTACAGAAATATAAAGCTATAGTGGAAGGACTACTTTTTGCATCCGGTGATGAAGGGATGACTAAAAAACAAATTGCTGATGTGATGGATTTAGATGATGAAACGGTTGAACTGGTGTTAGATGAATTAAAATATGATTATGACCATGAAAATCGTGGTATAGCGATTATGCAATCAAAAGCTTATTTTCATTTAACGACTAAACCAGAACATGCTTCATATTTCCAACGTTTAGTGGAATCCCCACATGCATCTCGACTTTCTCAGGCAGCACTTGAAGCCTTGGCGATTATTGCTTATCAACAGCCTATTACTCGTACGGAAGTAGAGGAAGTGCGTGGTGTAAAAAGTGAGCGTCCGATTCAAACGTTAGTTACACGTAATTTGATCGAAGAACGTGGTAGAAGAGAAGGTGCTGGAAGACCAATTCTTTACGGGACTACTACAGACTTCTTAACGTATTTTGGCTTAACTTCTATTGAAGAACTTCCTCCCTTACCTGAAGCTGTCGAGCAAGGCGATGTAGAGGATGAAGCAGACTTATTCTTTGAGACGTTTCAGGGAATGGAAGAAGACCAAACTGAATAATTAGTTAAAAACACTCGTCACTTTGGCGAGTGTTTTTCATGATCATAGTTATGTAAATCTTTTTTTGTCAGAATCATCAGAAATTACCTTCGTATTATGTTAATATAAGATGTAATAAGAAAGGGGGAACATTCTCATGCAATTACTCCAATGTAAAGGTAAAGAGTTAGAAAAAGAGAAAAAGAATTCTCCTGAAGATTTTTTTAATGAATCTATTGTTAAATATGTAGATAAGGGATATGAACAAGAATTACGTGTACTTTATGTAAGGTATTTTGAGGAAAATGTTTCTACATTTACTCCTTTTGATGGGAATCCCGTTATAGCATTTGGCGATCAAACTTTTGACTTAAAAGATATAGTGGCTCTGGTTGCCCTTATAAAAAAACCAGGTTTTAAACATAGAAAAAGGGTATATATCAACCAACAAGACGAATTTGAAGAATTGTTTAAAGACCTTAAATGGGATAAAGTAAAACAGGTATGCATGAAATTGGCTGATGAAAAACCATATGACTTAGAATCAACGCTTGAGTTTATGACATCATAAGAGTATCTACTCGTTTTTGTAACAGAGAAAGCTCATTATTTTGGGAGGCCATCTCATGAATAATCAAATGGTTCAATCACAGTTAGAAGAGGTAAGAACTGTTTTGAACAACTCGTTACAACGAATTAGTTCTTACTTAGATCAACATTGTCTAGATCAAATGTTAAAAGAAGAAGGAAGTGGGAATGAGGATTACTACTCTTCTCTATTGAAGGCACTTAGACGATTAGAAGTTTTTTGTGATGAGGCACATGATGCGGTTCATGTACTCATCAAGTCAGAAGTATTTCGTAAGCATGTAGCGGAGAAAACCTTATATGGTATATACCATCAATGTATTATGGAATTTTTCTCACCTAAGGGAGATATTTGGTACGAAAATAGTCGTGCTGCTTATACAGGGAAAAATATGATTACGTATCATCATACACCAGCAGCGTCATTTGAAACACTACTACAATCTTTGGAAAGTGGGTTTCAACAACTTCGTGAAGATTTGGCTTATTATGAAACAGACTATCAAAGAAAAAGCTCTCCATCTTAATGGAGGGCTTTTCACTTTTTCTGGGCATTAGGCATACGATAGGTCGAGGTGATTGTATGCATAGATCCAAACAACAATATTTAAAATCTCTTCTTAATTGGGCAGAAGAAGTTGACCAAAAAGTTAATGATACTCACATGAGTGAGGAAAACAAGAAAGAATGGAACAAGAAAATGACTGCTTGGAAAAAAAACATTAATAAGACTATGGAGCAAGATGATGTAACGGATTCTAAAATCATTGAATTACAACAACAAGGGAAAGAATTGATCTACAACTTAGAAGAATATTACGATCAAGAAAGACAAAAAGGTTCTGTGCCAGTCGGACAACATAAACTCCCGCCACTTCCTTATCCGTATAATGCTTTAGAACCCCATATTTCAGAGGAAATCATGCGTCTTCATCATGATATTCATCACAAAAGTTATGTGGATGGGTTAAATAAAGCGGAGAAGAAACTCCAACAAATTCGTCAAAGTGGAGATGCAGACCTCATTAAACATTGGATGAGGCAACAAGCATTTAATGGTTCTGGTCATTTTTTGCACACGATCTTTTGGTTTAATATGAAGCCGAATGGTGGAGGTAAACCAAAGGGACCATTACTCCAGCAGATTGAAAACGACTTTGGAAGTTTTCAAGCCTTTAAGAAAGAATTTACTGAAGCGGCTAAGTCTGTTGAGGGTGTAGGTTGGGCGATTCTCGTTTGGGAGATGCGATCTGGAAGACTTGCTATTCAAACGGTAGAAAAACATCAAATGTTCTCCCTGTGGGATGTTGTTCCATTACTCGTGTTAGATGTTTGGGAGCATGCTTACTATTTGCAATATCAAACTAAACGTGGTGAATATGTAAACAATTGGTGGAATGTTGTGAATTGGGATGATGTTTCGAAGCGGTTTAATGAGGTTAAAAATGTGACTTGGACTTTATATTAGAAAAAGCTTATTGGAGGAAGAAATCATAACTGATTTCTTCCTTTTATATTATAAGGGATAGATGTTATTCAACAATCTGGCGCGATGGAATCCCTCGGGAAGGCGACGGAATCCCTTGGGTAAGCGATGGAATCCCTCGGGAAGGCGACGGAATCCCTCGGGTAAGCGATGGAATCCCTCGGGAAGGCGATGGAATCCCTCGGGCAAGCGATGGATTCGCTCTGGTAAGCGACGGAATCCCCGTAGGGTAGACGTTGGATTCCCCCTCGGGTCTCCCCTTGCACTGTCTTCCCGCACTTTATCTCGATTCCAAGTCTTCAAGATTAGGGGGCTATAGTGGAATAGGATATCTAAACGTTTTGTGTCAATTTCATTCATAAGCATGTCCTTCTAGCATAAATATGTACAAAGCATATTGAATGGGAGGACTACCCTTGAAACGAAAGTCGATCTTCATACTAACGGTGTGCTTAACCATGCTAATCGCCCCGTTACAGGCTTATGCAACGTCTAAGCCAAATGTTTCAGCTCGTAATGCTGTACTCATGGAACAAGAAACGGGACGAGTTTTAATGGAAAAAAGAGCACATGAAAAACGTAATATAGCAAGTATCACTAAAATAATGACAGCAATTGTGGCGATTGAATCAGGTGATTTAGATGAAAAGGCTACTGCTTCACGAAAAGCTGTTTATGCTGAAGGCTCATCCATCTACCTCGAGCAAGGAGAGAAGATGTTACTAAAGGATTTAGTGTATGGTCTCATGCTACGTTCTGGTAATGATTCAGCAATTGCAATTGCTGAAAAAGTAGGAGGAAGTGTCGAGGGGTTTGCCCATATGATGAACGAAAAGGCTGAGTGGATCGGCATGACCAATACGAGTTTTGCTAACCCTCATGGTTTGGACCAGGAAGGACATTATTCCACAGCTTATGATATGGCACTACTAATGCGTTATGCTATGCAAAATGACTTATTCCGTAAAATTTCCGGAACGACTACTTATAAAGCAGACTCTAGAGTTTATGCTTGGGGCAATAAAAATAAATTGCTAACAAAATACTATGAGTATTGTACAGGTGGTAAGACAGGCTATACGAAAACTGCTGGGCGTACACTAGTTACAACCGCTAAGAAAGATGATATGGAACTTATTATGGTAACGCTTAATGGTCCGGATGATTGGAATGACCATAGTCATGCTTTTGACTGGGGCTTCAAAGAATATGATATGAAAGAAATTCGTAAAGAAGGCGAATACGATTTAAACTCAGATGAGGAGGATACACTGGGATATTTATGGGAAGATGTCCGAGTTCCTCTTACTAAAGAAGAGGAAGGTCAATTATCTGAAAGGATTATTACAACAAATACAAGCGGATTATCGCCTCTTTCATCAGTAGTTGGAAAAGCTGTTTATACAGTGAACGGAGAACAAATTGAGGCTGTTTCGATCATGGCATCCCCTGAAGATAAGGATCGATCCTATTTTGATCAACTTATTCAAGTCATCAAATCTGTGACTGGAGTTTATTAAATGGTTAATCTGATATGGGTGGCGATGGCAGCTATTGGTATTTTTTATGCCATGATTAACGGGACGATGGAAGATGTGAATGAAGCACTTTTTAAAAGTGCTGATGATGCCGTGATGTTATCCATTGGGCTTATTAGCGTATTAGTTTTCTGGCTCGGTCTTATGAAGATTGCAGAAGCGTCTGGTCTGCTTGATGGGATGTCGAAATTATTTAGACCTTTTATAAGACGTCTCTTTCCTGACATCCCACCTGACCATCCAGCAATGGGGTACATTTTATCCAACATATCTGCAAACCTTTTTGGACTCGGAAATGCAGCTACACCAATGGGCATAAAAGCAATGGAACAGATGAAGAAATTAAGTGGTTCAGATCGTGCCAGTCGATCTATGATTACGTTTTTAGCTATTAACACATCGAGTGTTACGTTAATTCCAACGACTGTTATAGCTATTCGAATGAAATACGATTCCATTTCACCGACTGAAATTGTAGGTACTACGATCATCGCTACTCTAATATCCACTTTAGGAGCCATCATCGTTGACCGTATTTTTCACATCATTCGTACACGGAGGAATGAATCATGAATATTGTTACAACCGTGAGTACTTGGCTAATCCCTTGCATCATTTTACTTGTGTTACTAGTCGGGACCTGGAAGAGAGTTCCGACTTACGAGACGTTTGTAGAGGGAGGTAAGGAAGGGGTACAAATGGCGATATCCCTTCTTCCTTTTTTATTAGGGATGATGGTATCGATTGCAATTTTTCGTGCATCAGGTGCAATGGATGCTTTTGTTTCGCTGATGAACCCTTTTCTAAGTATGATAGGGATTCCGAGTGATATAGTGCCTTTGGCTATGGTTCGTCCGGTCTCAGGTACAGCTGCCTTAGGAATGACAACAGAACTTATATCAACCCATGGCCCAGACTCTTTTATTGGCCGTTTAGCTTCAACGATGCAAGGTAGTACAGATACTACGCTTTATATCATAACAGTTTATTTTGGAGCAGTAGGAATTAAACGAATGGGCGATGCATTGAAGGTTGGACTGTTAGCAGATTTTATTGGTATAATGGCTTCAATCATAGTAGTCTCAATTGTTTTTGGATCATAAAAGCGTTAAGATAGGTAGGGTGCTTTTGAATAAGCTTGTTAACGTGTTATAAAGAGGTAAGTTACAGGAAACAACTACTTTTAACCTATTAAGGTCGGAAGTAGTGTTTTCTATTGGAAATAAAAAAGAATGTACGGCCCCAGTTAATATAGGCAAACCAATACATACGAACGAAAAAGGAGATTCATTTATGTCTGAAAATCGAGAACGTTTACAAAAAGTAATTGCAAATAGTGGTTTTACATCAAGAAGAAAAGCTGAGGAGCTTATACAAGATGGTCAAGTTAAGGTGAACGGAAAGATCGTTACGGAGCTTGGAACCAAGGTTGGTCCTAATGAGAAGGTGGTGGTGAATGGTATTCCAATTGAAAAAGAGGAGCCTGTCTATCATTTGCTCTATAAACCTCGTGGTGTTATTTCTAGTGTAGAGGACGACAAGGGTCGTAAAACCGTTACAGACTTTTTTCCACAAGTAACACAACGTATTTATCCGGTGGGCCGACTGGATTATGATACATCAGGACTCATCATTCTTACCAATGATGGTGAATTTGCACAATCTCTTATGCACCCGAAACATGGTATTGATAAAGTATATGTGGCGAAGTTGAAAGGTATTCCAACTAAAGAGGAACTACATGAATTGAAAAAAGGGATCGAAGTTGATGGGGAATTTCTGAAAGCTGTTCACACGAAAATTTTATCTACCGAGCGAAAAAAAGGAACAGCAATTGTACAAATGATTTTACATGAAGGAAAAAACCGTCAAATTCGCAGAATGTTTGAGGCAATGGGATATCCGGTTGCTAAACTAAAACGTGAACGCTATGCCTTTCTAACGACTCAAGGGCTTCAGCCAGGAGAAAGTCGAGAGTTAACTCCATATGAAGTCAAGATGTTAAAAAAGGCTGCGAGCGAAAATGTTAACTAAACTTTCAAATTTTCAAACCGTTTTCAATGATATAATGACCAAGGGGAGTGACAAGCATGGCTAATAAAAACAAAAACAAAAAGAAAAATAGGTTCATTTTCCGGGTCATTGTATTAATTGTACTTGCTGCTGCAACGGTCTTTGCATTGTACTCTACATTAACCAAGGATGATCAAGAAGTTATTCAAGAAGGAGATCAAGCACCTAACTTTCAATTGAAAACAGTAAATATGGAACAAGATACTTTATCACTTGGTGAATTAGAGGGTAAAGGTGTTATGTTAAACTTCTGGGGTACTTGGTGTCCACCTTGTAAAGAAGAGATGCCGTACATGCAAGAGTTGTATCCAGAGTACAAAGAAAAAGGTGTCGAGATCGTAGCGGTTAGTTTAGATGATAGCCGACTAGTCATTGAAGATTTCTTAAACGAATATGGCCTGACATTTCCAATTCTTCATGATAAAACGTATCAGGTGAATGACACTTACGGAGTAGGATACTTACCAGCTACATTTTTTATTAACGAAGATGGAGAAGTTGTTAATAAAGTCGTTGGAGGTTTGACTCTTGAGAAATTAGAAGGTCATTTACAAGAAATCGTACCAGAATCTTAAGCGCACCTAGAAGATTGAGAGGGTAACGCAATGAACAAAATTAAGTGTGAATGCGGACACATTAATCCAGAGGGTACTGTACTTTGTGAATCATGCGGGAAGCCTGTGGAACAAAACCAACATATTGATGGTAATAAACATAATAAGCTTTTAAATATGCGCTATGATGGAAGTGCACGCCGTTCACAAACCTATAATAAATCGTTCGTAGATAAAATTTGGAATTTCTTCTCATCTGTTAAAGTGGGCGTATGGTTAATCGCCATAACTTTAATGGCTTCATCTTTAGGAACTATTTTTCCTCAAGAGATGAATAATCAATCTGCTTTGCCTGCAGATGAATATTACGAGGTGAATTACGGATTAGCTGGGAAAATCTATTACCAGCTTGGCTTCCATGATCTATATAGTTCTTGGTGGTATATGTTGCTTATTGCTTCAATAGGAATTTCTCTTGTTATTTGTAGTATAGATCGTGTAGTTCCTTTATATAGAGCTTTAAAAAAGCAAAAGCCTGTAAGACACGAATCTTTTTTAAAGCGTCAACGCGTTTTTGGAGAAGCTGAACAAGTCACAGATGAAGAGAAAGAAACTCTGTTAAAACAGCTTAAAGAACGTCGCTTTAAAGTAATGGAACAAGACGGCCACCTTTTAGCAGAAAAAGGGCGATTTTCAAGGTGGGGTCCATATGTAAATCATATCGGTCTTATTATCTTTCTATTAGGAGCACTTCTTCGTTTTGTACCTGCAATGTACGTAGATGAGCAATTGTGGGTTCGAGAAGGGGAAACAGAAGTGATTCCAGGTACAGAAGGAGAATACTACATAAAGAACGAGGATTTCTTTGTAGAAATGTACGATGAAAATGATGAACGTTATAAAGAAGCCATCCAAAAAGAGGGTGGATCTGTACCGAAAAATTATCAAACGGATGCTGTTCTCTATCAACGTACAGATGATTCGCTTCCAGGAGCAGAACCAGAGCTAGAGAAGGTGAAAGAGGGAGCCATTCAAGTAAACCGGCCATTAAAGATCGATGGATTTGCTCTCTATCAAACAACTTATCAATTAAATGAATTTGAATCGATGTCATTTAAGTTACACGAAAAAGGTGACCCAAATGAAGAGTCACTTGGTGAAATTACAGTAGATCTCATTGACCCTAAACAGGAATATAAGCTTGATAATGGCTATCGAGTTGTTCTGGACAAATATTATCCTGAATTTAAAATGGAGAATGGTGAACCGGTTACAGAGTCGAAGTACCCAAGAAATCCAGCTTTAGTTTTTAATATCTATACCCCTGAAAATCCAAGTGATCCTGAAGTAAGCATGTTAGGGGTCGGGTTTAACATTGATCCTACTGAGTCAAATGACTATAAGCTTGGTATTACAAATGTTGAAATGAGAGATGTTACAGGTTTAACAATTACCAAAGATCTAACCCTACCGATACTTGGTTTAGGCGGATTCATCTTTATGATTGGTGTTATTCAAGGTATGTACTGGAATCATCGACGGATTTGGGTGCAACCTCGTGAAAATGGCTTATGGATAGCAGGACACACGAACAAAAACTGGTATGGATTAAAGCGAGATATCCAACAAGTTATTGCTGGGACAAATATTCCTGAGCCTAATGATCAGCTTGAACGTAAAGAATAACCGACTTGATAAAGGAGGTTAAGGAGGAATAGGAATGGAACTAAGTACATTAAGCAGTTATTTTTTATACACTGCCTTTGTCCTTTATTTAATTGCTACGGTCTTTTTTGCTGCTACAATAAAAGAACAAGAAAAGGCCACAAAGAATTCAAAGGCCGGTAACATTGGGATTGCGATTACAATTATAGGATTTATCTCTCAGGTAGTCTATTTTATTACAAGGTGGATTGCAAGCCAACACGCACCTGTAAGTAACTTATTTGAGTTTACTACCTTCTTCGGTATGATGTTTGTTGGTGCGTTTATCGTCATTTACTTTATCTACCGTTTCAACTTGCTAGGGCTATTCACTTTGCCTGTAGCTTTATTAATTATTGCATATGCATCCATGTTTCCAAGAGATATTTCACCTTTAATACCTGCACTTAAAACACATTGGCTGTACATTCACGTCACAACAGCAGCGATTGGAGAAGCGATTTTAGCTATAAGCTTTGTGGCAGGTCTTATTTACTTAATACGTACAATTGATCAATCTTCACTGAATAAGAAAACGTTTTGGCTAGAATTCATTATTTACACACTTTATGCCACAATAGGGTTTGTCCTTATAACAATTGCTTTCCGTATAGGTGGATATGAAAATGTGTTTGAATTCCAAGCTACGGATAATGACGGTCAAGAAATCACAGTACAATCAGAATACACTCTACCTCCTTTATTTGGGCCTCATGAGAATAAGCAACTTACCGAAGGAGCAATGAAACCTTTAATGGAGGTTCCAGGTTGGTTAAAAGGAGAACAAGCAGCTAGAAAGTTTAATACACTCGTTTGGTCAATCATGACAGGCTTAGCTCTGTATGGTCTCACATTACTAATTTTACGTAAAAGGGTAGCTGCTTGGATGCAACCGGCATTACATCGTGTGAATCCAGACCTTGTTGATGAAGTATCTTACCGTGCAGTTGCCATTGGTTTCCCTGTGTTTACGCTTGGTGCTTTGATATTTGCGATGATTTGGGCTCAACAAGCTTGGAACCGTTTTTGGGGTTGGGATCCCAAAGAAGTATGGGCATTAATTACTTGGTTATTCTATGCTTGGTTTTTACACTTGCGACTTTCAAACGGTTGGCATGGAGAACGTTCAGCTTGGTTAGCTGTGATTGGATTTGCCATCATTATGTTTAACTTGATTGCGGTAAATCTAATTATTGCAGGATTACACTCTTATGCCTAGAATTACAATAAAGAGGCTGCGAATCGTTAGATTTGTAGCCTTTTTTACACACTATGAATGATTAAGCAAAAGGGGGAGCTCTGAAATGGAACAGGGATCAAAAATTTTAGTAGTTGATGATGAGGAACGTATTCGTAGGTTAATCAAAATGTATCTTGAAAGAGAAGCGTTTGAAGTAACAGAGGCAGAAGATGGAGAAGAAGCTTTGAAAATCGCTTTAGAAGAAGATTTTGATGTGATTTTATTGGATTTAATGCTACCTGGTATAGATGGAATAGAAGTTTGTAAGGAGTTACGTGAAAAGAAGGCTACTCCGGTTATTATGCTTACAGCTAAAGGAGAAGAATCCAATCGCGTACAAGGGTTTGAGGTTGGTACAGATGACTATATTGTTAAGCCATTTAGTCCAAGGGAGGTCGTATTACGTGTCAAGGCACTTCTACGTCGTTCTTCCTCAACGAAATTCTTACAAACAGAAACAGCAGCTAAAGATGTAATTGAGTTTGAACATCTAACTATAGATAATGATGCCCATCGAGTATTAGCAGATGGTAAAAATGTGAGTTTGACACCAAAGGAGTATGAATTATTACTATTCTTAGCACAATCTCCGGATAAAGTCTTTGACCGTGAGGAACTTCTAAAAGAGGTATGGCAATATGAATTTTTCGGAGATCTACGTACAGTCGATACACACGTAAAACGTTTACGCGAAAAGTTAAGCAAAGTATCTAAAGATGCAGCAAAAATGATCGTAACTGTATGGGGTGTTGGATATAAATTTGAGGTTGTGGGTGACTAATGTTTTGGCGGAGTGTCGTTGGTAAGCTCTGGTTTACCATTTTACTTCTAGTATCCTTTGTTTTATTTATTTTAACTGTATTGTTACTGGAGTTCTTTGAAAATTATCATGTCTTTCAAGCTGAACAAGAGCTTATGCAGTCAGCTGAAAAGATCTCCACTATTGTAGAAGAATATGAAGATCGTGAGTTAGCTCAGTCCATCGCAGAGCAAGTAATTGATCCATCTAGTCGTGTCGTCATTGCCTTTAGTCAGGATGATTATTGGGAATCGGACCAATTCACTGATTCGGTTCCAAACGTTCCAGTGAAGTGGATTTTTCATCATGAATCGTTGTCGCAAGTATTAACACAACGTGAATCCATTAAACAGGAAGAAGTTGTACCTACTACAAATACGAATATTATGATTGTTGGTCATCCACTTCAGCAAAATGGTGGAGCTGTGTATGTTTACCAATCATTAAAATTTGTTGAACAAACTACATCCCAGACGACTAAGATCATATTATTAGGTGCTGGCATAGCTATTATATTAACGACCATTTTTGCTTTCTTTTTATCAACTAGAATTACTGCACCACTTCGTAAGATGAGAGAAGGGGCATTTGAGTTAGCAAGAGGTGAATTTAATACAAAAGTTCCGATTTTAACGCATGATGAAATCGGGGAATTAGCTATGGCATTTAATCGTATGGGTCGACAATTAAAGTTTCATATTAATGCACTAAATCAGGAAAAAGAGCAGTTATCGGGTATTTTGCGATCTATGGCAGATGGTGTCATTACATTGAATCGAAACGGTAATATGCTTGTTACCAATCCGCCTGCCGATCAGTTCATAGAAGCATGGTATTATGAAAACTATGGATACTCTAAAGAGAAAGAGTTACCTGAAGAGCTTCAAAAGATGTTGCAAGAGGTAATCTCTTTGGAAAAAGAAGTAATGATTGAACTAAATATACAAGGGCGTAGTTGGGTTGTCATTATGACCCCGCTTTATGATCGTTCTTTTGTCCGTGGTGCAGTTGCTGTACTTAGAGATATGACTGAGGAGCGTCGATTGGATAAACTTCGGAAAGATTTCATAGCTAACGTATCTCATGAATTACGAACGCCAATTTCTATGTTACAAGGGTATAGTGAAGCAATTGTAGATGATGTAGCAGAGAGTCCAGAAGATAAAAATGAACTTGCTAAAATCATTTATGATGAATCCCTACGAATGGGTCGGTTGGTGAATGAGTTGTTGGATCTTGCTCGTATGGAAGCAGGACATATTCAGTTGAATCAGGAAGCTGTTTATATACCAGAATTTGTGGAAAGAATCACGAAGAAGTTTCAAGGTATGGCAGACCAACATGAAGTGAAATTGTCTCTAAAAATAGCGGACAATGTCGATTACACGGTTATGGATCCAGATCGAATTGAACAAGTCCTTACGAATTTAATTGACAATGGAATTCGCCATACTCAATCTAGCGGAAATGTCTCAATTTCAATAGACAAGCATGATGAGTATATTCAATTTGCGGTTACAGACTACGGAACTGGGATAGCAGAAGAGGATCTTCCTTTTGTTTTTGAGCGCTTTTATAAAGGGGACAAATCAAGAAAAAGAGAAGAAGGTAAATCTGGAACAGGTCTTGGTCTGGCTATAGCTAAAAATATAGTAGAAGCTCACAAAGGGGTTATATCTGTTCACAGTAAAGTAGATGAAGGAACGACCTTTATGTTTAAGATTCCAAAAAAATAGCGAAAGATAGCCAGATTTGGCGAACAATCTTGTTCCCTATGAAACAAAATTGCACAAATGTGCCTTTGCTTCGATAGTAAGGTATGCTAATATGTTTAATGACAACACAATATGTAGGATGAAGGTGCTCAGACGATATTTGAGCTTAAAAGGGAATCTGGTTAAATGCCAGAACTGTCCTCGCAACTGTAAGTGTGTACGAAAGGGAGTTCCACTGTACGGAATGCCGTATGGGAAGGGCCCAAAGTAGGATGATGCACAAGTCAGTAGACCTGCCTAAATCTAGCGTTTCAAAGCTTCGAGGATTGAGCGTTTGAGACGACCGGGATTTAACATGAATATTTTATTATAAATGATCATGGAATAACTGTCGTACTCAAAAGCTTTTCTCCATAGCGGGAAAAGCTTTTTTTATGGTTCCTGGACGTCCAACGTCTGATCCTCTCCATTAAGCAATGAAACCACTAAATTTTTATAGGAGAGGTTGGATGAAAATGAAACAAATGTTACGTGTGTTGATTGCAAGTTTATTTATGCTAGGAGCTCTTGTAGCTTGTAGTGGCGGAGAGTCGTCATCAACAACTAGTGAAAACAATAACAACAATGATACAAAGCAAGAGGAAAAACAAGAAGTTGTACAAGTAACTGTATCTCAAAACAATGGAGAGAAAGTTATTGCTGAAAAGGAAGTTGAAATTAAAGAAGGTACTTCTGTTATGGAAGTTATGAAAAACAACTTCGAGATTAAAGCAGCAAGTGGTGGAGGATTTATTACCACAATTGAAGGTATAAAAGCTGAACAAAGTGAGAAAATGGCTTGGTTTTACACGGTAAATGGAAAAGAAGCAGAAGTAGGAGCAAAGGAATACGAGCTAGAGCCAGGTGATGAAGTAGTCTGGGATATGCACAGCTGGGAGTGATCGTGTGAAAACGCAAAAACTAACTTTACTGGCTATGCTAGCAGCTCTGGCTACGGTAGGAAGAATATTATTTTCAAGCTTATTCTATCTACCAAATGTTCAACCTGTGAGCACCTTAGTCATCATTTGTGGAATATGGTTAGGGCCAGTTGAAGGAGTTATTTTAGCTGTTTTATCTACGATATTATCTAACCTTGTACTAGGAATGGGAATATGGACGCTACCTCAAATACTTTGTTGGGGGATTATTGGGTTGATCAGTGGCCTTATAGGGAAGTATCGTAAATCTATGCCCATTTGGGTGTTAGCATTGTTCAGTGCTTTTGTCGGGTATGGTTACGGGTTGGTTATGTCACTAACGTATGGGACAATTGGAAATCATTTCTGGGCTTATTATTTAAGTGGTCTTATGTTTGATACGTATCATGCTGTTGGGAATGTCATTTTTATGGTTACCCTATATCCAGTACTTTCGAAATTATTTGTTCGTTTTTTGGAGAAAGATAAGAATTTAGCTTCTATTAAATCATTAAAAGTTAACCATTATTAATACAAGTAGTTCTATTGGGCATTGAATCGCATACCGATTCGATGCTCTTTTTTATTCTTATATTGTGTAAATTAAGGTGTATAATGTCACCAAATGGTGGTTTTTCCCTATTCAAATAAAGGAAAATATTTTATAGTAATTAAGTGTGAAACTTTTTGGGTACATAAACGACTATATCTTATGAACGGAGGTTCATGAATGAAATCGGTCTTTCAAGAGCTCTATGAGAATTACCATAAAGACGTCTTTCAATTTTTATT
>SDGW01000211.1_pt1 | contig 25249 bp, 21 predicted proteins | sample 2873831 | NCBI WGS metagenome assembly SDGW01 (sample SAMN08132700, study PRJNA421101) | hypersaline lake metagenome | isolation source: celular fraction 0.22 microns magnesium sulfate-rich crust from ephemeral... | place: Spain: Penahueca Lagoon, Toledo | collected 2011-07 | reverse complement strand
ACCTACGTCGGGTTCGCGGTTCCCGGCATCGTGCTCGCGCTGGCGCTCGTCTACTTCGGCTCCGGCTACGTGCCGTGGATCTACCAGACGCTGCCGCTGCTGGTGTTCGCGTACGTGGTGCGCTTCCTCCCGCAGGCCGTCGGGTCGGCCCGCACGTCGATCCTCCAGGTCGACCGACGGCTCGTCGAGGCCGGACGCACGCTCGGCGAGTCGCCGACCGGGTCGTTCAGGCGCGTGACGTTCCCGCTCGTGCGCTCGGGCATCGTCGCCGGCGCCGCCCTCGTCTTCCTCACGACGATGAAGGAGCTCCCGGTCACGCTCGTCCTCCGCCCGTCCGGCTTCGAGACCATCGTCACGCAGATCTGGCGCGCGCAGGCGACCGCGCTGTACCAGTACGCGGTCGTCCCGACCCTCATCCTGCTCGTCATCTCCGGCTTCTCGATGGTCGTCATCCTCGCGCAGGAGGGCCGCGAGGAGGGGCTCTGAGCGGGCGACCAACCGCACGCGGCGGCGCGGGTCGACCGCCCGCGACCGGACGCGCGACCGACCGACGAGTGCGCGGGATCGACCGACGCGTACTTATATCCCCGCGCTGACACGCGTGTATGCTCGACCACTCGAACGCCCTCGTGACGGGCGGCGCCGGGCTCGTCGGCAGCCACCTCGCGGCTCGGCTCCTCGACCGCGGCGCGAGCGTCCGCGTCGCCGACGACCTCTCGAAGGGCGACCGCGACCGCGTCCCCGACGGCGCCGACTTCGTCGAGGCCGACCTCACCGACCCCGGCGACGTCGCCGAGGCGGTCACGGGCGATCTGGACGTCGTCTTCCACTTCGCCGCGTACACCGACACGAACTACGACGACGACCGCGAGCTGTTCGAAGAGAACACCGCGATGACGTACAACGTCCTCGAACGCATGCACGAGGTCGGCGTCGACCGGCTCGCCTTTACCTCCTCTTCGACCGTCTACGGCGAGGCGCCGCGCCCGACGCCGGAGGACCACGGCCCGCTCGAACCCATCTCCATCTACGGCTCCTCGAAGCTCGCCGACGAGGCGCTGATCTCGACGCACGCCCACTCGTACGGGGTGCAGTCGTGGGTGTTCCGGTTCGCGAACATCGTCGGCCCGCACCAGCGCGGCAACGTGATCCCCGACTTCATCCAGAAGCTCGACGAGGACCCCTCCGAGCTAGAGATCCTCGGGAACGGTCGCCAGGAAAAGTCGTACATGCACGTCTCGGAGTGCGTCGACGCCATCCGGTACGTCGTCGAGCACGCCGACGACGACCTGAACGTCTTCAACCTCGGGACGCGCACGACCACGTCGGTCACCGACATCGCCGACATCGTCAGCGACGAGCTTGGCGTCGACCCCGACTACGCCTACACCGGCGGCGACCGCGGCTGGACCGGCGACGTGCCGAAAATGCGGCTCTCCATCGAGCGGCTCGTCGACCTCGGCTGGGAGCCGTCGATCGAGAGCGACGAGGCGGTGCGGCGAAGCGCGAGCGAGCTGATCGACGAGATCGTGCAGTAGCGGTCGGTCGGATCGGCCCCGCCGGCAGCTCCGACCGCCGCCCGTTCGTTGCGGCGATGCCGGACGCGGTGTGCGTAGTTCGCGTAGCGCGTCGTTCCGTCCGGCACGCGTGCGTCCGTTCCCAGAGACGCCACGCTTTTTGATCTGGCGAGGGGCAGTTCCGGTATCCCATGTCCGGAGCCGATCCGATACAGTGTCCGATCTGCGGGTGGACTGGTGACGCGTCCGAACTCGAAACGGCAGACGACGGAACCGCCTGCCCCGCGTGCGGAGAGACCGTGATGCTCGAGTAGCTGCGACAGTAATCGACGGCCTCCTACCACCGGCCTTAGGTGGCTTGAGACGCGAAGGCGACGCATGGCTCTTGGCTCTGGGGTCAAGACCAACGATTCGCTGCACAACAGCCTTACAACGGCGATAAGACGGGCGTTCACGCTAGAAACGTGGGTTTCCCGTTCCCGCGAACACGTCGACTCAGACTCGTTCGTCCGTCGCCATACGCAGTTTGGCTCGGTGGACGAGTTCTGCGTGGCCAGTCCGTCCGACGGTAGCAACATCGGCGCCGTCCAACGGCTCCCGACGGACGAACGCAACGAGTTCGTGGCGCGGACGACTGATTTCGAGACGTGGACAGAAATGAAAGAGAGCGCGGCTATCGAAGACCTCGTCACGCTCCAGAACGTCTGATTATCCGAGTCCCGGGAGTGCAGCGAGCACGTGATAGAGCCCGAAGCTGATCGCGCCACCGCCGACCATCGAGCCGACCCATGCCCCGACCGTGTATCCGGTCTTCGCGGTGGACACTCCGTCCGAACTCGACGAACCGCCGACCAACCCCGCCCCGACGATGCTGGAGATCATCACCTTGTTGAACGAGATGGGGTAGCCGAGCGCGATCGCGGCCTGCGCGACGAGAAACGCCGGGATGAACGCGGCGATCGACCGTTTCGGCCCGAGTGACGCGTATTCGCGGGCCACGGCCTGGATAAGTCGCGGCGACCGAAACCACCCCCCGAGGAGAATGCCGAGTCCGCCCAGTCCGAGCAGGTACAGCGAGGGGAGCCCGAGCGACGACTCGAAGACGGACTCCAGCGGTCCGGTGGCGAGCCCGACCTGCGATCCGCCGCTGGTGAACACGACGACGAGAGCGAGCGCGACCAGCATCCGGTTGATTCCCGTCGTCACGTCGCGTCGGAGCTGCCAGTAGACCACTGCGATCGCGAGAAGCCCGATTCCGATCCCAACGAGTACGACTCCGGCCTCGCCGACGCCCGTCGATGCGAGGCCGAACTGCCGGGTGATGACGCCCGCGATCGACCCCTGCTCGCTCCGCGGGGCCGGGAGAAACGATAACTGGATGTTGGCGAGCGCGTAGCCGACACCGCCGGCGAGGAGCGGAATACTCAGCGTGTCCGCGATCGTCTCGTCCAGTAACACCCACGCGAGACCGTACGCGAGGACGCCTTCGACGATCGGAATCGCGAACCAGAAGCCCAGGATCTTGGCGTAGGTCACGACCGCAAACCCCCCGCCGAGAGCGACGCCCGCACCGATCGCCGCACCGGTCACCGTGAACGCAGAGGGGATCGGGTAGCCGCGGGAGTTCCCGATGGTGATGAGCGTGGCCGCCGTGAGGAGCGTCGCAGTGGCGGCCAGCGGGGTGATCGTCACCCCGGTCACCAGCCCGTGACCGATGGTCTCCGAGATGCTGCCTCCCTGTGCGACGGCCCCGAGAGCGGCGACGATCCCGACCAGCAGCGCCCCCCGCAAGGTGGACAGCGCGTTCGCCCCGACGGCCGGAGCGATCGGGGCGGAGTTGCTGTTCGCCCCGACGGTGAACGACATGAAAAGCGATGCAACGAGCGCGACGGTGACGATCCCGATTGCTGAGAACATAGGTGGTTCAGGCGGTGTCGAGAATCGAAGATTGGACCCTGCTACCCACACTCTCGAATCGACACGTATGACTCTGATGATAGCGCTCGTCCGTGTTACGATACGGTTAGCACGCGGAGCGATCAACGCGGCTCCCGTCGCTCCCGGCGGCATCCGACGACACGCCGCCTTCGCTCCGGGCGGCCGACGCCTGCGAGAACCGAAGATTTCCCGGCAGCCGGCCGTGAAGCCTCCGCCGAGCCGCTTCGGAAGGCCCTTTTAACTCGCCCGACGAACGGACGGTATGTTCAGGCAGTTCCGGTCGGAGGTGGCCGACGCGCTCGGCGACGCGCTCGCCTCGCTCGGCCTCCCGACCGACGACCTCGGCATCGAACGCCCGCCCGACGACATGGACGCGACGCTCGCCTCCAGCGTCGCCTTCCGGCTCGCGGGCGAGGTCGGCGACGCGCCGCCGAACGTCGCGAGCGAGGTCGCCGCCGCGGTCGACGTCTCGGGGTACGACTACCTCGCTGCGGTCGACACCGCCGGCCCGTACGTCAACTTCCACGCCGGCGAGCGCTACCTCGTCGACGCGCTCGACGCGGCCGCCGCCGACGCGGGCTACGGCGCGCTCCCCGACCGCGACGTCTCGGTCGTCGTCGAGCACACGAGCGCGAACCCGACCGGCCCGGTCCACGTCGGCCGGGCGCGCAATCCGATCGTCGGCGACGCGGTCGCGAACCTCATGGAGTACGCGGGCTACGACGTCGACCGCCACTACTACGTCAACGACGCGGGCCGCCAGATGGCGGTGTTCACGTGGGCGTACGAGCGGTTCGACGAGTCCGACCTCGAGGAGGAGCCCGCCCGCGACCGCGCCGAGTACGACCTCGTCCGCTACTACCGGAAGGGGAACGCCTTCTTAGAGGAGGCCGATCCCGCCGAGGTCGACGCCGCGGAAGCGGAGATCTCCGCGATCCTGCAGGGACTGGAAGCCGGCGACGAGGAGACGTACGAGCGCGTCGGCGAGGTCGTCGACACCGTCCTCGGCGGGATGAAGGACTGTTTGGCGCGGCTCCCCGCGGAGTTCGACGAGTTCGTCAAGGAGACGCGGTTCATGCGCGACGGCTCCACCGACGAGATCGCGGCGCGGCTCAAGGAGACCGATCAGGCCGTCTACGAGGAGGACGCCTGGCAGCTGGAGCTCGACGAGTGGGGGATCGAGAAGAACCTCGTCTTCCTGCGCTCGGACGACACGAGCCTCTACACCACCCGCGACCTGGCGCACCACGAGTGGAAGCTCGACAACTACGACCGCGCCGTCACCGTCCTCGGCGAGGACCACAAGCTGCAGGCCGACCAGCTCGACGCGACCCTCGAACTCCTCGGCAACGACACCGACCGGCTCGGCCACGTCATCTACTCGTACGTCAACCTCCCCGACGGGAAGATGTCCACCCGGCGCGGGACCGGCGTGATGCTCGACGACCTGCTGGACGAGGCGATCGACCGCGCCCGTGAGGCGGTCGAGAGCCGGATGGATGACCGCATCCGCGACGACGACCTCACCGAGGAGGACGTCGAGCGCATCGCCCACCAGGTCGGGATCGGCGCGGTCCGGTACGACATCGTCTCGAAGCAGCCCGCGAAGGCGATCACCTTCGAGTGGGAGGACGCGCTCGACTTCGAGGCGCAGTCCGCCCCCTTCGTCCAGTACGTCCACGCGCGCTGCGCCGGCATCCTCGACGAGGCCGCGGCCGCCGGCGTCGACGTGCCGGGCGTGACGGCGGACGCGGACGGCGCCGTCGACGCCGACGCCCTCGATGTCGACGCCGCGGCCCTCGAAGCCGACGCGGCGCGCGAGCTCCTCCGCGAGGTCGCTCGCTTCCCCGCCGTCATCGAGACGGCGGCCGACGACTTGGAGCCGCACACGGTCGCGACGTTCACCCGCGAGTTCGCCGACGCGTACAACGCTTTTTATAGGGAGTGCCCGGTCGTCACCGCCGAGGACGACGAGCTCCGGGCCGCCCGCGTCGCGCTCGTCGCGGCCGCGAAGCACACGATGGCGAACGCGCTCGACGTGCTCGGGGTCGAGGCGCCCGAATCGATGTAGGGCACCGCCGGACTCGTTCCGACGACCCGGGATTCCGCGCAACTGACTTGCTTTCGCACACCGTATCAGAATACTGCTATGTTGGAACTCTACCAGTCGGAGGGCTGCCCGCACTGCGCGAAGGTCCGCGAGAAGCTCTCCGAACTCGGCGTCTCCTACGTCGCGCACAACCCGCGGCTCCCGGGCGACGTCGGCGGCGACGTGACCAACGAGGTGACCCACGACCGGCTCACCGCGGCCGGCGAGGACCAGATCCCGTACCTCGTCGACACCGACCGCGGCGTCGCGACCTACGAGAGCGACGAGATCGTCGCCTACCTCGAGGAGCGGTACGCCTGACCGCGACGGCTCCGGGCCGACCGCCGGTCGCTGTCGCGGCCGAGACGCGTAGTCTCGTCAGGTCAAAGCTTACTTACACGCACGCCGCCGTACTTAGGATAATGAGTAGCGACGCCCAAGCGGCGAGCGAGGACCGGCGGAAGTACGAGTTCCGCAAGGTCATCGAGGAGCTCAAGGACTTCGAGGGCTCCGGCACGCAGCTCGTCACCATCTACATCCCCGAGGACCGGCAGATCTCCGACGTGGTCGCGCACGTCACCCAGGAACACAGCGAGGCGTCCAACATCAAGTCCAAGCAGACCCGGACGGCCGTTCAGGACGCGCTCACCTCGATCAAGGACCGCCTCCGCTACTACGACACCTTCCCGCCCGAGAACGGCATGGTGATCTTCTCGGGGGCGATCGACGCCGGTGGCGGCCAGACCGACATGGTCACCCGGACGCTGGAGTCGCCGCCCCAGCCCGTCGAGTCGTTCCGCTACCACTGCGACTCCGAGTTCCTCACCGAGCCGCTCGAACACATGCTGGAGGACTCCGGGCTGTTCGGGCTCATCGTCCTGGACCGCCGCGAGGCCAACGTCGGCTGGCTGAAGGGCAAGCGCGTCGAGCCCGTCAAGTCCGCCTCCTCGCTCGTCCCCGGCAAACAGCGGAAGGGGGGACAGTCAGCCCAGCGGTTCGCCCGCCTCCGCCTCGAAGCGATCGACAACTTCTACCAGGAGGTCGCCGGGATGGCCGACGACCTGTTCGTCGACAAGCGCCACGAGCTCGACGGCATCCTCGTCGGCGGTCCCTCCCCGACGAAAGACGAGTTCCTCGACGGCGACTACCTCCACCACGAGCTCCAGGACAAGGTGCTCGGGAAGTTCGACGTGGCGTACACCGACGAGTCCGGCCTGAAAGACCTCGTCGACAACGCCAGCGAGGCGCTCGCCGATCAGGAGATCGTCGAGGACAAACGTCACATGGACGAGTTCTTCGAGAAGCTCAACACCGGCGAGGAGGCCACGTACGGCTTCGAGCAGACCCGCCGGAACCTGATCATGGGGTCGGTCGACCGGCTGCTCATCTCCGAGGACCTCCGCTCCGACGTCGTCGTCTACGAGTGCCCGAACGGTCACGAGGAGTACGAGGTGATCGACTCGCGGCACTCGACCCCGGACCACGAGTGCTCCGAGTGCGGCGAGCCGGCCGAGGTAGACGAGCGCGACGACGTCATCGAACACCTGATGAGCATCGCCGAGCAGCGCGGCACGGACACGAAGTTCATCTCCACGGACTTCGAGAAGGGCGAGCAGCTGCTCGACGCGTTCGGCGGCATCGCGGGCATCCTGCGGTACTCGACGGGCGTCTGAAGCCGCGGGCCGGGTAACTGCCTCAGTCCGACTCGACCGGCGCCATCGCGACCTCGAGACACGCGCAGGCGTCGGTCTCGGGGTCGAAGCAGTCCGGGCACTCGGGCTGGCGGTCGATGATCGTGTCGAGCCGCTCGGCGACGGTGTCGTCGATGACGGCCTCCAGCTCGTGGGCCTCCTCCCGGAACTCCTCGACGCCGAGCACGTTCGCGAGGAACCGCTCGATGATGCAGTACGTCTGGAGGGCGTCCCGCGCCCGGACGATACCGTCGTCGGTGAGCCGAACGCCCTTGTACTTCTCGTGTTCGGCGAGGCCGCGCTCCTCTAACTTGCCGATCATCTCGTTCGCGCTCGCCGGGCTCACGTCCAGGGCGTCGGCTATCGACCCCGTCGAGGCCGGGCCGTCCTCCTGTTCCTGTACGACGTATATGGTCTTGAGGTACTGGTCTGCGGTGTTCACGGCTCTCCTCCGTCGGGGCTCGTCGTCGGTTCGATACGCCGGTTCATCGTCGCTCCATGACCTCCGTGACTTCGCTGACGCCCTCGGCCTCCTCCTCCCGGATCGTTCCCAACGTCTCCAGGAGACGCTCCCGGTCGACCGAGAACTCGGCGTCGGACGCCTCGATCGCCTCGATGAGGTCGTCGTAGAACTTGTACGCCGTCTCCTCGTTACACAGCTGGTCGTACAAGATCCCGTCGAAGTCCTCGGGCTTGGTCCGCCCGTAGCGGGCGTCGACGAGCGACTCGATCTCGTCGAACGGGACGCTGTCGACCCCGAGTCCGGAGATGAGCGACTCCAGCCGCTCGCGGTGGTCCGCGGACTCCTCGGCCGCGTCCGCGAGCAGGGTCTCGATCTCGTCGTCGAGCTCGGCGTCGAGGCGCTGGTAGTGGTGGTGCGCCCGCGCCTCGACCACCTCCTCCAACACGATCCCGATCTGCAGTAGCCGAGCGAGCTGGTCGTCGGAGGCGATCCGCTGGCTCACGCTCACGGCGACCACCCGTCACCGCTCGATACGCCCGTTCGCATACACCCGTTCTCGGGCGTAGTCCGACTTAAGGAGTTCCCCTTCAATCGGGGGTCATCGGCGCAAAAAAACGGAACGGCCGCCGCCGGCGCCCTCGAAACGGAACCGAGGAGCCTACTGGAGCCGCTGTAAGACGAGGTCCCGCACGTCGTCGCGGAACTCGTCGACCGCGATCTCCTCTAACACGGGCACGAAGAAGCCCTCGACGAGCATGTTCCGCGCCGTGCGCGAGTCGATCGTGCGGCTCTCGAGGTAGAACAGGTCCTCGGCGTCGACCTGTCCGACCGTCGCGGAGTGCGACGCCTCGGTGTCGTGGTTGTGGATGATCAGCTTCGGCGACGCGTCGGCCTCGGCGTCGTCCGACAGCATCAGCGTGTTCTCGCGCTGGTAGCTGGAGGTGTTCCACGCGTCCTCGCCGACGTCCTGGACGCCCTCGTAGACGGAGCGGGCCACGTCGTCGAGCACGCCGCGCGTGACGAGGTCGGCGGTCGTGTGCTCGGCCTGGTGCCAGACGCGGGCGTTGAGGTCGAAGTGCTGGTCGTCGGTGCCGAAGAACGTCCCGACGATCTGGCTCTCGGAGCCGTCGCCGTTCAGCTCGGTCTCGACGTCGGAGCGCGTGAGCTTCGAGCCGAAGTTGCTCTCGATCCAGTCGACCGTCGCGTACGCGTCAGTCACGCCGCGCTTCAGCGAGTAGGTGTACGAGTCGTCGTCGAGGTTCTGGAGCGAGCCGAACTGGACGTTCGCGTTCTCGCCCGCGGCGATCTCGACAAGGTTCGAGAAGTACCGGTCGCCGTCGACGCCGTCCTCACCGCTCTCGATCGACTCGAGGATCGTCACCGACGACGACTCCTCGGCGACGACGAGCGTCTGGCTGAACAGCGAGCGGGAGTTCATCTCCGCGCGGACCGTCACGTCCTCGACGTCGACGCCCTCGGGGACGTAGACGAACGTGCCGGTGGTAAAGAGCGCGACCGACAGCGCCGTGAGGTAGTTGTGCTCGGGGTCGAGCACCGAGCCGAAGTTCGCCTCGATGACGTCCCCGTACTCGTCGAACGCCTCCGTGAAGGGGAGGACGACGACCTCGTCGTCGCCGGCCGACCGCTCCGTGGCGTCGGACTGGTTCAGCGGGTCGACGAGCGCCTCGAAGTCGAGCGACTCCAAGTCGGTCCAGCGGCGCCCGGGCGTCTGGATGACGTCGGGCAGGTCGGCCGTCTCCAGCGCCGAAAGCGCGTTCAGACGGGTATCGAGGAGCCACTCGGGCTCGTCGCGTTCGTCGGCGATGCGTCGTACCGTGTCCTCCGAGAGGCTCTCGATTGCTTGCGTGCTCATGTTATCCGAGCGAGCCCTCCATCTCGAGCTCGACGAGCCGGTTGAGCTCGACGGCGTACTCGATGGGCAGCTCCTCTGTGATGGGCTCGATGAAGCCCGAAACGATCATTTGTTTGGCGTCGTCGTCGTCGAGGCCGCGCGACTGGAGGTAGAAGATGTCCTCGTCGCCGATCTTCCCGACGGTCGCCTCGTGGGCGACGTCGACTTTCGACTCGTTGATCTCCATGTACGGCATCGTGTCCGAGGTGGACTCGTTGTCGAACATCAGCGCGTCGCACTCGACGGCGGTCGAGGAGTTCTCGGCGCCGTCGGCGATGTGGACGAGGCCGCGGTAGTTCGTGCGGCCGCCGTCTTTCGCGATGGACTTCGATTCGACGGTGGACTTGGTGTCCGGCGCGTTGTGGTACACCTTCGCGCCGGTGTCGATGTCCTGGCCCTCGCCCGCGAAGGCGATGGTGATGTGGTTGTCGGAGGCGCCGCGGCCCTTCAGGATCGTGGAGGGGTACAGCATCGTCGCCTTCGACCCCATCGAGCCGGAAATCCACTCCATGCGTCCGCCCTTCTCGGCGATGGCGCGTTTGGTGTTGAGGTTGTACGTGTTCTTCGACCAGTTTTGGACGGTGGAGTACTGGACGTGGGCGTCCTCGCCGACGAACACTTCGACGCCGCCGGAGTGGAGGTTGAACGCCGAGTATTTCGGCGCCGAGCAGCCCTCGATGTAGTGGACCTCGGAGCCTTCCTCGGCGATGATGAGCGTGTGTTCGAACTGGCCCATCCCTTCGGAGTTCATCCGGAAGTACGCCTGGACGGGCATGTCGACGGTGGTGTTTTCGGGGACGTAGACGAACGAGCCGCCGGACCAGATGGCGCCGTGGAGCGCGGCGAACTTGTTGTCGCTCGGGGGGACGCACTTCGTCATGAAGTGTTCGCGGACGATCTCCTCGTGCTCTTGGACGGCCTCGTCCATGTTACAGAAGATGACGCCTTTGTCCTCCCAGCGCTCCTGCATGTTCTGGTAGACGACCTCGGACTCGTACTGGGCGCCGACGCCGGAGAGGGCGTTCTTCTCGGCTTCGGGGATGCCCAGTTTGTCGAAGGTGTCTTTGATTTCGTCGGGGAGCTCGGTCCAGTCGTCGACGCCGGCGCGGACGTCGACGTCCGGCCGAATGTAGGGAATGATCTCGTCGATGTCGACTTCGCTCAGGTCCGGCTGGCCGGGCCAGTCGGTCGGCATCGGCATCTCCTGGAACTGTTCGAGCGCGCGCAGGCGGCGCTCCAGCATCCACTCCGGTTCGTCCTTGTCCTCCGAGATGACGCGGACCGTCTCCTCGGTGAGACCCTTTTCGGTCTGGAAGGCGGACTTCTCCTCCTTCTTGAACTCGAAGCGGGCCTCGGTGTCTGTCTCTTTAAGATCGTCTTGTTGTGAACTCATGGTAATGTGTTACGTGTTGCCCCGTTTATTCCTGTTGCGTGACCATTTGTGGTTACGCCGCCTCGAACGCGTCCTCGCGGACCCAGTCGTACCCCTTGTCCTCGAGCTTCTCGGCGAGCTCTGCGCCGCCGCTCTTGACGACTTCGCCGTCGAGCATCACGTGGACGTGGTCGGGCTCGACGTAGTCGAGGATGCGCTGGTAGTGGGTGATCTGGAGGACGCCCGTGCCCTGTTCGTCACGGAGCGCGTTGATCCCCTTCGAGACGTCCTGGAGCCGGTCGATGTCGAGCCCGGAGTCGATCTCGTCGAGCACGGCGATCGCGGGCTCTAGCATCGCGGCCTGCAGGACTTCGTTCTGCTTCTTCTCGCCGCCGGAGAAGCCGGCGTTGAGGTAGCGCTGCATGAACTTCTCGTCCATGTCGAGCAGCTCCATCTTCTCCGAGAGGATCTGCTGGAACTCGGCGACGCCGATCTCGCCGTCGTCGGCGGGCCCCTCCATCGGAGAGGTCTCGTACCCCTCCTCCTCGTCGTCCGCGTCGGCCTCCTCGGCGTCCTCGTCCTCGAACAGCTCCTCGCGCTCGTCCGCCTTGGCGTTGAGCGCCTGCCGGAGGAAGTTCGTCATGGTGACCCCCTCGATCTCCGCCGGGTACTGGAAGCCGAGGAAGATACCGAGCGCGGCGCGCTCGTTCGGCTCCAGCTCCAGCAGCTCCCAGTGGTAGTCTTCGTCGTCGAGGTCGGCGTCGACGTCGGCGACGTCCTCCTCGTCGAGATGGAGCAGGACCTCGCCGCCGGTGACCTCGTACGCCGGGTGGCCGGCGATGACCTTCGCGAGCGTCGATTTCCCGGAGCCGTTCGGCCCCATCAGCGCGTGGATCTCGCCGGTCTCGACGGTCAGATCGACCCCGAGAAGGATGCGTTCGCCGCCCTCTTCCGCCACTCGTGCGTGAAGATCGTTGATTTCGAGAGTAGCCATGTGTATTCTCGTGCCTCGTACCTCGATGGTAGTGGTTGAGGAGGTTAATGGTTACGCATCTACCCGTCAAAAATCCCAAATACGATAAGAATTTTTCCAACGATCGAAAACTGCTTTCCGAGATGCGACTCTGCTACATGAACGAGCCGAGTCCCGTCTGTTCTTGGCCGGTCTTGACCTCTTCCCACGACATCCCGAGCGCCTCGATCACGCGCTCGATGGGCCCTTTCAGCGTCTTGTCCAGCATCTTCTCCCAGTCGACCTCGAACTCGTCGGGGACCTGGTCGGCGTACTCGAAGCAGATCACGTCCGGGTCGCGCTTGAACTCCCCGTACAGGTGGTCCCGCTGCGGGTCGAGTCCCTCCTCTTCCTCCATCCGCTGCCAGAAGTCGGGGTGGACCTTCTCGATGTAGAGCCGCTTCGGCTTCGACCCGCTGCCGAAGTTGGTCCCGAGCATGAGGTTCGCGTACTTCGCCCCGCGGACCTGTGCGGTCGGGGTGTCGTAGGCGTCCAGCTTCTTGCCGATCCCGCCCGGGATCCCGATCTCGTCGAGGTCCATCTCGCCGTCGAGGACGCGCGCGATGACGTCCACGAGGTACGCCTTCACCTCCTCCATGTCCTCGTCGATGTCGTCGCCCGTGACGATCGTCTCGATGACGTTCTGCTGGACCTCCTTCGTAATCTGTGCGATGTCGGAGCGCTTGTACTCGAAGCCGGTGATGTCGATGTCGTCGACGTCTTTCCCCTCCTTCCAGACGATGTGGCCCGCGTACCGCTTCTTCTTGCCCGCCTGGAAGAACCGCCGGTAGAGCTTCTCGAACTCGATCTCGAAGCGGTGGAACTCGGCGTTGAGCTCCTCCTGTGCGAAGTCGTCGTAGCGCTCGTTGATGTGGTCCTCTATCTCGAAGGAGGTCTCGATGGCCTCTTCTTTCGACAAATCACCGAGTGAAAGCATGACGCTGTCCGTATCTCCATATGTTACTTCTCTGTTAAGTTCGCTGGTCACGTCGGCGGTGAATGCGATCACCTCGCGGTTGGTAGACGTGACGCCAGCGCTCATCTCACGGTCGTATAGACGGAATCGATCCCATCCAAAAACGCCGTACAGGCTATTCATCAAAACCTTGACAGCTCCCTGCTGACGGTCGTACTGCTCGTACGCCTCGGTGCCCGGATCGTGTTCGTTCCGGAGCGCCTTCTTCTCCTCGCGCTCGTCGAGCAGTTCGTTCACCATCTCCCGGATGATCCCGTCCGGCTCCTTCCGGAAATGGACACCCGTCGGGGTCTGGTACGTCTCACCGTCGTACTCGTCGGGATCGACCTTCGTCTCCGGTGAGGCGTTGATCGTCACCATCGACATGGGGTAGAGGCTCTTCAAGTCGAGCACGCTCACCATCTCGCGGACGCCCGAGATCGGTTCGAACACCGCGCCGCCCTCGAACTCCTCGGCCTCCTGTTGCCCCTTCGAAGGGAGCGCGAAGTTGCCGTACGCCATATGGAGCACGTACATGTCGACCGCGTCGCCCGGCGTCGTCGCGTCCTCCAGCTTACACCCGACGATCTTGCGGGCGTCGTCCCAGAAGGCGATCACGTCCTGCGTCCGGTCGATCTCGACGCACAGCTCCACGTCGCGGATGCTGTACTCCAGCAGGCGCTCCGGGTCCTGCTCCCAGAGGTCGCCGATGTCGCCGGTGTAGCGCTCCTTGCCGACGCCGAGTTCGCGCTCGCCGACGGCGTCGAGCCGGTACGACTCCAGCTCCGTGAACATCGTCCGCTTGTAGGCGTACAGCAGGTCGAAGACGACCCTGCCCTTCACGTCCGGGCCGCCCCAGCCGGAGCGCCACACCTCGCCGATCCGGGAGAATCGATCCACTGAGAGGTTATACTCGCTTCCCGGATCAAGCTCTTCCATCCGATCGAAGAAGTACGGGACGTCGAAGTCCTCACAGTTGTGGACGAGGCAATCGTCTGCGAAGAAATTGTGCGTGGTCGTCTCGATGTCGTAGGTCGTTTCCGTACCGACACGCTTCACGTCCTCAACCTCCACAAACACGTACTCGGGCCACTCGTCGAGAGTCGTTTCGTGGCGTTTGAGATTAATTCCTCGGCGGTGTTTGTCCCGGCCGATCCGCTTCTCGTCAGTGCCGGTGTCAGCCTCGAAGAGCGCGTACGGGATGTTCTCGCTCCGTCCACTCTTTCCGCCGTCCAGCGCTTTTAGCGCCTCTCGCTTTTGTGAGTGAGAGAGATGCGGGAGGACCCGATCTCTGAGCCGCTGGATCTCACGCTCTGCGTCCGGGACCCGAACCACGTTCTCACGCTGTTCTGCGTAGATGCCGAGCCGGCGGAATAACTTCACGTACCATTCTCCGATAGACCGATTTTCGGCCGCAACGGTCACTGAAGACGAGATGTTCCCGTCTCCGTCGATGACTCCTGCCAAGAACCGTTCTATATACGATTCTGGAAGTTCGAAAACTGTCGAGAGATCGACTTCTCCATCGTTTTTATTACCGAACGGAATCCCGAGCCCGTTGAACGCGTACATCCGGGCGTAGTCCAGTACGTTCTGCTTGTAGCATCCCTTTCCATCGGGTTCGAGATGCGTTTCACCGGGGAACTGTTCGTGTAACTCCTCGCGCGTGTTGTAGAAACGGACTCCGTCATCGGGCGACATCGTTCCGTCCGTGAGGACTAGTCCCGCGAGATACATCTCGTGGTCGGTAAGTTCCCTGTCGAGGTCGTTCCGCGTGCGGCGGTACTCCCGCCCGCCGTCAGGGAGCGCAACGTCGTACCGTTCAGACGCGACCAGACAGCGCTCCGGAGTCCAGACATCTGCCTTCGGGTGATGTAAGGTTCCTGTGGCGAGATCGAACTCCTCTGCGAGCTCCGAAACGGCGCCGTAAGGAAGTTCATATTTGAACGATTTGATTGCTTCTCTACTTCCGAACCGCTGGCATTCGATCGGGACGAGGTCACTCAGGGTCGGGACACGCTCCGAGTCGACGTTCAACTTTCGCGGCTTGAGGAGATAGTCCCCGACGTCGATTTCGCTTCCCTCCTTCCAGTCAACTTGATCATCGTCACCGACCATCACACGATGGTCCTCCGAACTGCGGAGATCAGTTCCGTCCGCGAGTCTATATCGAAGAATATCCTTCTCGCTTTCCCACTTGTTCGTGACCTCCGCGGTCGTCGTCTGCCGTTCGTCGCTCCCTATCACCTCGTCTCCGACAGACACGTCTTCGATCCGTTGCTCGGTCCCGTCCGCTTTGAGGATTTGACTATCCGCCGGTAGACAGTTCCACCCTGTGAAGAGATCCGGGTCCGTCTCGTCGATGTACTCGACGAACGCGTCGAGCATCGCCGCCTCTTCCTCGAACGTGCGAACCCGGAAATCGAGCTCCTCGCCGTCGCCCACGATCCCCTCGTAGTCGGGGAGGTCCTCGGGCGGCGGAATCTCGGCCTCCGGCGCGTCGTACAGCCAGACGACGTACTCGTCGTCGTAGGAGTCGTGGCTGGTGAGACAGATGATCGGCTCCTCGCCGTCCTCCGGGAAGCCGCGGCGGTCGTCGACCTCGATGTCGAAGGTGTTCACGCGCAGGTCGGCGTCGACCTCGGCGGGCTCCAGCTGTCCCTCGTGGACCTGCATCGTTCCGGAGCCGTCGTCGAGCCGGCGCTCCTCGACCCGCATCCCGCCGTTGAGCCCGTTGTCGATAAGGAAGCGGTTCGGGAAGAGGATGTCCGCCTCGAAGCTGGTCTCGAAGTCGTCGCGGATGTTCCCGACGTCGCGGGGCGTCCGCGTCACGATCCGGGTGAGCGGCTCGCCGCGGATGCTCTCGTACGGCTCTCCCTCGGCGTCCTCCTCGCGGGTCCCGATCACGACGTCGTACTCCTCCACGGGGTCGCGGTCGAGGTCGGCGGTGGGGACGTAGAAGTACGGCTCGACGCCCAGCACGCGGACGTGCTCGCGGACGTCGTGCTCGACGTCCCCGTCGACGTTCTCGGCCGGCCGCCGGCCGAAGACGTGGACGACGGGGTACTCGTCGCTCCCGTACCCCTCCACGGCGTAGTCGATCTGGGTGATCATCAGCTCGACGGTCCCGGTGGAGTCCGGGAACTTCGCCTCGTCGACGTCGACGACGTCGCTGACGCGCCCCCGCCCCCCGCCGGCGACGACGGCCGCCTCCTGGGCGGCGAGGTCCTCCCGTTCGGCCTCCGTGCCGTCGTTCCCCCCGTCGTCCGCGTCTCCGGTCGACGAGAAGTCCGACAGCCCCGACTGAGTCATACCCGTCCTTCGGCGTCACCCGGCTAAAAAACTCGGCTTTCGGGTGCGGCGAGGAGTCCCGGCACGGAAAGGCCTTTAATGTGTGATGACTTACCACGGTCTATGTCTTCGGACCCACGTTCGGAATCTACGGCGGCTCGCCCGGCCGGTCGCGACGCGGTCGACGCCGAGGTGGAGGTGTACGAGGACGACGGGAACGTGGTGTTGTTCGACGCCGCGAACCCCCTCGCGTGGGTCGAGGCGAGCCGAACGGTCCGGCTGACCGACGCGACCTGACGCGTCGCGCGATTCTGCGCTCCTCTCCGGCCCGTAGCCGCGGCGTTCGGACGCCGCAACCCTCGTTCGCACCCGCCGCAAGCCCTCGTTCTCGCCCGCCCTCGTACCGCGACGGGTCGACCGCGACCGGACGGAACCCATTTGCACCGTCCCCGCGTACGACCGCACGTGTTCAGCCTCGACGAGGACGACGAGGGCGAGGTCTCCTTCGGCGAGAGCTCCGACGCCGAGCGGGAGATGACGCCGGAGATTCCGAAGGCCCCCTCGGTGAAGACGTTCGACGACGGGGGCGACTTCGAGGGCGCGAGCGACGTCGACTCCGGCACGCTCCGCGCGTTCGTCGTCGCCGTGATCTACGCCAACGCCGCGGTGCTCCTCGTCGCGCTCGGTCCGATGGTGTGGTACTTCGAGGGGTGGTCGCGGATCGGGCCGATCCTCCTCGCCGCCGGGCTCCTCGCCGGCGTTCGGACCTACCAGACGTACCGCGCCTGGGAGCGCTCGCGAGACGGAGCGGCGGAAGGCGAGGCAGTCGAAGCCGAGTCCGATGTCGATGCGGCCGCCGACGACTCCGGTTCCGCCGACGACTCCGCTCCCGTCGACGACTCCGCTCCCGTCGACGACCGCGACCCGTAGGCGCCCCCGGAAGCGTAATGCCTCGGGGCCCCTCCCTTCTACCCATGCAGACGGTTCGCGACGATGACGGCGAGACGTACCTCCTCGTGAAGCGCTCCGCGGAGTCGAGCCGGGTCCGCGACCCGGCCACGGGCGCGGAGCGCTACGTCGACAACGAGGAGCTCAGCGTCGTCGACGGGGAGTCGCCGCTCGCGACCGCGGCCTCCGGGATCCCCGAGCCGGTCCGGCGGATCGTGCGGGCGGTCCACGACGACCGGTCGCTCGGCCTGCTCGCGGTGGTCGTCGACGAGGGACCGCTCTCCGTGATCGAACTGCTCGACACGGCCGACATGTGCGAGTCCGACCTCCACGGAACGGTCACCGAACTGCGCGCCGCCGGGCTGATCGACGAGGTCGACGTTGCGGGACGGCGCGGCTACGAGGCGACGGACGCCGCGAGCGAGGCGCTCGAACGGCTGCGGGGCGGATCGGGCGGCGGGAACAACCACGCCGCGGACGAGTAGACGATCAGTCGTCCGCGAGTTCGGCGGCGTCGAGCTCGGCGGCGTCCGCGCGGCGCACTGTCGAGCGGTTCGAGCGCGGCTCCTTCTCGACGGTGACTAGCTCGTCGGCGGCGCCCACCAGCTCGTCGTCGTGGCTGACGATGAGGATCTGCTCCACACCGAAGCCCCGCATCTCCTCGACGAGCCGGACGAGCCGGGAGACGTGCCCGGAGTCGAGGAAGACGGTCGGCTCGTCGAGGATGAGCGGCGGCGTCGGCGCCGCGCCCTCGATCCCCTCGGAGAGCAGCCGGTAGATCGCGCAGCGCAGCGAGAGGTTGAACAGGGCGCGCTCGCCGCCGGAGAGCTGCTCGGGGTCGAGCGCCTCGCCGTCCTTCTGGTAGACGGTGAGCGCGTACTCGCCGTCGAGCTCGATGTGCGAGTAGGCGTCGTTGCCGTACACCAGGTCGAACGTCTCGTTGAGGGTGCGCTCTAACTCGGCGACGTTGCGCTGCCGGAGCTCCGCGCGGAGGTCACCGTACATCGCCTCCAGATCGCTCGTCTCCTCGTGGAGCCTCTCGAGCGCCTCGACGGTCGCGGCCAGCTCCTCGCGCTCCCCGCGGAGGTTCTCCAGCTCCCGGATCTCGCCGTTGACGCCGCCGATCGCGTTCTCCAGCTCCGTGCGTCGCTCCGCGAGCCGGTCCAGCTCCCCGTCGACGCGATCGAGGTACTGCTCGGCCTTCTCCTTCCGCTGTCTCGCCTCCTCGACCGCAGCCTCGTCGACCGCGGCCGCGAGCTCGTCGCGCCGCTCGCGCTTGTCGGCGAGCCGGTCGCGCCGCTCGTCGTTCAGCTCCGCGAGGGTCTCCCGCTTCTCGCGGCGGCGCTCGATCTCGTCTTCGGCCTCTGCGATCGCCGCCGTCCGCTCCTCGACCGCGTCCACCGCCTCGCGGGCCGCGTCGACCTCGGCGAGCGCGTCCTCGAGCTCCGCGACCCGCTCCGCGGCCGACTCGGCCGCCTCCCGCTTCTCCGCGGCGACCTCCCGCGTCTCCTCGGCTTCCTCGCGCTTCGTTTCGGCTTCCTCGCGCTTCTCCGTCGCGGCCTCCCGCTTCGTTTCGGCCTCCTCGCGCCGCTCGTCGACGCGCTCTTCGAGCATCTCGACGGTCTCGTCGATCTCGTCGAGCCGGTCCGCGGCGTCGGCGAGCTCGTCCAGCTTCTCGATCCGCTCGTCGAGGTCGTCCTCGCGTTCGCGGACCGCCTCCAGTTCGGCCTCCAGCTCGGCGACCCGTTCGCGGTCCTCCTCGATTCCCGCCGCGTGCGGCGAGTCCTCGACGGGCTGGCCGCACTCGGGGCACTTGCCGGCCGCGAGCAGCGCCTCGGCCTCCTCGACGCGCTCGCGGGCGTTCTTCAGCTCCGCGGACAGCTCAGCGATCCGCTCGCGGACCTCGCCGCGTCGCTCGCGGAGCCGGTCGCGCTCGTCGGCGACGCCGTCGCGGTCGACGTCGGCGGTCGCGAACCGCTCGCGGAGGGTTTCGGCCTCCTCGCGAAGCCCCTCGATCGACGACTCGCGCTCGTCGGCCTCGTCCGCGGCCGCCTCCGCCTCCTCGGCGAGCTCGTCGGCCTCGGCTTCCAGCTCCGCGGCGCGCTCGACGAGGTCGTCCGCCTTCCCGGCGAGGTTCGTCGCCTGATTCCGGAACGCCTCGGCGCTCACCCGCTCGTCGTCGAGCTCCTCGCGGACCGCTTCCTCCCGGTCGTCGAGCTCCTCGCGGCGGGCCGCGATCGCCTCCTCGTCGGCCGCGTCGAGGCCGGCGTCGTCGAGCCCGTCGCCGATCGCGGCCTCGATCTCGTCGACCCGCTCGCGGGCCTCCCGGATCGCGTCTCGATGGTCGTCGCGCTCCCGCTCCGCCTCGCGGATCGCCTCCTCGATCTCGTCGATCTCCCCTTTGACCGACTCCAGCTCCTCCCGCTTCTCCGCGTGGGTCGAGAGCGTCTCCGCGGCCTCCTCGCGCGTCTCCTTCGCCCGTTCGCGCTGGTCCTCGTAGCGGTCGATATCGTCGGTGACCTCGGCGAGGTCGCTCTCGAGCCCGTTGAGTCGCTCGTGGAGGTCGCGCTCCTCCTTCGCCTCGATCTGCTCGTCGAGCTGGTCGAGCCGCCCGCGGCGGTTCTCCAGCACGTCCTCGACGCCGAGGCGCGCGTCGCCGGCGCGCTCGCGGTACTCCTCTAACTTCCCGAGCTGGAGCAGGTCGTCGATGGTGTCCTGCCGCTCCCGCGGGGTGGCGTCGATCAGCTCGTTCACCTCGCCCTGCCGCACGTACGCGCAGCCGACGAACGCCTCGGCGTCCATCCGGAGCAGCTCGGTGACGAACTCGCGCACCGCCCGCGCGCCGTCGCGGCTCACGTCGCTCCCGTCGGTCGATTCGAGCGTGCACTGGTGGTCGATCCGGTCGTCGTACACCCGGAGTCGCCGCTCGATACGGTACGACCTCCCGTCGTGGGTGAACCACAGCTCGACCTCCGTCTCCTCCTCGCCCTTGGTGACGACGTCGTCGAGGGTTCCGTCGAGCGCCTTCGACCCGTACAGCGCGAAGAAGCAGGCCTCCAGCAGCGACGACTTGCCGCTGCCGTTGAGCCCGTGGATGACCGTGACGCCCTCCGTCAGCCGGAGGTCGGCGTCGCCGTACGGCTTGAAGTTCGAAAGGCGGATGCGGTCGAAGTTCACAGGTAGTCCTCCATGGACACCTGACCGTCGGTTCCGGGCGCCTCGGAGCTCCGTTCGTCGGTGGTGTCGCTCTCATCGGTGTCGCTCTCGTCGGTCTCACTCTCATCGGTGTCGCCCTCGTCGGTGGCGGCGTTGTCCTCGCTCTCGGCGTTCTCCGCTCCGCCGCTCTCGGCGTTCTCCGCTCCGCCGCTCGCGTCGCTCTCGCCGGTGTCGGCGTCTCCCGCGTCGTCACCGCTCGACTCGCCCCCCGCGAACGCGTCGAGGTCGTCGATCCGCTCCTCCACCCGCTCTTTCACCGTCTCCCTGACGTTGCTGTCGGGGAGCGTGTCGGCGCGGACCGCCTCGTCGACGTCGCGGGCGGCCTCCGAGAGGGCCATCTCCTCGACCCGCTCCCGCACGGCGTCCTCGGGGTCGGCGAAGCTCACCTCCACCTCGGCGTCGGTCTCGACCTCGCGGCGGTCGGTGACGCGGGCGATGAGCGCCCCCTCCTCGGTCGCGAACTCCTCGATCGCGGCCGGGGTGACGGGGTCGCCGTCGCCGGTCACGTCGACGAGCACGACCGCGTCCTCGAGGTCGTGTTGGCGGACCTTCTCCCGCACCCGCGCCGCGCCCTCGCCCTCGCGGAGGTCGACCTCCACGAAGACGAACGGGCGCGTGTCGAGCGCGCGCCGCCGGATCTCCACGCGGTCGTCGCCGCCCGCGGCGTCGGCGTCGAAGGTCACGAGGTTGTAGCCGCGTCCCTCCTTCTCGCTCGCGCTCGCGCGCTCGGTGGACCCCGGATAGGTGACCCACGTGTCGGCGACCTCGGCGACGTCTGGCGTGTGGTTGTCACCGAGGAGCATCGCGTCGAAGTCGACCGTGCTCTCCGCGAGCACCTCCTCGGTGTCCCAGTCGGCGTAGCCGAACGGCTCGAAGAGCCCGTGCGCGACGAGGGCGGCGTAGTCGGCGTCGTGGTCGGCGAACGCGTAGTCGAGGTCGTCGCGGCGGGAGACGGGGACGTGGTCGAGCCCGTAAAAGGCCGTGTCGCCGACGACCGTCGGCTCGCTCCCGAGTCGGGTCGCGAGCCCCAGCCGCTCGAACAGGTCGAGCCACTGGCCGCCCCGCGTCGACTCGTGGTTCCCGACGACCGCGAGGAAGGGGATCCCGGCGTCGTCGAGCCGCCGGAGAATCGATATCGTCCCCATCAGGTCGGCGAGCTCGGGCCGCCGGTCGTGGAAGAGGTCGCCCGCGTGGACCACCGCGTCGACGTCGCCGTCGATCGCGTCGTCGATCACGGCGTCGAAGGCGTCGAGGAAGTCCTGGCGTCGAACCGGCGAGTGGTACTGCGCGTACCCGATGTGGGTGTCGCCGGTGTGGATCACCCGTGTCATCTGCCCGGTCCTTGGCCGGTATCGGGTTTAGGGGTTCCGGGGGCGGAGCGGAAGTGGTCGGCGGCCCGCTTCGTTCAGCCTCCGCCCGCCGCCTCGCGGAACTCCCGGTAGACCGCGAGCGTCGCGCGACCCCGCTCGGCCGCGTCTTCGGCGCCGTCGCGCTCGGCGGCCGCGACCGCCTCCTCCAGCCGGTCGAGCCCGACCGAATCGACGAACGCCGCGGCGCGCCGCAGGTCGGTTCGCGCGGCCTCGGCCTCGTCGATCACGGCGACGTACGGCCGGGTCGCGGTGTCGGTTCGCGTCGCCAGCGCGGTCAGCGCCCGTTTGACGGCGGTAGTCGAGACCACGGGGTCCCTGCGTCGGCATCGGTGATAAGGTGGGGTCCGTCGCCGCTCGCCCCCTGTCCGCCGCTCGCCGACTCCGCCCGGCCTACACCGCGAGCGTGTAGAGCCGCTTCCGGGCGTCGGTGAAGGAGAACCGCGAGTCCACGACGTCCTCCTCCTCCAGCCGCGAGAGCGCGTACCTGACGGTCCGGGGCGGGAGCAGCGTCTCCTCGGCGAGCTCGCTCTGCGTCAGCGTGTCGTTGTAGTCGAGGACCTTCGCCACGAGCTTCGCGCTCGGGGGCAGATCGCGGACGGCGGTCCAACGGTCCGTGACGTCCTCCTCGGCGGTGACGGCGTCGGTGGTGCTCATGCGTACCTTCCCATATCTCATGCCGTTAGATAATATTTACTATCCTGTTTGATTACCGTAGAACATTTATATTCGAATTCGTCCCGCTCTACTCTCCCCCACCCGAAACCTCTTACGCGCGAGACGCTTTATTACGCGTAATGACCGACACCGTCGACGACGTCGAGATGCCCTACGACGAGGGGTCGGCGTCGAGACAGGAGAAGATCGAGTCCCTCCAGGAGGAGCTCGACGTGCTGGAGTCGCAGAACGAGGAGATGCGCGACAAGCTCCTCGACGCGAACGCGGAGAACAACAAGTACCAGCAGAAGCTCGAACGGCTCACCCACGAGAACAAGAAACTGAAGCAGTCCCCGCTGTTCGTGGCGACCGTCCAGGAGATCACGCCCGACGGCGCCGTGATCAAACAGCACGGCAACAACCAGGAGGCGCTCACGGAAATCACCGCGGAGATGCGCGAGAAGCTCGACCCCGACGACCGCGTCGCGGTCAACAACTCCCTGTCCGTCGTGAAGAAGCTGGAGAAGGAGACCGACGTGCGCGCTCGCGTGATGCAGGTCGAGCACTCCCCGGACGTCACGTACGCCGACATCGGCGGGCTCGAAGACCAGATGCAGGAGGTCCGCGAGACCGTCGAGATGCCCCTCGAACACCCCGACATGTTCGAGGACGTCGGCATCACGCCGCCGAGCGGCGTCCTGCTGTACGGCCCGCCGGGGACGGGGAAGACGATGCTCGCGAAGGCCGTCGCCAACGAGACCGACGCGACGTTCATCAAAATGGCCGGCTCCGAGCTCGTCCACAAGTTCATCGGCGAGGGCGCGAAGCTCGTCCGCGACCTGTTCGAGGTCGCCCGCGAGAACCAGCCCGCCGTCCTCTTCATCGACGAGATCGACGCGATCGCCTCGAAGCGGACGGACTCGAAGACGTCGGGCGACGCCGAGGTCCAGCGGACGATGATGCAGCTGCTCTCCGAGATGGACGGCTTCGACGAGCGCGGCGAGGTGCGGATCATCGCCGCGACCAACCGCTTCGACATGCTCGACCCCGCCATCCTCCGTCCGGGCCGGTTCGACCGCCTCATCGAGGTGCCCAAGCCGAACACGGAGGGCCGCGAGATCATCTTCCAGATCCACACCCGGAAGATGAACCTCGCGAGCGACATCGACTTCGACGAGCTCGCCGAGATGACGCCGGACGCGTCCGGTGCCGACATCAAGGCCATCTGCACGGAGGCCGGGATGTTCGCCATCCGCGACGACCGCACCGAGGTGACGCTCGGCGACTTCCTCGAGGCCCACGAGAAGCTCCAGCAGGACGACGACGGCGGCGCCGACGACTCGCTCGCGTTCGCCTGAGGCCTCGCGCTCGGCCGCCGTTTTTCGCAGTTACAGTCCCCGAACGATCAGGTACGGCACCGCGAACAGCAAGAGGAAAATCAGTCCGGTCGCGAGCGCGTAGCCGACGCCGACGCCCGCGAGCGCGCGCCAGCCGTCGTCGGTCGGGAGATCGAGGGTCATACCGTCGGCTTCGCGGCCCGACAAATAAAAACTGGCACCGGTCGGGGCGTCCCTCCCGCTATTCGGCGCCGGTCACACGTCGCCGGCCATCGCCCGGAACAGCGAATCGGCGAGCTCGTCCCGGTCGACCGCCTCCGGCTCCCCCTCGCCCGTCGGGTCGACTCGCGGCGCGACCGTCCCGCCGCCCATCCGCGAGTGGCCCCCCCCGTCGCCGTTCTCGACGTCCGCGAGCACCGAGTCGATCGCGTTGCCCATGTGGACCCGATCGTCCCGGGAGCGCCCGGAGAGGTGAACCGTCCCGTCCCGCTCGCCGATCACCACGACGGCGCTGACGCCTTCGAGCTGGATCAGCTCGTCGGCCGCCTGCGGGATCGCGTCCACGTTGTTCACGCCGCCGACGTCGGCCACCGCGAACGACCCCTCGATGCGGCGCCCGGCGATGGCCCGCGCCTTCACTTCCAGCACCTCGGCGTCGACCGCGGGGTTGGCGATGCGGTCGAGGCGGTCTTGGTCGACGCCGGGATACAGGTACGCGGCGGCCGCGAAGTCCGACTCGCTCGCGCCGACCGTGAGGTGTTTCGTGTCGGCGAGGATCCCGTACAGCAGTCCCGTCGCGGTGTCCGTCGGGAGCGTGAGGTCGGTGTCGGTCTCGCTCGCGTGTTTGTCCGGCGGGACCGGGGTCGCGTCGTTTTCCTTGAAGTACTCGGCGACGACGGACGCGGTCGCCCCGTAGTCGGTGCGGACGTCCGTGAACTGTTCTCCGGCGCCGTCGCCGGGGTGGTGGTCGACGACCGCGACGGGGAGCACGCCGTCCGCCCCGGCGAACCCCCGCGGTTCGTTGTGATCGACCAACACCACGGACTCCGCGGCGAGGTCGCTCACGTGTTCGATCGGCTCCAGGTCCAGGTCCAGCACCGTTCGGAACGCGCGGTTCTCCTGATGGCGGATCTGTCCGGGGTACTGCACCGTCGCGTCGACGCCGACCTGCGACGCGAGCGACGCGACGCCGAGCGCGGCCGACATCGCGTCCGGATCGGGGTTCGGGTGCATCAGCACCGCGATCTCCTCCTGGTCGGCGAGGAGCCGTCGGAACCGGATCCCGGTCGTCCAGCGGACCCGGAACAAGAGGTATCCGCCGGCGATCGCGACGAGCGCGACGACGAGCGCGATCGCCGTCAGTTCCGGGTTCTCTCGAGCGAGCGTCTCCGCCTGCGAGAGCCGCTCGTCGGCCACGCTCAGGCTCCACATATGTTCCCGGGACTCCCTCCCCCCACATGAAGGTTCGTTACTGTTCCGACCGG
>SDGW01000371.1_pt1 | contig 25263 bp, 28 predicted proteins | sample 2873831 | NCBI WGS metagenome assembly SDGW01 (sample SAMN08132700, study PRJNA421101) | hypersaline lake metagenome | isolation source: celular fraction 0.22 microns magnesium sulfate-rich crust from ephemeral... | place: Spain: Penahueca Lagoon, Toledo | collected 2011-07 | reverse complement strand
GGCTCGTGGACCTCGAGGCCGACGCCGTGGCCGGTCCGGTGGACGAACGCGTCGCCGTAGCCGGCGCCCTCGATGACCGATCTGGCGGCGCGATCGATCTCGCTGGCCGTGGCGCCCGGCTCGACGGTGTCGATCGCCGCCTGCTGTGCCTCCCTGACGGTCGCGTGGACGCGCTCGTACTCGGCGGGCGGCTCGCCGACGACGATCGTCCGGGTCTGGTCGCCCGGATACCGCGCCGTTCCGGCCTCGAGGTCGGCGGCGACGAACGCGCCGAAATCGAGGACGATCGGGTCGCCGGCTTCGATCTCGCGCGAACCGGGGTGGTGGTGCGGCCGGGCCCCGTTCGGGCCGGCGGCGACGATCGTCTCGAAGGCGGGCTCTATGCCGCCTTCGGCGGCGAGCAGCCGGTCGATCTCGCTCGCCAGTTCCGCTTCGGTCGTCCCGAGTAGCGCTTCGCCACGCCCGCGGATCTCGAGCGCGACACGATCCGCGACGTCGCCGGCTCGGCGGAGCGTCGCGAGTTCGACGTCGTCCTTCCGAACGCGTAGCGGCTCGAGGACGGCGCTCGCGAGCCCGAACTCGGCCCGGGGCAGCAGCGCGCGCAGATCCTGCGTGAACGTAGCCCACATCCGATCGTCGACGAGGACGGTCGGCGTTGCCGGCCCGCCGTCGGCCAGCGAATAGCCCTCGAGCACGTCTCCGACGATCTCGAGCGGGTCGTCCGCGTCGGCCCAGAGACGACGTGTGAGAGTCGTGATCGGAAGTTCGGACAGTTGGTCGTTGTACATCGATGGCGCGACGAGCGTCGGATCGCCGCGCTGTGGGACGAACAACAACAGGTGGCGCTCGGATGGCGATTCCGCGAACCCGGTCAGATACGTCAGGTTCGGGCTCGGAAAGCAGACGGCCAGGTCGGCTTCCGCATCCGCGAGCCGACGCTGACAGGCCGCGATTCGGCGCTCGAAAGGTGCATCCATGGTGGGGGTTTCGCTCGATCGAGAAATCAACGTTTGGTCGCGGCTGCGGCCGGGACGCGTCGCAGTGACCGGATTCCGACCGGGTGGCTAGGGTCGGATTTACGGCCTCGCGGCTCGAGTAGCACTCGACTGACCGTCAGTCGCACCGAACAGTTCGGGTTTCTCGGCGGTCAGCGGGAGCATATTAGATCCCCGGCGGTTGCAGGCCGCGAAGCAACCAGTGGGGAGGCTGTCTTGTCTCAGCGAATGCGAGATACTGAGCGGTTGTCGACGACTGTGCACAACCGACAACGGCGGGGCGACGGTCGCGGCCGGACCGACGATGCTGCGACCCAAGACCCCGACTGCCCCGGATCGCTGATCGTGGTCTCGAACCGGGAACCCTACCGTCACGAGTACGAGGACGAGTCCGCTGACGCTGACGGCTCCGACGCTACCGGTGACGGTGGGCTGCCGACGGAGGCCGACGGTGGTGCTCGGTCGGCCGCTGCGACGCGATCGATCACCGTCGACGAACCGACCGGTGGCCTGACCGCCGGGCTCGATCCAGTGGTTCGGGAGACAGACGGGACCTGGATCGCCTGGGGTGACGGCGACGCGGATTTCGACGTGACGGACGAGCGCAACTGCGTGGCCGTCCCGCCCGACGAGGAGGCCTACACCCTCCGTCGGCTCGATCTCTCCGAGGAAGCGGTCGACGCCTACTACTACGGTTTCAGCAATCGCGTGCTCTGGCCGCTCTGTCACGGCTTCCCCGACCTGATCGAGGATCGGCCGACGGACTTCGAGTGGTACCGGCGGGTCAACGAGCGGTTCGCCGACGCGGTCGGCGATCACGCCGACGACGACGCCGTGATCTGGCTCCAAGACTACCACCTCGCGCTCGCGCCGCGGTCGATCCAGGAGTCGGTCCCCGAGGGCGCGACCGTCGCCCACTTCTGGCACATCCCGTGGCCGACGCCGACGACGTACCAGCACTGCCCGGCCGGCGGCCGGATTCTCGAGGGACTGCTCGGAAACGATCTGCTTGGCTTCCACGTCGACGGGTACGTCGATCGCTTCCTCGACTGCGTCGAGCGGTTCCTCCCGAGCGCGACCGTCGACCGTGCTGATCGGACGGTCCAGTACGATGGAGGGACGACCCGCGTCGTCGCGACGCCGATGGGCGTCGACGCGGAGTCGTACGACCGGGACGCCCGGTCGACCGAGGAGGACCGGCTCTCGTCGCTGTTCGAGGAGTACGGCATCCCGCAGGGGACGGCGCTCGGCCTGGGCCTCGATCGGCTGGACTACAGCAAAGGGATCCCAGAGCGGTTAGCAGCGATCGAGCGGTTCTTCGAGCGGAGCCCGAACTGGCGCGGCGAGTTCACCTTCCTCCAGAAGGCGACCCCCTCGCGGACGGAGATCGAGACCTACGAGGACTACGGCGAACACGTCCGGAGCGAGGTCGACCGGATCAACCGCCGCTTCGGAACCGCCGAGTGGCGACCGATCGTCTACACCGAGGACGTCCTGCCCCGCGAGGACATCTGTGCGCTCTACCGCCACGCCGACGTGATGATCGTCAGCCCGCTGATCGACGGCATGAACCTGGTCGCCCAGGAGTACGTCGCCGCGAGCGTCGAGGGCGACGGGACGCTGGTGCTGAGCGATCGGACCGGCGCACACGAGCGACTGGGCTCGCACGCGGTGACGATCGATCCGACCGACACCGACGGATTCGCCGCCCAGCTCGAGCACGCGCTGACGATGCCCTCGTACGAACGCCGGCGACGGATGAACACGCTGCGCCAGCGCGTTTTCGCCGACGACATCGAGGCGTGGATGGACACGCAGTTCGACTGGATTCGCCGCGTTCACGGCGATTCCGGCAAGAGCGAAACGAGCACCGGCTCCGATTCGGACTCTACGGAGCCGACACCGCCAGTGTGATCGATGCCAAGTACCGAACCGCCCCCGGAACCGCTCGAGGAGCGGCTGCCGGCCGTTCGAGCGACGCTCGAATCGGCCGCGGGTCTGCTCGTCTGTCTGGACTTCGACGGCACGCTCGCGCCGATCGTCGATGAGCCGGACGCCGCAGCGCCGACCGACCGAAATCGAGAGGCGGTGTCCGCCCTGACGCGAACCCCTGGGGTGACGACGGCGGTGGTCAGCGGCCGCGCCCTGACCGATGTCCGCGAACGGATCGACAGCCCTGAGATCTACGCCGGGAATCACGGGCTCGAGCTCGCCCGGAACGGTGCGATCGCCGTCCACCCAGTGGCGCGCAAGCGCGCCGCTCGAGTCGAACGGCTCTGCTCGATCCTCGAGACGGCGCTCGCGAGCGTGCCGAACGCCCGCGTCGAGAACAAGCGGCTGACCGGGACGGTCCACTTCCGGGCCGTGCCGCCGGCGGCCGAACCCATCGTCCGTCGGATCACGCGCCGCGTCGTCGACCGGTTCGGCGGCGACGAACTCGAACTCTCCACGGGCAAACGGATCCTCGAGTTCGGGCCGGACGTCCCCTGGGGAAAGGGCAACGCGGTCGAACTGATCGCCGCCGACGAGCCGCCGGAGACGGCCGTCGTCTATATCGGAGACGATGTCACCGACGAGTCGGCGTTTCGGGCCGTCGAACCAGACGGTATCGGGATCCGAGTCGGGAGCGACGATCCCTCGGCGGCCCCCTATCGGGTCGACTCCCCCGCCGACGTCGCGTCGTTTCTCTCGTGGCTCGAAACAACTGGAGCCGAACTGATCGATCGGGCTGATCGGCAGGCTGTGACGCTCGAGGACGCTTGATACCGACTCCCCCTTTCCCCACCATCTGGCCCCTACTTTCGGAAATATCCAAAACTAATAAACTGCTTCGAGCCGAAAGTATTAGTTACCACTGGAAATATAGTCCGGTACGAGAGTGAACGAGAGTGAAACTCAGACAACCAACTGATTTCCTGATCCTCGAAGCGCTCGAGGACAAGGGGCGAAACGTCGCGACCAATCTAGCAGCACACACGGGGAAAAGCCGAAAAAACATCAACACCAGACTGCCGGTGCTCGAGGACTACGGCCTCGTAAACAAGATTGGGCCCGCCGAACGGTCCGGGCTGTACGAGATCACCTCGATGGGGAAGGCGGCACTGGTGTACCGCGATCAGTACGACGAGGCCGACGACTTCGAGTCGCTCATCGAGGGACCGACCGCCAGCGCCGAGCAGGATGGGGAAACGCAGGCGAGCTTCGCCCGCGGTGAGGACGACACCGAAGACACGGAATAACGGCATCGAATCCGGAAACGATACGGTCCGCCCGTGTACAGCTCGCATCGCTTCGGTTGCCCTCCCGACGGAGCGCCCGACAGTACTGGCTCTCGACACCGCGACTCGTTCAGTGACACGGCCGGTTTCACGGATCACGGAGAGAGACTCCCGTCGTAGGCCGCGAGTTCACGGCGAGCGCACGAGGAAAAGGCGAGGCTGAGCTTCCGCTTTCGATCGCCCGCCGGTGGAATCGCCGTTCCGCAGTGCGGGCGACTGCCGTCGTAGTCCGGGTCCCACGCGTACGCGCTGAGCATCGGCGTCGCGACGATGGCACCGTCGTACAGAAAGGCGACGCCGTGGCGGTGTTCCAGACCGAGCGCGTGTCCGATTTCGTGAGCGAGTACCTGAATCGTCCGCGCAGGCGTCGTGTTCGGAACGAGCGAGCGATCGCGGTCGACGAGCAGGTCGTCGAACGGCTCGAGGTCGGCGATGTGTCGTGCTCCGCCGACCGACGCGATGTGGGGTAGTCCGTACCCCGTCGGCGCGCGCTCCATGCTACCGTCGGTCACCAGCAGGTTGACGTCTGGAACGGGTTCGATGTCGCGCCGGCCGATCGCGCCCGATGCGACGGCCATCGGCCACTCGCCGCGGCGGGTCACGCGTGCGGCGTCCTCGGTCGAGACCGACACCGTGCCGCCGACCGACGCGTCGAGCGACCAGTCCTCGAGCGAGAGCATCGCCTCGAGGTACTCGAGGATGCGGTCGCCGACGCCGTCGTAGGATGCCGCGCCGTCCGAGAGCCAAACCCGAACCGCGAGTGTGTCGGCGTGGCGACGGGAAGCGTACGCCAGCGTCCCGATCGAGGCCGCAGATCCGAGCGTCCCGAGAAAGACGCGACGCTTCATACGTGGGGCGTCTCAGGGCCACGACCAGTCCCTGCGGGTGAACATGGCCACGCGTTAAATCGGTACCCGCCACTCGCCGGTGCGGTCGCCAACTGCGGTCGGCAGGCCCGTGCGACCCCCGTACCCGATCGCAGCTACTCTGAGACCCGACGGCGAGTATCGACGACGCGCGCGCAGCCGTCGGCCACGCGAATCTCGACGCCGACGGGCAGTGCGTCGGCGTCAGTCGGCGCGAGCAGCAACAACGAACCGTCCCCGGTCTCGACCAGTCGCCGGTCCGGCGTTCGCTGTCGAATGCAAAGCCGCCACTCGCCCGTGCGGTGGCGCTCCCGAACCTGCCAGTCGGTGTAATAGCGGCCGTTCGATCCCTCGAAGAGGCCCTCGAACGGGCGGGCTACCATGTGCGGCCCGGGTTCGGCACCCGAACGGGGCGTGGCATCGTCCGAACGCTCCTCGTCATCTCCGTTGGGAGAGGCCGCGACACCGCCATCGCCGTTCGGGTTCATATACGTGAATTTTAAGAAATCGTGACCGTCAGCCGGTAGTGAAAGCGCTATCGGCGCACGACTGACGACTGCCAGGGTTCGATACCAGATCCGAGCGACGTCCGGCCCGATTTCAGTACTCGTCACCCTCGAAGAACTCCCCGAGAACGGCTTTGAGTCCCTTCCGAAGGTGCTGGTGCATCGTCGGCGGCGAGATGTCCATCGCGTCGGCGATCTCCTCGCCGGTGCTCTCCCGCGGCCAGTCGAAGAAGCCGCCGTAGTAGGCGAGTCGCAGCGTCGTAAGCTGGCGATCCGTGAGCTGATCGAGGATCCGATTTCGGCGCTCGGCGGCCGTTCGAACCGGTCGATCGACTTCCCGACGCGCGATCAGTCGCGTGTTCTCGTAGACGAGCGTCAGCGCCTCGGCGATCTCTCGCACGTCGGCGTCCTGTGACACCTCGACCAGACAGTTCCCGACGCCGTCTTCGACCGTCACGTCACGGATCGTCGCGCCGTGGTTGGCGAGCGTCCGCACGCCCGACTCCGAGAGTCGCATCTCGATCGTACAGCCCTCGTCCCCGTCGTGGATGAGTCGACACTCTTCGACGGAGTCGTGGGCCGTCGCCTCCTCGAGGACCGTCTCACCGTCGAGCCCCTCGATCGTCACGTACTGAAAGGTGCGGCCGTCCGCCGTGGTTCCGGCCCACTCGAGTGCGCAGGTACAGCCGTATTCCGCCGAGAGATCGAACGAGAACGTGTCGCCGCCATCGATCTGGAACTCGAGTTCGACGACGGTGTCGGCAAAGAGCAGTTGTCGGTTCTTCACGGCCATGATCGTGAAGCCGATCGTCTCGCCGAGCAGGCGGAATCCGGCTCGCTCGCGCTCGCTGAAGGCGTCGTCGCGGCTTGCGAGGACGGTGAGAACGCCGTAGGTCGCGTCTTCATGCGTGATCGGCACGGCGATCGCGGATCTAACGTCGTCCTCGCGGGCCGCCTCTCGAAGCGAATCCGGAACCGCTTCGTCCTCGAGGATTCGGTTCGCCGTTCGGAGCTCGCCCGTCCGCACCGCCTCGGTCGCCGGGCACTCGAAATCGCCGGAGAGGTTCCGAACGAACTCGAGTGTGGCGGTGGCTTCGCCCGCACCGGTGCGGAAGGAGAGTCGGCCGTCGCCCGTCTGCTCGGCGATCCACGAGCCACAGTACAGCTCGGAGTCGACGAGCTGTTCGCAAACCTCGCGTTCGACGGCGTCCCGCGCCGGTGCCTCGACCAGCGTTTCGATCACCTGTCGGACGACCGCGTTGATTCGATTGAGCGTCTCGAGTTGATCCTGGCGCGATCGGAGCTCGCGTTCTCGCTGGACGCGCTCGGTGATATCGCGGGCGAGCCAGACGACCGCGCGTCGGCCGCGGATCAGCTGTTCGATCGGGACGACGCGACCCTCGAACTGCCGTCGGCCGTCGGCCGTTTCCACTTCGTATTCGACGGACTGCACGTCGTCGGTCCGGATCGCGCGATCGATACAGTCCTGTAGCTTCGCGGCCACCTGATCCGGAAACGCGTCCGTCAGCGTGTTCCCGGTCAGTTCGTCGGCGGAAATGGAGGAGAGATCCGCCGAATCGGGCCGCACTTTCGCCTCGAGATAGGTGCCGTCCTCGCCGATCACGAAGGCCTCGTCCGGCAGCTCGTTCGCGAGAATCCGATGGTATCGACCGCCATCGCCGCCCGACGCAGGTTGGGACTGAAGCGTCGAGACGACGCGATCGATCGGATCTTCGTCGCGTTCCGTCGAGACGTATTCGGTCGCATCGGCCCGAAGCGCAACGGTTGCGAGCCGTTCGTTTCCCTCCCGCGGCGCGACGATCGTCGGTACCGTCGGAAAATGGGCGTGGACGCGTTGCAGGATCGTCTGGATATCGCCGGGACACTTGAGTTCGATGATCACCGCGCCCGGCGCGGCGGCCGATTCGGCGTCGGTTGCTGACGCTGGGACGTCGGTCGGCGAACGGTCGTCCGCCTCGGCCGACCCCGAGCCGTCGGTCTCCCGATGAGGGGCAGCCCCGTCCGCCGCCGTCTCGAGACCATCGCCCGGCGATCCGACGATGGTCTCGAGCGCGTCGGTCACGGGAGTCGTCCGGATGTCGCGATCGGTCGCTTTCTCGAGTCGCGCCCGGAGATGGCTCTCCTGGGTCGTGGCGTCGGTCACGATGACTATCGGTTTCGCTCGGTGTGGCGTGGTCATCCGTTTTCGTTCCCCATCCGCCCGATTCCATCGACCCTGTCCGCAGTCGCTCTTTTGTATTGTGACACCGCCGTAGAATAAAAGCCTGCTGGTCGTAGACTGACACGTTGGTGTGCGGCCAGTCACGAGCGCGACGTTCTGAAGCCGGCCAGTCGTCCGGGTTACAGCGCGGTTTCCCGTCGGTCGTCGCCGGCGCGAGGACCGTCCGGGCAGCGTCGAGCCGTCCGAGGCGTCGCCGACTCACGTTGTACTTCCAGCGACCGACAGCTCACAGTTCCCCGCGTTCTCGCAGTTCCTCGAGCAGGTCGTCGACGAGGGGCTCGACGCCCTCGTAGGGGAAATCGCCGCCGGAGGTCTTGGCGTTCAGCTCCATCGCCGTCATCGAGAACTCGCCGGACTCGAACGTCGTGCTCGGACCGTCGGGAAGCGCCGGAACGAGTTCCATCGGCCCGGAAACCGGATAGTCGGCGTCTTCGAACGCGTCGATCAGCTGCTCGCGGAGTTCGGCTTCGTCGACCATACCGGTCATCGGTTCGACAGCGGAAATAATAAATCCGAAGGTAGTTGGTAGTTCGCGACGGTCGGACCGCCGGTCGGGGTCGGTGTGCGGTCGTCCGGCGGGACTTCCCTACAGGCGACGCATGAACTCGGGCAGGATACCTCGCTCGCTCGAGTCACTGGCCGCGGCCGGCTCGGCACCCGGTGGGTCGATCTCGGCGTCGTCGCGCCCCTCGAGGGAGTCGGCGGTCGAGCCGCCGGCGCTCGCGGCGGCCCCAGCCGCGGTCGATCCGTCGGCCGCTTGCGCTGTATCGCTACTCGGGTTCGAACCGTCCTCGGACTCCGCACCGACCGCCGCTTCGAACGCCGCCTCGGATTCGGGACCGAAGTAGTAGGGGTCGTTCGGCGCGAGGTACTCGCGAAGTTGCACGTTCGCGTACCCGGCCAGCGCGAGCGCCGGGACGAACAGCGGCTCGACACCGAACAGCGTCGGGCCAGCGGTGAGGATCACGAGAAAGGCCGCCAGCGGCGAATAGACGAAAAACGCGACGAGCCGGAAAGCGGCACCGACGTAGCCGTCGACGACGTAGGCGTAGAGCCCGTACGCACCGACTACCAGTCCGACGTCGGCGTAGAGGCCGACCAACAGGCCGACGTCGCCGGCGACCAGCCCGTGAACGTGCACCGCGATCGCACCGGTGAACACCGTCGTCCGATTGACGTACGTCTCGTCGAGCGCCATCCCGGCGACGAGGATCGCGAGCTGGACCAGCGGCGCTGCGATCCACCAGGGGAGGGAGCTGAGGACGACACCCGGATACACGTCGATCACACCTACTCGTGTGGGTGAACCCGGGCCGGTCCCTTTAACGTTCGTTCCGTTTCGAGATTCGATACGGACTAGAGGCCCGTGGGAAGCGCGCCCCGCGGGACCGCCGCCGGACTCGTGTCGATTCCAACAGGTCTCCGTAACAGTAATTAGCGAGCAGCGAAAAGTACGCCGACATGGCGAAGGATACCGTCAGGTACCCCGACGACGTGGTCGAGAAGATCGACCAGCTCGTCGAAGACGGTATGTTCGAGAGCAAATCCGAGTTCTATCGGTTCTCCGCGGAGTACGTCCTTACCCTGCTCGATTCGGACCACGAGGTCAAAACATTCAACTTCGACGAGATCAAGGCCGAACTCGACATCAGCGAGCGCGACCACGCCGAAGCGCTCGGGGCCGACGGTGGCACCCTCTTCCTCGACGCGGTGATCAACGTCCGCAAATACGGCCTGCGCGGCAACTACGAGGCCGCCGAACGGTTCATCGACACCCACTACGACGAGACCGACCAGGAGTGTATCATCCTCGAGGAACTGCTCGGCACCTACCGCGACGGGCCGGCGTAGCGTCGCCACCTCGTTGCTACTCCTCGAGTCGTCCGAACGGCTCGCCGAGCGCCGCTAGATCGACGTTATCGCGAACCAGCCGCGCCGCTCGGTTGGACGGCGTCGCGCCGGTTCCGTCCGCCGCAGTCGCCGCTGAGCGATCGGTATCGTCCGCCACCGGCCGATCGACCCCCGCACTCGCCGCGACGGCGTCGAGAAAGGCCGTCCGCACTGACTCGTTGTCGAACAGGCCGTGGAGGTAGGTTCCGAGCACCCGGCCGCGTGCAGCGCCCGAGTCACCGAGCGGTCGCATCACGTCCGCGAGCGCCCGCGTTCGGCCAGCGTGGATCTCGTAGCCCGACGCGGTCCCGTCGGCCCCGGACAGGAGCGGCGAGGCCGACCCGTCGACGGGCACCGTCGTCTGCTCGAGACGCTTGTCCCCCTCGAAGCGAGTTTCGACCGGCAGCAGGCCCAGCCCCTCGACGACGTCGTCGTCGCCGGTCCCCTCGAGCGCGGCGTTGGTGATCCGCTCGCCGAGCAGCTGATAGCCGCCGCAGACGCCGACGATCGGCCCGTCGAAGGCATCGAGCGCGTCGGCGAAGCCGGCGTCGTGTAACGCCAGCAGGTCGTCGACCGTGTTCTTCGTGCCCGGGAGGACGACCGCGTCGGCGTCGACGCCCTCGAGCGGGTCGGTCGTACTACTGTCGTCGACCGGCACGTAGACCACCGAGACGCCGGGCTCGGCCGCAAGCGCCTCGAGATCGGTCGCGTTCGAGATCCGGGGGAGCCGGGGGACGGCGATCCGAATCCGCCGGTCCGCGGGAACGCCGTCGTCGTCGCCGACGACGCCGCGCTCCTCGCTGCCGGGGAGCCCGACGCTGTCCTCCTCCGGGAGGCCGGGGTCGTCGTAGGGAAGGACGCCGAGGATCGGCACGCCGGTTCGGGACTCGATCTCCTCGATGCCGGGCTCGAGCAGCGAGGGATCGCCCCGGAACTTCGTGATGAGCGCGCCGACGATCCGCTCGCGGAGCGCGTCGGGGACGAGTTCGATGGTACCGTAGAGGCTGGCGAAGGCCCCACCGCGCTCGATGTCGACCAGCAGGAGGATATCCGCGTCGGCGAATTCGGCGGTCTCGACGTTCGCCAGGTCGCGGTCGTGCAAATTGATCTCGCCGATGCTGCCCGCGCCCTCGGCGACGATCACGTCGTTGTCCGCGGCCAGCCTGCGGTACGATTCCGCGGCCGCCTCGCGCGCTCGCTCCCAGTACTCCTCGTAGTAGGTTCCGGCGGGTACGTGGTCGTGCGCCTCTCCCTGTAGCACCAGCTGACTCTCGCCGTCGCCGCGGGGCTTGAGCAGGACGGGGTTGCAGTCCGTGGTCGGCGTGGTGCGGGCCGCTCGAGCCTGGACGAACTGGGAGACGCCGATCTCGCCCCACTGCTCGCCAGTACTGTCGTCCGATTCGGCGCCCCGCTGGCCCTCGGCGTCCGGCCGCACGACGACGCGGGCGTTGTTGCTCATGTTCTGGCCCTTGAACGGCGCGACGTCGACGCCACGATCGGCGAGCAGGCGGCAGAGGCCGGCCGCGACCGTCGACTTGCCGACGTGGCTCGCGGTTCCGGCGACGAGAAGCGTTCTGGTCATCCGCGTTAGGAGGTGTTCGCGCGGCCGACGGTATCGTCCTATCGGTTCCTTTCGGACGCTTTCCGTTCGAGCGATCGCTGTCCGTCGCCGTCACGGCAGTGTACTGACGCAGTCACGGAGGTCGTCTTCCGTCTGCCAGATGCACAGTCGACCCGCGTCCGCCAGCATATCGAAAATCGCCGTTTGCATCCCACTGTACGGCTTCTCGAGATCGACGGCCGTCTCGATATCCGCGTCCGCCAGATCGTCGTAGGCTCGCTTGAGAACGTGCGTCTTCGCGAAGTACTGCTCGAGAGCGGTGAAATATCCCTGTTCGACGAGGAATCCACCGCGGTCGTGTTCGGTCACCCCGACGATGGAGTCTGCGTAATCGGCGAGGATGCGAAATTTGAGATACGTGTTCGTCCACTCGCTTCGAATATCGACCATCAGAAAGGCGTAGCTATCTGGCCGCCGATTGAGCCTGTCCTTGACGAGTTGGAGGCGATGGATTTCCGGTCGACCGTAACTGCCGAGAACGAAATAGGTGCTGCCGGTCGTGAAAAGCGGCGATAGCTCCGCCACGCTATGCTTGAGGGCTTCGTACTCCTCGGGCGTCAACGACGAATCGTGGAGGTACGTTTCCGCTTTTTCGGCCAGTTCGCCGACGGTCACCGTCTCCTCGCTCATTTGTCGGGCGGACACAGGGTAGCCGCTTCAATTCACCGACTGCGATCTCGATATCATCGCGCCGGCCAGTTCGCATACGACCGATTCGTATTTGAGCGAAACGCTTTTGCACGAACCGCTCGAAACGACGGGTATGAGCACGCCGGATCGAACGTCGACCGACCTCGAGCGCGTTCGCGAGCGGCTGAACGTCGTCACGCAGGAGACGCGGTTCGCCCTCGTGCAGGACCTCCTCGGCCATCCCGAGGGGCTCCCGACGCTGAAGGAACTGGACTACGTGAATCCAAGCAAGAGCCAGACGACGATCCGCCAGCACCTCCAGCAACTCATCGAGGCCGGAATCGGCGAAGAGGTAACCCTTCCGAAAAGTCGTCGGCGGAACGACCGCCCGTACAAGTTCTACGGGATCAGCGACGACGGACGACGGTTCCTCGAGGCGCACGATCTCCTGCGCGCGGAAGACACGCTACGTTCGATCTACGAACGGGTCGAGAAGACCGACGAGATCGAGCGATACGAAGCTGCGCCGCGACCCGACCGATAGATCGGACCGGACTCCGCCTCCTTGGAGTAGCTATGCTGTTCTGTATCGCGCGTCCCATCGCGGGCCGGCGCGACTCGAGAGGACGACCCCAACGACCCCCATGACGACCCCGCCGAGGCCGAGCGCGGCGGCGAGTTCCGGCGAGGGCGGGACGACGACGAAGCCGGCGACCAGCGTCGGCACGAGCGCGACCGCGACGCCGACAGTAAAGGTCGCGAACCGAACGGCGTCGAAGAGGAACTCGTTGGGATCGAAGCCGGCGATGTAGACGGTCAGGCCGTAGTAGTACAGCGCGTAGCCGGCGAGCAAAACCGCGCCGACGACCGCGTCGAGGAGCGTCGCGTCGAACCAGATCACGGCCGCGAGGTACGGCACGGCGACCGCCGGCGCGCCGACGAGGACGAACGCGATCCGTTTCGCTCGGAAGACGTCTGCGATCGAGACGGGGTAGGTGAGGTAGGCCTCGAGCGAGTCGAACTGGGTGAGCCAGTTGTACGTCGTAAACGCCGAGAGGCCGAGGACGCCGCCGAAGAAGATCCCCGGCGCGGGCGCGATGCCGGTGATCGAGTCGACGACGCCGACGAGCGCGGCCACCAGCGCGAGCAGGATGGTCGCCGAGACGAACGGTTTCCAGACGCCGCCCGAGGAGCGCGCGAGGTCGAGCAGCGTCTTCGTGACGAGGGGTGCGTCCTCGAGCGGGAGCGTCCCGCTGAGCCGGGCGAATCGATCCGTTGCGGTTCGCGAGGGCCGGCCGTACGTCGGGTCGTAGGCCGCCAGCGCCGCCGTCGCGACGGCGACGGTTCCGAGAGTCAGTCCGACGGCAGTCATCGCGGAGGTTTCGATCGGTACGAAGACGGCCTGCACGAGGCCCAGATTCCCGGTCGTCCAGCCGCCGACGACGGCGAGCCCGATCGCCAGCCCGATAGCCCACGGCGGAACACCCTGTGTCCGAACGGCGATCAGCGCGACGGTAACCGCCATCCCGGCAGTGAAGACCAGACAGAGCGACAGCCAGAACAGGAGGACCGATAGCGGCGTCGACGGGGAGAGGCCCTCGAGGGCCGCGCTCGACAGGGCCATCGGCAAGACGAAGGCGACGCCGTAGAACAGCGCGTCCTTCAGGAGGAAGACGCCCAGCAAGCGCCGCCGCGAGAGCGGCAGCGTCGTCGACGACGAGAGCAGCAGGGAGAGCTTTCCGAACACGTTCTCGAGCATATCGGAGCCCGCAAAGCCCGCGGTACCGCTGTAGAGCCCGAAGCCGAGGGCCAGCGCATGGAGGCCGCCGACGATCGACCCCGGCGCGGTGCCGGTCTCGACGAGCGCGACGGTGGCGCTCACGGCGAGACCGGCGATGACGAGCGGAAAGGCCGCGAAGCGCCAGCCGCCGAACAGTTCGGTGTGCATTCGCCACTCCTCGCGGAAGAGGATCGCGAGCAACCGCGGCGTCGAGAGCCCGGATCCCGATTCGAAACGGGTCGGATCGGCCGGCCCCGGCGAGTCCGACGTACCGGTCCCGGTCATGTGTTCGTCCCGTCGGCCGCCTCGAGCGTCGGCATGTCTCGCGCAGCCTCGCCCTCGACGCGCTCGAGGAAGAGCTCGAGCAGAGACTCATCGTCGTCCCGGCCGCCGTCCAGCGATCGCTCGGTGACGAGCCGTCCGTCGGCGACGATGCCCACGCGGGTACAGATCTCCTCGGCGACGTCGATGTTGTGCGTCGAGACGAAGACGGCGTTGTCGCCGGTCGCGTAGGAGACGAGGAACCGCTTGACCTGCTCCTGGACGAGCGGGTCGAGGTTCGCCAGCGGTTCGTCGATGAAGACCACGTCCGGCTCGTGGAGGAACGCCTGCGTGATCATCACCTTCTGTTGCTGGCCGCGGGAGAGGTCGGTGTGTAAGGTGTCGAGCTTGCTCTCGAAGCCGAGTCGCTGCGCCCAGTCGGCGGTTCGGTCGGCGACACGCTCGGCAGGAAGATCCCGCACCTCGCCGACGAACTCGAAGTACTCTCGCGGCGTGAGGAAACTCGGCGGCGACCCCTGTTCCGGCAGAATCCCGACTCGCCGGCGGGTCTCGATCGGTTCCGCGACCGGATCGGTCTCGAGGACGCGTACCTCGCCCGCATCCGGCTGGATCTGGCCGGTCAGCGTCCGAATCGTCGTGGTCTTTCCGGCCCCGTTCGGCCCGAGGAACCCGTACAGCTCCCCGCGCTCGACGGTGAAGTCCATCCCGGCGACCGCCTCGACGGCTCCGTAGGACTTGCACAGTCCGTTGACCCGAATTGCACCCATTGAACGTCGAACCGTTCTCAGGAATTGATAATAACTGTGTTGGTAGGATGGTAGTGACAGCGCGACGTTGCGTCTCGAGTCGGGTATCCAGCGGCCGCGACGGCCGCACTGATCAGAACTCGGTTCCGCGTCGTGCCCGCTGCCCGTCGTCGATCGGATGTTTCACCTTCCGTACGTTTGTAATCAGGTCGGCGCAGTCCGCGAGGTAATCGGGTTCGGCGTGGCTCCCGGAGAGGATCAACTCGAGGTCGTCGGGCTTGGCGTCGACGAGATCGAGAACGTCGCCCTCCGAGAGCAGGCCGCGATCCGCGGCGTAGAGGATTTCGTCCAGGATCAGCATGTGGACGCCTGCGTCCGGTTCCGCGTCGAGATCGATCGGCTGGCCGAGGTCGGCCTCGTCGGCCGCCTCGAGCAGTTCCCGTGCGCGCTCGAGGCCGGCCTGGGCCTGGGCCTCGTGATCGGCCTCGTCGCTGCCGTCGGCCATCCCGTGCCAGCCGTAGTGGCCGAGGTTCTCGTAACTGATCCCCGGCAGGGCGGCGATCGCGTTGTACTCGCCGCGAACGGCGTCGACGCTCGAGGCCCCGCCTTTCATGAACTGGAGCATGTGGACGCGGTAGCCGTGGCCGGCAGCCCGCATCCCCATGCCGAGCGTCGCGGTCGTCTTCCCCTTGCCGTCCCCCCACCAGACCTGAACGAGGCCGAATTCTTCCGGCGCGGCCGGTTCGATCCGCTCCGCTTCGGGCGTCCGCCCCTGGCCGGGCGTGTTCTCGATCGTCGACTCGGATGGCCGGTCGTCGCTCATACGCGGTCGGTCGGCCCGATCGCACATGTAGTTGCCCCAATCGATCAGTAGCGCGCAATCGTACCCGATCGATCGGTGCCGTTCCAGTGACACTTGTAACCAAACGTGTCTTTAGGCTTCGCTCCTAACGTCGCTGCACCCAATGTCACTCGAGTTCTCCTCGTCCGACGACGCTCCCGACCTCGAGTGCGTCATCGCCGCGCTCGACGACGGCGACTGCCGGGAGATCATCGCGGTGCTCGAGGAGCCGATGACGGTCCACGAGGTCGCCGAGGCGACGGACCGGCCGCTCTCGACGACCTACCGCAAACTCGACGCCCTGTCCGAGGCCGAGCTGGTCGAGGAGGCCGGCGGTATCCGCCGAGGTCGCCATCAGAAGGCCCGGTACGTCGCCAACCTCGAGCGGATCTCGATCGGGTTCGACGACGCCAACGAGTTGCGCGTCGAGATCGACCGGTCGTCGGAACTGAGCCTCTGGTCGGGGATCTCACAGGAGTTCTGACCGCCCACCGCGACGACACCGTCTCGCTCGTTTTCGAACCCCGACAGCAAGCAGCCCTGGTTCGGTTCCGGCGCGCTACCGGCCGACGATATCGGCGTCCGTCGGCCCCTGCCCGTCGAACTCGTGGACGTACTCGTCGAGCCGCGCCGGTTTCGACGCGCCCGGGAGCCGGCGGTCCGCGGTGACGCAGTCGGAATCGACGCCGAGTCGATCGCAAACGAGGTTCGCCGTCGACTCGGCCATCGTCCGATAGGTCGTCAGCTTCCCACCGACGACGCTACAGCAGTTCGCGAGGCCCTCGGCATCGTGGTCGAGCAGGTGAAAGCCCCGCGAGATGCCGCGCCCGCCGCGGGCGGCCTCGTCGGGTTCGTACAGCGGGCGAACGCCCCACCACGTCCGCACGCGGTCGGCGTCGGCGACCGGCGGCAGCATCGCGGCACACTCCTCGACGGTCCGCTCGACCTCCCAGTCGGCCCGCTCGTAGTCGTCGGGATCGTCGACCGCCACGCTGGTCGTCCCGAGAACGACCTCGCCGTCGTGGGGGACGACGATGTCCCCGTCGTCGGGTTCGCGACAGCGGTTGAGCACCGGCTCGAGGCCGTCGTACGCGACCGAGACCATGACGCCTCGCGTGGGTCGCATTTCGACGGTGACGCCGGCCATGTCGGCGATCCGGCCGGCATGCGGGCCGGTCGCGTTGACCACGTATCGCGGGCGAATCGTCTCGTCGGCGTCGCCGCCGAGCGTCACGCTCTCGATCCGGCCGTCCGCGCGGGTCATCGACTCGACCGGCGCGTGAGGCAGGATCCGTGCGCCGTGCGCTCTCGCATCCGCCGCGTTGGCCGCTACCAGCCGTGACGGGTAGACCACGCCGTCGGGAACCCACATCGCCCGCTCGGCGTCGGCGGCGAGGTCTGGAACCTCCGTTCGAGCCGCATCGCCGTCGACGACTTCGGTCGGGATCCCGGCGTCGTCGCAGGCGTCGCGCTTCGCCTCGAAGTACGCCGGATCGTCGCCGGCCAACTGGACGAAGAGCCCGCGCGTCTCCCGAACGCACGCGCCCGCGATCCGTCGCACGATGCGGTTCTCCTCGAGGCACTCTCTGGCCTCCGGGCCGTCGGCCTCGGCGTACCGCGCCCCGCTGTGGAGCAGGCCGTGGGAGCGACCCGACGTCCCCGCCGAAAGTCCGTCCCGGTCGACGAGCGTCGTGTCTACTCCCCTGAGCGCGAGGTCTCTGGCGATTCCTGCACCGGTCGCACCGCCGCCGATTACGAGCACGTCCGGTCGACTGTCCATACTGATCGTTGGTGGCCTGGATTGTTATAGTAACAGCCGAAGCGATGTACACCCGACCGCACGACGGAAGCGCGGTTCGGAGCGAGCAGCGAGAGCGAGAACCGCGGACTGTGCGATCGGGTGTGCAGTGGCTGTCAGTAGCTACTGTAGTTCCGATGGGACGAAACCGTCGCCGTCGAATTCGAGCTCGCGCCGGTACCGAAGCTTCCGGTCGACGGCCGATCGCTCGCGCTCTCGCATGCCGAGAGTCGACACGGCCTTTGATGATCGCGTCCGGTGTCGACGGGGTATGAGCACCGCCACCGACGCGACTCCTCGTTCCGGTGCCGACGACGGGAGGGCGATTCGATTTCCGGCGTACGGCCCCATCGATGCGGCCCTCGGCTACGGCCTGTTCTACGCCGTCGTGGACAGCGCGACGCCGGCGATCGTCGACGTCCTCACCGAGGCGCTGCCAGAGGCGTCGCCGTCGCTCGTCGGACTGGGGCTGGCGATCACGCTCTGGGGAGTTCTGGCCGTGACCGTCCTCGAGCACCTCCGGCGTCAGCTCGCCGCACTCGGCGTCCTCACCCACGCCGCCGTCCGTCCACGGCGGCCGGCCCGCTTGCATACGTCCCTGATACGGCTGGTCGGACATCTGATTGCGGCGGTCGTCGCCGGCTTCGTCGCGGCGTGGACGTTCGATACAGCTCTGGAAACGATCGTCTCGTTGATTCCCGTCGTCGCGGCGCTCGAGGTCGAGGCGCTCGTGCCCGTCGAAATCGCCGTTCTGATCGTCTTTTTCGTCTCTTTCGGGATCGCAGCCCGGTCCGTCGACAGGCTGACAATCGGCAGCGTCAGGGCGGTACTGGGACTGGTCGCCTGAGTCGGTCGAGCGCCGTCTCGACGGATCGTCCCGCGACTCTGGCGACCCGTTGCGGAAAGCGTGGTCGCCGACGGATCGCCGATCGCTCAAATCGGACGTGGACCGATGCAAACCTTCACAGTACGAACGGCTATAACTGGATATTCGTAAGATCCTAATACCGTGGTCGATATATAGTACATAATGACCTACGAAAACTTGGACGAAGATCTCGTGAACGAACTGATCGACAACGGTCGAACGAGCCTTCGCAGCCTCGCCGAAGAACTCGACGTCTCCGTTACCACCGTCTCCAACCACCTGTCGGATCTCGAGGATTCGGGCGTTATCAACGGCTATACGCCAAAAGTCGACTACAATGCAGTCGGTTACGACGTTACTGCGGTCATGCAACTCAAAGCCGAGGGGAGCGCACTGCCCGAGATCACCGAGACGCTGAAAGACCACGACCAGATGATCTCGGTCTACGAGGTGACCGGTGACTACGACGTGATCGCTATCACTTCTCACTGACTGCCGTGCTATCGTCTCGGAGCGTGATCCGTCGCGCCGCGATTAACGGCCTAAACGCGGTTTTCGCCTCCGGGAAATGTTGACACGAGAGGATGTAACTGGCGTCGACTACGGCGGCCGGCGTTATCCATTCGATCATCGACACGATCGGTATCGCTGAGGTGGGCTCACGGCGTCGATCAGTCGCAATTACTAGCGATTACGAACGCGGAGTGTCTCACCAGTTTAACTGTGCGCGTTCAGCGGTCGTACCAGTCCGCCAACTGCGTGTCTGTAGCTGTCACCCGCCTCAGTTACTATTACCTCCATCATTCGACTCAATTCGATGCTTCTATCGTCGAAATCGAATGACAGGGTCTCCGGTATTACGAATTCCGTGTCACAGCAGTGCAAATCGACTCTTATGAACGCGGAACTATCAGTAACCGGGCTTGACTCGAGGTCGCAAATAGCGCGTTCTGAACCGCTCTCGAAGCCGCCGGTCGGAGAGACTCCTCGTCTGATTAAATTAATTGATACGGAAGGAAACAGTCGGCGGCGTTTATTCGATAACTCGGCCAACGTCTCGACGTCCCTGACGGGGCATGAGAGATACGATGAGTGAACAAGAAACGACAGGCGACTCGAGGCGGTCGTTCATGACGAAGGGCGCCCTCGCGACGGGCGCGCTGACGCTCGGAACGGGCGCCTTCGGGACGGCCACGGTCGGTGCACAGGAAGACCAAGTAGCGGTATTCGCGAGCGAACTCTATCCGGGCGCGGATTTCGACGTCCTCGCCCAACTTCAGGCGAGCACGACAGTCGAGATACTACAGTTGGACGGGGAAACGGTGCCAGAGATCTCCCAGCCCGACGAGTGGAACGGACACATCATCCGATACGACATCGGTCAGCAATCGGGTATCACGTCCTTCCTGTTCGCGCGCGGTACGAGCTTGAGCGCCGGTGACAGCGGAACGCTCGGTGATGATGCGTCGGTGCTGAGCGCCGATCTGAACCTCATGAACACGTCGCTGGGCGGTGGCGGTGGCGGCGGTAACGGTGGCGGCGACATGAACGGCGGAAACGAGACCGCCGGCGGTGACGGTGGCGGTATGAACGGCGGAAACGAGACGGCCGCTGGAAACGGAGGTGAATAAAGATGGTACAAGATGACGAAGGGCAAGTGTTAGTGTTCACGTACAACTACGAAGCCGGGGAGAGCTTCGACGTCGTTTCGCAACTCGAGACGGGCACGACGGTGAGCATTCTCCAGACCGCCGATAGAGTAGCGTCGCGTACCTATTTTTATCGTGCTCGCAGCCGATAGCTTCGAGCGCCGTCGCCGACGGCTCGAACGTCGCGTCGGTGCTGCTCGAGGGCGGACGGTGTAGAGGAGCGGGATAGCGACCGTCGAGGGAGGTGCCGATGAAAGCGAACGCCGGTACATTACCGATCTATGACACACGAGAAACAGAGCGGACCGGGCGAATCGGACGGTCCAGCGGCCGATAGCGATTCTTCGAACGCGGTGATGAACCGGCATCCGAGGCCCACCGGTGGGGCCGATGGCGCTTCGCGGGAGTCACATCGGGCGATGGACACCACTGCCGACACACGCCTCTCCGACGGTTCCACTTCAGAGGGAGGGAACGAACCGAAGCAACTCGTGCTAGTACCCATACACGAGTACCGGCCGAGGCTGACCGTTCGAATCGTCGACCGGCTTCCGGCACCGATCACTGTCCAGCTCCTGCGGCTACCCAGCGGCGCAACGGTCCCCGAGTTGACGCAACCCGACGAGTACGCCGGCTACGTCGCCCGGGTCGAGCCCGGGGCGGATCGCGTCCGTTCGACGATGATCGTGTTTACGCGCGGCTCGCTCGATACCGACGCGTGCTACGTGTTCGAAGGCGACGTGCAGGTGTTCAGTACGCGGTTGCACCTCTTCGAGACGACGGTCAGTCGCATCGCTTCGGCGGGCGACGCGTGCAACGTTCCGCAGACTCCAGAGCAACGGTAGGCGTCGTGATACTGCGACCGGTCGCTCTGGACACCGTTCGAACGAGACGAGAGGCGCTCGCGTTTCTTCGTCCTCGAGGCTACTGCGTGGCGACGCTCTCGCCGAACTTCTCGCGGACCTTCTCGACTTTCGGGGCCGCGTGCATCGTACAGTAGGCGTCGTTGGGATTCTTCTCGAAGTAGTTCTGGTGGTACTCCTCGGCCTCGTAGAACGTCTCGAGCGGCTCGATTTCGGTGACGATCCCGTCGTACAGCCCCTCCGCCTCGAGTTCCGCGGCGAACGCTTCGGCGGTCTCGAGTTGCTCGTCGCTGTGGGCGTAGATCGCCGACCGGTACTGCGAGCCCACGTCGGGGCCCTCGCGGTCTTTCGTGGTGGGGTCGTGGATCGTAAAGAAGACCTCGAGCAGGTCTTCGTAGGCGATTTCGTCGGGGTCGTACTCGAGCTGGACGACCTCGGCGTGGCCGGTCTTGCCCGAACAGACCGCCCGATAGCTGGGGTCCTCGGTGTGGCCGCCGGCGTAGCCAGAGGTCACCGATTCGACACCCTCGAGTTCCTCGAAGGCCGCCTCGACGCACCAGAAACAGCCGCCGCCGAACGTTGCGCGTTCCATAGCCGCCGATAGGACGCGTACGAGGAAAGGTGTGACGGGTAGGTATCGGCGGGTGGCCGCCGATCGGTCCCGACTTCTGGGGTCCGAACCCCTTTGACGATGGCCGCTGAACGCCGGCACATGTCCTGGGACACAGTCCGACTCGAGTGGGACGACGACGTGGCGACGCTGACGATCGACCGCCCCGACGCGCTCAACGCGTTGAACGTCGAGACGCTCGAAGCGATGGGCGAAGCGCTCGAGGAAGCCGCAGAAGACGACGCACGGGCGCTCGTCGTGACCGGTGCCGGCGACGCGTTCATCGCCGGCGCGGATATCAAGTACATGCGGGACCTCTCGCCGGAAGCGGCCCAGGAGTGGGGCGAACTCGGCCACGACGTGGCCGATGCGCTCGAGGCGTTCCCCGCGCCGACGATCGCCGCGGTCAACGGCTACGCGTTCGGCGGCGGCTGCGAGATGGCGCTGGCCTGCGATCTGCGGGTCGCGAGCGAGTCGGCGCTGATCGGCAACACCGAGATCGATCTCGGCATCATCCCCGGCTGGGGAGCGACCCAGCGACTGCCGCGGCTGGTCGGCGACGAGACCGCCCGCCGGATGATCTTCCTCGGCGAACGGCTCGACGCCGAGTCGGCCGCGGAGGCGGGGCTGTTCGGCGAAGTCGTTCCCGACGGGGAGCTCGCGGAGGTCGCCGCGGAACTGGCCGACCGGATCGCCGCGAAGCCGGCCTTCGCCGTGCGGACGGCGAAACAGGCGATCAATCAGGGGCTCGAGGGGTCGCAGACGAGCGGACTCGACTACGAGAAACGCGCCTTCGCGAGCCTGTTCGGCACGCCGGATCAGCGCGAGGGGATGGCAGCGTTCGTCGAGGACCGGGAGCCGGAGTTCGAGTAGCGCTACCGGTCGGCGACGCGCCAGGTCAGGAGGACGCCGTCGTCGAGCCGGTCGACTTCCTCGAGTTCGAGCGACGGAAACTCCGCGACGAATCCCTCGCCGTCGACGAGGGTCGGCGCGTCGCGGCCGCCGATGATTCTCGGGCCCACGAACAACCGGAGCTCGTCTACCAACCCCGCTTCGAACAGCGAGAAGATCAGTTCGCCGCCGCCCTCGACCATGATCCGCTCGAGGCCCGCCTCCTGTAGCGCCGCGAACGCCGGTAGAAGGTCGACCCGCTCGTCGCCCGCCGTGATCAGTTCGGCGCGATCAGCGAGGGCCCCACGGCGATCGACGGACGCGGCCTCGCTCAGACAGAGGTACGTCGTCGCCGCGTCGTCGAGGACCGCGGCGTCGGTCGGCGTGCGGCCGCGGGAGTCGACGACGACCCGCGCGGGGTTTTCGGGCCGGCCGTTCTCGCGGCGGTGAGCGCGTAGTTGCTCGTCTTTGACCGTGAGATGCGGATCGTCGGCGAGGACGGTGCCGACACCGACGACGACGGCGTCGCTGTCGGCTCGGAGTCGGTCGACTCGCGCGAAGTCCGCCTCGCCACTGATGGCGATCTGCTCGCGCCGGCGCGAGGAGAGTTTGCCGTCCGCGCTCGTGGCGGCGTTGACGACGACGTGCATACCGTTGCTGGGTCGCCAGCCCTAAAGAAATCCGGTGTCTCGGTGCGTGTCGCCACCCGCGTGGTGTGCGTCATCCGGAATCGGACACGTATTTGCGCGGGCTATACCCTTCTACATAGCATCCAATACCGAACATATAAACGACTTATCCACTCGTTTCGGTGTCTTCGGACGTATATCGCGTGACGACCGACAACACGGTACCGTTCGACCATCGGCACATCGCCCTCGAGAATCGGGACGACGTTTACGTCGTCGGCGACGTCCACGGCTGCCCCGACGCGCTCGAGGCGCTGCTGGACCGACTCGATCTCGGTGGGAACGATCTCGCCGTATTCGTCGGCGATCTGGTGCGAAAAGGACCTGACAGCAAGGCCGTGCTCGACCGCATCAGGCGGTCGCCGCGTCTGATCTCGGTTCGCGGGAACGACGAGCGGAAGCTGATCGACGGCGAGACCTCGCTGCCGGCGCTCACTCGGTGGACCTGCAGTACCTGGAGTCGCTGCCGACCGCGATCTCGTAGGACGGCGGGCTCGTCGTCCACGGCGGGATCGATCCGAGCCGGCCGCTGCCGACTCACGACGCCGACGACGTGCTCACGATGCGGTCGCCGAACGGGGACGGCTACGACGGTCCGTTCTGGTTCGAGACCTACGAAGGGCCGCCCAGGGTCTTCTTCGGTCACACCGTGCTCGCCGAGCCGGTCGATCGTGAGTGGGCGGTCGGTCTCGATACCGGCTGTGTGTACGGCGGCGACCTCACGGCCTACGACGTCCGCCGGGAACGGTTCCTGAGCGTTCCGGGAGCGACTCTCGAGGACCGGTCGTCGGAAAAGATCGTCACGCTCGAGCGCTGAATCGGGGGATTCTGTATGCACGAACGAGACTCGACAGCGACCGACGAGGAGACGGCGGAATCGGACGACGGAGAAGACGAGACGGCCGACGAGGAGACGACGTTCGCGTTCCGGTCAGAGTCCGGCGACGAGACGGACCCCGAGTCGAACGCTGCGACCGAGCGGTTGCGGACCCCGAGACGGTCGACCTGCCGGTCGTCGCCGCGGACGACTCGAGCCAGGAACCGGACGAAATCGACCCGTCGGATCCGTCGTACTATCTGAACCGAGAGCTCAGCGAACTCGCCTTTCAGCGCCGCGTCCTCCACGAGGTGGTAGACGAGGAGAACACCCTCCTGGAGCGAGTGAAGTTCCTCGCGATCGTGACGACGAATTCGGACGAGTTCTTTCGCAAGCGCGTTGGCGGACTGAAACAGGGGATGGCGGCCGGCGTCACCGAGAGGACGCCGGACGGCCGCACGCCGCGCGAGCAGTGGGAGGAAGTCCTCGAGGAGGCTAGCCCCCTGTTCGAGCGCCAGGCCGAGCGCTATCGCGAGGAGATCAAACCGGCGCTTTCGGACGCGGGGATCGATATCGTCGATTACGACGCTCTCACGGACCTCGAGCGCGGTACGCTCCGCGAGTACTTCGAGAGCTCCGTGTTGCCGACGCTGACCCCGTTGACGTTCGATCCGGCCCACCCGTTTCCGTTCATCTCGAACCAGAGTCTCTCGCTCGCTATCCTCACCCGAGAACGGCCGGGCGCGGAGTTGACCTTCTCGCGGGTGAAGATTCCGCGCAACCAGCTCCGGTTCGTCCAACTCGGCGACGACACGCGGTACGTCCTCCTCGAGGACGTCGTCCGGGCGAATCTCGACCTGCTCTTTCCGGACGTCGAGGTGGTCGATACCACCCTGTTCCGGGTGACGCGTAACGCCGAGGTCCGGCGCAACGAGGAGGTCGCCGAGGACCTGATCGAGATGATCGAGGAGCGCCGGTTCGCGACCGCCGTGTTCGCCTCGAGCTCGAACCCGACGCGCCCGAGAAGATCTTCGAGATTCTCACGCGCGAACTCGACCCCGACGACCGGGAGGTGTTCCACCTCGACGGACCGCTCGATTACCGCGACTTCGCCGATCTCACCGATCTCGACCGGCCCGAACTGAAGCTCCCGGCGTGGTCGCCACAGCCCCACCCACGGCTGGGTCGGCGCGACGCGGACGGTCGGAACGTGTTCGACGTCGTCAGCGAGAGCGACGTACTGGTCCACCACCCGTATCACTCCTTCGACGGGACCGTCCAGCGCTTCCTCGACGCGGCGGCGAACGATCCCGACGTGCTCGCGATCAAGGCGGCGATCTACCGGACCGCCAGCGACTCGCAGGTCATCGAGAGCCTGCTCGAGGCCGCCCGAAACGGGAA